>Ga0208226_1000204_pt1 | contig 18507 bp, 5 predicted proteins | sample LakMenE18May11ns_FD_150713 | JGI IMG/M metagenome (GOLD analysis project Ga0208226, IMG submission 150713) | Freshwater microbial communities from Lake Mendota, WI - 18MAY2011 deep hole epilimnion ns (SPAdes) | ecosystem: Environmental > Aquatic > Freshwater > Lake > Epilimnion/Euphotic zone ... | reverse complement strand
TAATTAAAACTAATTAAAACTAATTAAAACTAATTAAAACTAATTAAAACTAATTAAAACTAATTAAAAATTATATTATAATATAATAAATGTCAAATTCAAAGTCAAATTTAATTGCAAATGGAAAAATCAACATAATGGGTCCTAATACTTCCACATTATTTTCAATGATGGATAAAATTCCGGTAAACACAAATACAAACTATCAAAATGTATTAGCAGGAAATCTTCAACGCTCACCATTATCCGATAGTTATTTTTCAAAGCAAAATATTCAATATATACAAAACGGAATAAGGCAAGGAGTTTATGATAAATCGCAAAGACGAATAGCAGTAGATCAGCAACCCGAAGATCAAATAGTAACGGTCATGAGATCTATGTATTTACAATATTCTAAAAATTTAGATACTAATATAGAAGCACAAGTAAAAGACTTAAATGGACTAGTATTAAATTTTTGTATAAATAATGTATTTAATGAAGCAGTTGCTTACTTAAAATATAGAGAAGACGCTAGCACTATGCATATTCCAATAACACATCCAATTTATTCAAATAAAACAAATAAAGTATTAGAACAAAAACCATGGTTTTAAACTAAAAACTAAATCATGCAAATATTACACAATACAAATGTTACACAATACAAATGTTACACAATACTAGATGCTAGTTTTTCCTAATTTGCTCAAAATTTCATTTAATTTATATTTTAAAATAACATTTTCTTCTTTTAAAGTATTTATTGTATTATCAAGTGATTTAGCGTGTTCTTGTAAATCTTTATAAACATTGTAGTCTTCATTTAATGTTGTTATTTTGGTCTCAAGTTTGTTAATAATTTCTTGCTCTTCTTGTAAGGCTTTAATTAACATTAATGTGAAACAACTATAGTTAACAGATTTGTAGCTTTCTGTTTTGCCAGCACTAATATCTTCTGGGCTTGGTTCATTTACTGAAACTAGACTAGGAAAAATTGTTTCTAATTCTTGTGCAATAACACCTATATGCTTATTAGTACTAGCTAAACCTTTTAAATTATAGTTAACTATTCTAACTTTTAATAAATCTTGTAATTTAGGACCAGTATTAACAATATTTTCTTTTAATCTTATATCACTCCAACCACCATAAGAATTATTTATATTAGTAATGTCTCCATTTGCGTGAAATCTTATAACCGGATTATCCGTACTTAGCCAATTAGTTCTCCATTCGCTTATTATTGAACTATTATAACTAGTAGTAATTTTTTGTATATAATTACCCGAGCTTTCAAAAATAAACTTATCATCAAAAATTCTAAATTGATTAGCATTTGTAGTGCTTGTTTTTACATAATTTGTATTTAAACATGTGTCAACAAATGTGCGCGAATGTACATTTCCACTTAAACCAATAATTCTTCCGCTTAGTTCTTGAAATGACAGCTCAAATGCTGATCTTCTAACATAAATAGTATTAAGACATAAGTCAACCTCATGTTTTGAATATACATTTCCACTTAAGCTAACTATTCTTCCACTTAGCTCTTGAAAAGAAAGATCTGCTCCCGAAATAGTTAAATAGGTGCCTGTTAATGTTTGGCTTAAATTATTTCCATTTAATCTAATAATTCCACTAATGTCCAAGTTATTAAAACTCATGTCCAAGTTTTTTCTCAAGTCATTGGCAAAAGAAGCAGTTCCGCTTAAATCTCCAATAAATCGATTACTATGTATTTCATTAAATTTGTAATCAATGGAACCTATGTTAAAAGTATTATTAATAGGAATAATATTTCCCGACACACTAACAGCGCCAATAGAAACATCAAAATAATTATTTAATTTTATGTCAGGATTTAATTGCTTATAATATAATGTATTGCAACTAATATCGCCATTAAAAATGCTAATATTGCTAATATTTGTATTTATTGGTCTTGTTCCAATTATTAAAGGTTTGTTAATTTCTAATTTAGAATAATCATTAGAGCTTTGAATAAGCGTAGGTAAATTATTATTAATAGCATTAGGAAATTTAATAACATTTTGACCGTTTTGTGATCCGTCAAATGATAAGCTTTGTAATGAAACGTCGGTAAAAACCGCCTTGGATCGTAATATATTATTATTTTCATCATATCCAATAGCACTATTGGAAATGTAAGAGTTTTTTATAGTACACAAGTCAATTATTGATGAAATTATTCTACTATCACTAATATCTCCGTCGGCAAACGTACTTAGAGAGAAATAAGTATTATCACCTTTAAAACCCACCTCCCTACCAACTGTATCTGAAAAATTGACCTGTCCTCTTATATTAACATTTCCAATAATATTTACACTAGTTGAATTATTTAAATATAAAGTATTTGACAATGAAATATCGTTAGCGCTTAGTCTATTTGTATTAATAATATTAGAAACATCTAAATTATTATTTACAGCCATGCTATTTTTAACAATAACATTTTTATTTGCAGGTGTAGACATTATAATATTGCTAGTTGCGCTTTCTATTATTAAATTATTGCTTATAGTTCTAACTTGTGAAGAATAAGAACCGTCATTATAATTTTGATTATTATGATATATGTATGTTGTGTCAAACATAAAGGGTAATCCTGATTTATTATATTCAATATAACTAATATCATTGCTAGAATTATAAACAATTAAATTCTTAATATTTGGAGTAGTCATTTTTTTTATATTATATTATATATTTTATATTATATTATATATTTTATAATATAAAATCATACAAAATTAAATAACTAACAATAACAATATAAATATTATAATAAAAAAAATAATAAATATAATATAAATTATTATCTAAAATCTCTATTTATTTATTTATTTATTTATTTACTTACTTTTGCTTCTTAGATTTTTTAGACTTATCTTCACTTTTAACATTACTTTCCAAAAATTGGCTATAAGCAGTCTTCAGGGTGTCCAGCTCTTTTAGCCACATATGTTCTAAAGTAGACGCACTAATAGTAGCTAATTCGTTTTTCTTAAGCTCATACTCATTTAATAATTTTTCGACATTTTCTTTACAAACGGAATCCATAGGCATTTTTACTAAATAATTGTAGTCATGTGTCTCTCCCAAATCAAATTTAAAGTCCTCCATTATTTTATAAATCGCGTCTTTCGACTTCTTACGCAAATCAATTTTATCATCTAAATTATATTGAATAAAACGCGCTTTATTGCTTAAAACTTTAAGCTCGCACTCAATCTTCTGTATAATATGCTTCTTTCGCTTAGCATAATAATCGTAACGAATAACATAATAAGTATCAATAATTGCATATACATTGTCATATTTATTTAATTGCTCCTTTTCATTAAATAAATGCATATTACTAGTACACTGGCTAGTATATAGCTTCAAGTATTTTTCTAATCCATTAATGCCATAATCGTGTTCTTCCGAAACTAATTTAGATAAAATTCCCGGATAAAATGACACCTCAAAATCAACAGTTATGTCGGTAGACATATCCACAAAATCTTTGACATATTCATCGTTGCACTTTGAAGATTTGCTTTTGCTAGATTTTGCATCTAAAATCCCTTCCAAAAATTCTTTATAATCTTGTGTCCATGTTCCTACTGGAAGCTCGCTAATGCGAATTTTGTCTGGTCCAATAGTTTCATAACATCCCTTAATAATGTATTTTTTATACGTTGCGTCGCAAGGGTAAATTTTCCCCTTAAAACCTTGATAATAAGGCTCAATTAACAATGCTTTATTACACACATTGTTTAATTTTGCCTCTAAATAGTTAATAATTTGAATAGGATTATAGCACATAATATCTGTGCTAAACCCTGTTCCTATTCCTTTTGTTCCATTTACAAGGATCATTGGAATAACAGGCATATAATAAATCGGTTCAACACTTGTCCCGTCATCATCAATATAGTCTAAAATAGCATCATCAAGCTCTGAAAATATTTTGCGTGTAATAGGATTTAAATATGTGAAAATATACCTTTCAGAGGCTGCATCTTTGCCGCCTTGGAGACGTGTTCCAAATTGTCCTTCCGGCTTAAATAAGTTAATATTATTTGAACCGACAAAATTTTGAGCTAAACCAATAATCGCCCCATTTAAACTTGCTTCGCCGTGATGATAACACGACTGCTCAGAAACATAGCCGCTAAATTGTGCGACTTTAATTTCGCTAGTTAATTTCTTTTTAAGAGCACAATATAGGATTTTTCTCAAACATATTTTAAGACCGTCACAAATGTTGGGAATAGAACGCTCATTATCATAAATAGAGAAATGTATCATGTCATTATTTATGAATTCGCCGTAAGTTACACATGATTTGGACGTATTTAAATAGCTAGAGCGATCATAATTAGAAAGCCACTCTTTGCGGTCATTTGCTCGTTTCTTATTAAATACTTTGTCAATGCTTTCTCTGCATGTTTCAACGCTTGTAAAATTTACAATCTTTTTATGTGCAAAATATTCTTTAAACTCTTTACTTGTGCTTGTTCCAAGACCCTTATAATATTTTACGGACCACTTAGCAAAATCGCTATGTTCTTTTTTCCAATGCTCATATTCGCCATTATTGTAAAAGGGAATTACTTCTTTGCCATGCGTTGCTTTTAAAATGGGCGTATTCATGTAGCCAATAAATTCGGGTATTTCAATTAATGAGCTCCACTCGCTTTCGATCATATTAATTGCAAGCCCTTTAATATGACTACCGTCTAAATCTTGGTCTGTCATAAATAAGAGCTTGCCATAACGCAATTTAGTATTAACGTCATGCAAAGTGTAACTTTTACCGTGCTCTAGTCCGACAATTTGTTTAATTTCGCTGATTTCTTTATTTTCGCCAATTTTGCCAATACTTTCGCCCCTAATATTAAACATTTTGCCTTTCATTGGATATACACCAATAAAGTTTCGGTCTTCACGTGAAAGACCCGAAATAATGCCGGATTTAGCGGAATCGCCTTCACAAAGAATTAATACACATTGCGACGATTTTGCAGTTCCGGCAAAATTGGCATCTACAAGTTTAGGAATATTGCGAATTGTTTTACATTTAGACCCGTCGCTTTTCTTAACTGCTTTATTTTCTTTGACCTCTGTTAAATTACACGCAGTAGCCATTACGCCCATTTTCGCCAATTTTTCAATAAATTTGCTGGATACTTCGCATGACGATCCAAAATTAGAAATGGCGCTATTTAAATAATCCTTTGTTTGACTATCGAACGCCGGATTTTCAATAGTGCAATTTACGAAAATCATAAGTTGCTCCTTGATTGATGCCGGCTTAACATCAATATGCTTTTTTTCTTTAATATAAGTTGTTAATTTCCGCACAATTTGATTAACAATATATTCAACATGCTTACCGCCTTTTGATGTAAAAATCCCATTTACAAAACTTACTTGAGTAAATTCTTCGTTGGGTGCTAAGCAAACCGCATACTCCCACCGCTCATTTGCTTCCTCATAAATTCGCTCTTTGTCCGCCTTTGATCCAATATATAGATCAATGTAATTCATAAATGTTTTAATGTCAACCGGAATAGAGTTGTATTTTACTTTGATTGATTTATTTGTAACGGCAGCAATATCATAAACTCGCCGCCGTAATAGCGCAATAAAGTCTTTGTCAAAACCTTCAATGCCTAGTCGTTTAAAATCGGGCTTAAAACTCACGCTTGTATAAGGTTTAGTTTTGCATTTTGTAATTTTAGGCTTTTCAATAATGTTTAAGTTGTCTTTAAATTCTTGAACATATTTTTGCCCGGTTTTAGCATCAACAGTTTCAATCTTGCCCCATGTTGACCAAATTAATACAAGCTTAAAGCCGAACCCGTTTTTGCCTCCTACGATTTTCTTTTCTTCTTTAATATAATTAGTAGATGTTCGCAGATTGGCGAAAATAAGTTCAGGGATCCAAACTTTATATTCAGGATGAATTGAAACGTCTATACCATTTCCGTCATTTGTTAGTGTAATAATTCCGGTTTCGTCAATAGATATGTCAATCTTTGTAACAGGATAATTGTTTTCTTCGTTGGACGAAGTAGAAGCAGAAGCAGCTAGCAATTGCTCCATACGAATAGCATGATCGCGACAATTTACAATACCTTCATCAAATAATTTATACAATCCCGGAATATAATTGATTTGTTTTTCAACAATTTTATGATTTGCTTCATCGTAAATATGAACATTAGAGCTAATTTTTTCAATAGAACCAATATATGTATCTGGATTATCTAATACATGCTCTTTGTCGGATTTCTTCTGATATTTCTTAGAAAGATCATCGTTGGAAGCCATACTAAAATTATTATGTATTTACTATTTATATGAAAATTTATAAAAATTCAATTTTTATTATAAATGTTTTTGATTTATATATTTATATAAATGTTTTAAGATATAATATTTTTAATTTAATATTTTAAAATATAATATACAAATAATGACTAGTTGTTTTAGTTTAATATCTAATTATAGAGATATTAGTTATAATAAATATATTTTTCATAATAATGTTACAAATGTTAGCTATGGTTTATATCCTAATTCAAATAACAATTATTTGATTAGGGGCGTGCCTTACAATTATCCATTAACCTTTTTTTCACAAACACAAACACAAACACAAACAATTACCGATATATCTAATATACTAAGATTTGGACCTTTATCAAATGATCCAATCATTATTTATGTATCACGAGGACAGGACATTAGTTTTAATAATGGCGACTATTTTAGATTTTATGATCAATCTTTTCAATTATTGAATATAAATCATGGCTATAGAAGAGTTTACGATAGCTCACTAACGGATGTTAGAAGTAATTTTTATTTTATGAATAATAGAAGTTATAAATTTATAGCCGGCCAAGATTTTAGCAGTAGTTTTCCGTTTACAATAAGCGGTAATTTATTAGTGTCACCAGGAAATACCACTTTAAATACTAGCGATAATAGTTTTATAATAAACATTCCAAATGATGCTGACAATAGCGGTAATAAATTGTTTTATAGAGATATTGATAATGATATAAGCGGTAATTTATATATATTGCGGGATGTTAGCGGATTAAAATATTATTATGGCGACATTAGTTTTTCATATATATATAACGTTGAAACAAGTAATGTGCTGTTGTCCATAAAATCGTACGACTTTAGTTATGGTACTAGTGTCCCCGGATTTGGTAACAAAGATGTAAGCAACAACAATTTTTTCTACTACTCTTCAACATGTCAATATGTAATTACTAATAATTTACCAAATAATAATGAATTTTTAAACAAAGTTAGCGCAATTGATATTTCGCTTAGCGGCACAAACCCCATGTTGAGCTTTAATAAAAATAGACATTCTAGCGCGGTAAATAGTATTGCAAATAGTAATCCATCTATTATTTATGATTTAAGTTTTGGATTAGGAAAAGGTTCATACATAATTGTTGAAATATCAAGTAATTATCCAATGCGCTTAAAAAATGAGGATATAAGTAATTTAATAGCTATTGACATTAGTTATCAACCCACCAGGTTAAAAAGTAATACTTATGCTGGACAAAAATATTATTATGGGTCATTTAAAATCAAAGTATTTAATGATTTTTCAAGCGTAGACATAGAAATTTATAATAAAACAACGACAACTCCTCATACACATAGGGGCAAATTTTTTTACACAGAATTGCCTCATATTAGCGGTGGAACATATGGAACAGTTGGAACGAGTTATTTGAAATTAAAAAATCAACAAGATGTATATTATAATTACTCCGAAAGTCCTGAACTAGCAAATAGGTATCAGCTCGATTTGGATAAACAATACATAGAATATTCCTACTTAGCTGCGGATAAATATGGACACAATCTTAATATACTAGATTTTGTTAAATCTATACCCCCAAATCAGCAAGCTGTTAACAACGAAATTTCCAATAATATAATTAATAGTACATTTGATTATAATATAATATATAATGTTACGGATTATGAGGATACAACAATTCAAAATATTAGATATATAAATGTAAATAGCGGTCCTATTATTGAAATAAGTAGTAATTATTTCAATACCAAATCTATTTATCCAAATGATAATCAATATAAGAATGTTTTGCTATTTCAAAATAATACTTTTGATTTGTGCTATAATTTCTTTAAAGCTATAAATGTTTATATTTTTGATATAAGCAGACGAAGAATTAATATACCTTTTGAAGTATCAATAAGTGGATATTACCATGATAATAGTAAAAATAAGTTAAGTACAACGTCATTAGCCTATCCTAATGATACTTTTTCATATACTGATAGTACAAAACTAAATTTGCAACCTATTTTAAAATTGTTAAATTCAAATCAACGCTTATATTCTTATTATACTAATTTTGTAGGTTTTAGAAACACAGGGAACGATTTCTTTGAATTAGGAAATTATGATATAAGTTCTCGCATTATAAGTAATCCGTCCAGTTCTATACGAAACCTTATAAATATAAATACGCTCGATATTTGCGACAATAACAATACGATCCGCATAGGATCAGGAGTTACTACTTCATCTAGTATAACTATAAGATCAATAGAACAAAATTTCGATTCATCTAGCACTACTTTATTTTTCAATTCAAGATATAGTACAAATAATAATAATGGTCTTGGCAACATTATTAGAGATCTAAGTTGCAGTTTAAAATTAAATAATTATTTTTTTGAATTGAGTTTCAATAGCCCTTCTAGACCAATTGATAATTTAAAAATAAGTGGTCGTTTTAATGATATAAGTTTTGTTGGTAAAAGTGATGATAATTCATTAATAGATCTATCATTTGTAGGTTCTTATGATATAACAATCACTACAAAAAGTTTGTCAATTGGAGACTATTTTTATGATACTTTCAGCACAAAATTTTTTAAACCAACAATAACTGATATATCAAGAACTTACAAGCTATTTATACAAGACACTAGTGGACCAACAATAACTTTTTATGATACAAGTTTTAGTCGTAATGATACAAGAGATGTGCTTGATTTTCCAAGAATAAGACGATTTAATTTATTAGAAGATATATGCTTTGTGAATTTGAAAAATATTACAAATTATGCTAATTTTATTACTGATTATGTTTCTAATAAACCTCTTATTCAATATAGTGACAATTCTATATACGATTTATCCTATTTAGATGATATATCATTTACAATAATAGGATCAGGATCAGGGACAAATATAACTTATCATAATACACCTAATATAAAAGAATTAAGCTTAAATAATATAACCCTAGATGCAAGTTGTATTATAAATTATAGAGCAAAAGATATATGCAATAATTGGTCTCAAGATATTAGTTTAACATTGAATTTTATAAATATTCCATATGCAGAATTAAATGGTTCAGCTACAAGGTCTGTTGATTTTTCGAAAAATGCTAATTATAGCGATTACGGTATAAGAATATATAGTGATCAAACAACTAGTACGTCTTTTATTCCGCGCACGCTATCCGGTTCAATTAACGATACAAGTAATATAACAGTTGGTGTGTCGCGTTATGATATAAGTTTTAACACCGATTTATGTTTAAACGTGATTGGTGACTATTCTTTTAATTATATTATTACAATATCAAATTCTGGTACGCGCGTTCCATTAAGATTAAAACGAAAAGTTAGTATTATTGATAATTCAAAGCCTTATTTCTTATTTCGTGATTTTAGTGCAATAAATTATACACTTACTGATGTTGTCATGAATAATAATAATTATGAAGCAAGTTTAAATTCGTATCCATTAAGAGATACAAGTTTTATAGATTTTAGTTTGGTAGTTAATAGACCATTTGCTGATCTCAGCAAAGTTCTATATGATTTTGATGTATGTGACAATTATCTTGTAAGGGCGAACATGACAACAAAAATATGTTTCAGTAACAATAGTTTTCCTTTTACATTCAATGATATAAGTAATTACTTTGATACTAGTCTAGAGAAAAGATTGAATAAAGTAACTATAAGTGATATAAGCCGTTCTTTATTGCCGCAATTAGAATTTATTTATACAATAAGCGGGCCATATAATAATGAGACTACTAGAACAAGAAGAGTTCATATTATTGATAATAGTGTTCCCACTATTGAATTTTCATTTAATAATTATTATAGAAATAATAATAACAATAACAATAATTATAATTATGTTTATTTTGATGCTAGTTATACTGATTTTTCATATGTAGCTCTAGATCATACTAAAACTTATAGATTGGGTGAAGTTAGTTTTAATTTTATTCAAGAATTAAGTTCAATATTATTTAATTTTGATTTAAGTGATAATTTAGATTTGAAATCCGATATAAAATACCAAATAACTATTAGTAATAACAGCTATAGACAAAGCATAACGCGTATTAGCGACTTAGAATTGAGTAGTAATAACATGTTTAAAAATTTATTTTCTAAAAAAGACACATCTTTTGTGCTAATATATGATATATGTGATAATCAATATAAGTCAGCAACAAGAATAAGAAATGTAAAAATTATAGATATAAGCACAAATTTAGATATAAGTTTTTTGAATAATTCGTCTAACTTAACTATTAGTTTTGGGGATACAAATTTTAATATATTTCAAGATGTTTCTTTTAATCATAAGAGATTATCTATTGCTTCTATTAGCTTTGATATTAGTTATATTTTTCCTAATGCTATTCCAAGTGCAAATACCATAACTTCAGTAAGTGGCAGAAATGACACACTACTTTTTGATCCATCTGCGTTAATATATAGATTAGGATCAAATAATGTAAATTATTTTCCAAGAGCATATACAAGTGATTTTTATAAAAAGGAGAGAACTATTGATATAAGTAATAGAGGACCACTAATTTCATATGTCGGCGACATAAGTCATGAGATTTATACTACTTTAAGCGATGCATCATTAATAAACGGCGTAATAAGTATTAGCATATATGACGCGTTTATTTTCAAGAATTATAGGACTGAATTATCATATAATGGAACAAATTTCAAAGTAACATTTGATAATTGCCTCAATATATTTGAGCCCTCATTTGGAATATATAATATATATTATAGTTCAACAGATTTGTGCGGAATAACTACAATAAGAACGCGTAAATTGGATGTAGCAGATAGAAGGCCACCAATAATAACAATATGCGGCGACTTTGTATATGAATTTTCGGGCAATAATTCGTATTATTTACCAGACAATTCGTTTTATATTGAACAAGGTGCTTACGCTTATGATGTAGGAACACGAACACAAATATACGATATAAGCATAACAAAGACTAGTCAACAAAAAATCGTAAATACTATTTCAGATACATTTTATTACGTAAATATATCAAATGAAACTCTAGCAACGACCCGTTTGTTATATAATCAAAATTCTTTGACTGATCCAGATTATAGAGTTATTTATAGAGCGACTGATGCATTAAATAATTATCAAGACATATGTAGAAATATATTTGTAACAATTTCTAGAAAACCAAAATTATATCCATATATTGAGGTAAGTAATAATAACGGCCTTATGCGTTATTCATTATTAGATGATATTTCAATTAATAAGCAATTAACAATAAGCACAAACACAGAAGATTTTGTATATGATCTAAGTTTATCATTTAAATATGATAGGTCGAGAGAAAATAATCAAAATATTATTTGTGAAGCAGTAAAGCACGTAATTTTTGGAAGAAACAGACCCAATAATTATGTTAAATTTGTATTGGATGCTTCTAATTATCAGGGTGATCCATTAAATAGATCATATATAACGGTTGCACATGATCAAATAAACAGCATAAATACAGATAGTGAAATCGGTCAAAAAATATATTTTTATGCGCGTGATTTATCACAAGATCCTATTGATCAACTAAGTTTTTTAGAATATAATTTATATTTTGAAGATAGGACACCTCCACAAGTTAGTTTGTTAAGTAATAGAAATTTTTCTACTAATTCTGATTACACTAATATTTATAATTTAACCTATCCGCTATTAAGCGCGACCTCAGTTAATGATTTAAAATTTAATATTAATAGTTATGACAATTATAATAATTTATATAATAAATATGAGAAATATTATAAGCAATCTCTCGCAAATCTCAATATAGTGTTATATGACCCCGGAATAAATATAAAAGATATTGTAGATGGTGATGTTAATTATATTGATAGTTCGTTCATACAAATTACTGGATCAAGTTATAATTTTTTAAATTCCGATATTTCCGTAATTTATTATAGGGTTAGCGACGGTTCACTGATTGACGTATGTAATATTTTATTTGACGGTTGCAGTAATAACTTTGTTAGAAACTATAGTCAACATTATAGTGTTAACGACAGATCGATTTATAACAATATTAAGGATAGTTCCAGAAATATTTATGTTACTAGATTTCCACCATTTATAAATTTAAATTATCAAAGTGATTGCTGTAGCAATAAGTATATTACATATTACCATAAGAAATTTGAAAAATATGTAGAACCAAAAGGAATTGTAGTAGACTATTTTGATGGATTAACGCTAAGTTTCGAAAATGTGAAAATAACTAATACTATAAATGAAAATAGGACAGGCATGTATACTATAAAATATGATGTAAGTAATAGTGCAAATATATTTAACATTGATGATGTGCGAAAAGTGAATGTTATAAATACTTTTCCGCTGCAACAACAATTTACTTATAATTTTGATACTATATTAAATTTTAATTTGTTACCGCAAAGCGTCAACTCTTACGACAATTCTTACAATAAATATAGTTTATATAATGGAACCTATAAATTTGATGTATCGCAAAGCAGGGCAATTTCTATAAGAACGCAAGAATTTGATATATGCAATGGACTTTATGATATAAGCAATGTTGTTACATTAACAAGTGAAAGCTACGATACTATAAATAATAAAAAATTTTACTATAATAGCGTTAGTTTAACAATAAGCGGTGATTTTAATAAATTAGCCTTTGAATTATCAAATAATATAATTAGTCCGCACTTATTTGTATATGATGATCAAAATACTTATGTAAATATGTATGATGTTATATATAACAATGAATATAATGTAATTATAGATGGATCATATATTGTAAACATACAAAATTTGAATGTTGCAAATTCTAGTCCATATTTCGAATTTGCTTCCACAAGTGCTCGAGATTTATATTTAAGTATTGGCAATTATAGATTTTACCAAATAGGATATAATAATTTTCACAATCCTATAAAATTTTCTACTACAAAAGACGGGACACATAATGGCGGTATTGAATATACAAAAAATGTATTTAGAAGAAATCTTCCAGGTGTATCAATATTAAGTAGTAATTTAAATTCCAATTCGAGCTATATGCAAATAAATATTGACGCTACTACGCCATCAACATTATATTATTATTGCGAGAATTTTCCAAATATGGGCGGACAAATTAAAATAAAGAACAACATAATATTTTCTAAGGATGCGCTTACGTTGAACGCTTACGTAATAGATGCAAATAATGAAATAAATATTTTGAATGCTAATTATAGAGATGAAGAATTGTTAAAAAATAGAATATTACTAACTCAAAGGTTTAATATAAGCGGTGGCGACATGTCTCATGTAAATATTACTTGTATAACGCAGAGAAATATACAACACAATATGCTATATAATTTACAACAGCTCCCGCATAAACTAATAATTAGGAAGCATATAAATTTGGTAGATAGAAGTGATGTTAGTTTTGTGGTTGACGATATTAATACTGTAATGAAGGAGAATGTAGAAAATTATTTAGTAGAAAATAGAGGTTCTGGTTATACTTTTGACAATACATATATAAATTTGTTTAAATATGAATTTGATACATCTTTAAATATATCAAAACGAAGTACTGACCCATTACTAGACATATATGATCATGATATTAGACCAATTTTTTATAATAATAAAAATTATAATTATTTCACAAATGCGACTAGTCCAAGTAGTCCAAGTAGTCCAAGTAGTCCAAGTAATCCAAGTAATTTTTTACATGAAATATTAAATTATAGCGAATTTTTTAGATCTAATAAATTATTAACTCCTACATTGTTGGTAAATAGCTTTCAATATAAAATAAGCGATTTTTTCTTTATGAGAAATTCAAAAATATTGAATTTGGATTTTAGTAACGAATATATTTTTAATAATAAATTGCTTGCTCCGCGTATTAAAATATCAAAGATTACAGGAAATTATGTAACTTTTACCTTAATGATTTATTACAATACTAATAATAATTGGTATTTACCATATTCCGTTTTAAACACAAATAAAGAGCTATTGTTTGGAACATATGAATATATTGTTTATAGCGATAGATTAACTCAGTTTGCAAGACAAGACCTTGCTCCGGCAACTAGAGATTTTATAACTTTTTATAATGGCTCAATAACTATTACAAGTAATATAATTTATTCATATAATGAGGAATTAAGTAATAATTTTTATAGTCAAACTATTTTTAATAGCATAGGACACAATGATTTGAGTAATACCGTTTTTCTAAGTATGAAGGATAATAGCAATAATAATGCATCGGTGTGTGGCCTAACAAAGAAAAATTTGTATAATAATGTTTACTTTGATAATAGTCAAATATTAATATTTCGTAAATTTGGCGAAAAAAAAGTAGTAAATTATCAAGTAAATACGCCCGCATTAACATTACAAGACACATTAAAAGAAGAAACTAATAGTGATAATTATTTAATAGATATATGTACTAATGACATATATAAGTTTTTTGATAATAGACCATTAACTTTTAACACGTTGCGCGATCTATCATTTAACGAGGAATATAATATATATATAGCTTTTACAATACATGAAGAGCTGACAAGTATAAGCAATAACATTTTAACTCAATATGAGATTGACCCTATATATTTGAACAACATACCTATTAAGCGAATTGGATATATATACAGAGAATACTCGGATTATCCGTTAAATAGTTATGATAGTTCTATAAATACTATAACTGAAACATCTTATAATGCGCTAAAAAATCAGTTAGGTAGCCACAGCTATATAATAGATTTGAATGATTATTTTGATATAAGTATATACAAACAAACACTAATAGCAACTAATGTATATACGTCGGATTTTATTGACACAAGTAAATTGAGATATACTTTATTAGATTTGAGTTTTTCTAAAGAGTTTAACTTATATGATATGACTGTGGGGCAAACTGTTATTTTCAATGCCACAAATTTGAATAAGCTATTGATTATGCGAAATAGGATTATTCCAATATATTATAAATTAAGATATATGATAAATATATTAGCTGTGCTCCGCCCTAATGTGGTGTATAATCATGCAATATTAATTATAAAAGACGATGATAGTATAAATTATTATATTAATTTGTTAAACCCTGATCCGTCTAATTTGATAGTCAATATTTATACAAATAATGTGAGTATAAATAGGTTAAATGCGTTATATAAGGAAATATTTGATAACGCGCAATTAATGGTATTACGCTATGATGAAGTAATAAAAACGTATACTATTGCGCATACATATTTAGTAACTATAAGTGATTTTTTAAACATGGTAATAAATTTTGATTATTTAAATATTAATTATTTGGATAATATATTAACGTTATTGGAGAGAAATATTGAAGCGGTTTTGCTTGATATACCTATTTATAATGATATAAATAATATAAGACAAGTGTTAACTATAAATAATTTGCCTAATAATATAGTTTTGATTAATAATGGTACTAAAACACTATTAGAATATAATGATATAACTAACTTGAAATATTGTTTTACAAATTTTTATTTTTTAGCCAATGAGCTTGATCTTATGCGAAAAGAGATTGCTGTGCGAAATTATGGCTATGGTTTGAGTTTTGAACTTTATAAATATGACATGGCTAGTAATACTACAAATAATTCGCTAAGAAGATATGAAAATATGTTTTCCATCAATAATTTAGATGTAACAAATTTATATAATGACTTGAAGTATAATTTTAAGTTATTGAATAATAATTTTATTTTAGATTATAGTTATGTTTTGCATAACTATATAACTGTTGCTAGTTATTATAGTCCTCCACCAAATCCTACTAATATTATAATAAATTATCCGGCTTATAATGATGCTTCTATTAATAATTATGCAACTTTATATAATAATGTGGAAAATTTGTATAATATTATTACAAGTGTTTTTAGTGTAATATCTAGAAATTATGAAATTTATAATAAGCCAACATTATATGTAAATACGACTTATGAGTTTTATGGTTCCAAACTATTAATAAATAGTTATTATTCCAATAGCATAACGTTAAAATTACAACTACAATATGTAAAATCTTTATATCATACAATAGAGTTGTCTAATATTTATCTTGATATAACTATTCCCGATATAATACCTCCTACGCTGTTGTTTAATAATAGCAGTGATATATGTTTTAATGAAAATGTATTTAATTATGATGCTTCTGTTAATGAATTAATAATCACTAAATTAATTAGTGATGTAAGTTATATTGATTTTAATCAGTTATATCAAATTAGTTCTGCAAATTATACTTATTATAATAGTGTATCCACTATAAGCAATAATTCTTTATCTATTAGCCGTACTTTGGTAAATTCAAACAAAAATTCACTATTAGAAATAGATTTTACTGATATTAGTAATATAATTTTTGGAGGGGCGCAAACAAAAATTACTACTATAAAATATATTATTTCTGACAATGCAAATAATAGAAATACTATTTTAAGAAGAATTACGTTAATAAATAGTAATAGGGAGCCAATATTTTTTTATAATAATCAAGCTTATTATGTTTCCGAAATTGTTACTATAATATTAACGATTAACGAAACTATTACTGAAAACGAGTTTATTAGTAAATTGAGGACCTCTGTCATAGTGTTAAATCCGTTACTTCATGAGATGAAACCTAATTTATTTACACTAAAAGAGCCGCCAACAGATCTAAGTTTTATAGCCATTAACTATATTCAAATAGTAAATGTTGTGGATCTTATTGATGAAGTATTATTAACAATTAATAATGTTAATTTTAACGGACCAGTTATAAGTTATCCAAGCGCAACAACTAACAGTTTTAATGGCTTTATTAGTAATACTAGTAACGATGACACTCTTTATATTAAATATTTTAGTAGTACACAAGTTTATGATGTGGAAGGTATATTTAAAATAAAACTAGAAATAATACGTAGGGAAATAGTTGCACAATCAAGTATAACTACTCATTGTTGTTATCCTAAGGTTGACTATAAACCTATACAAGATAGTTATAAATTAGGTTCTCAAAATTCAACTGTAATGAGAATGGCCAAATATATTATTAACAGAAATATTTGAGAGAGTTATTTATTTAATATATTTATAAATATATAAATAAGTATGCCAAGTATGCGAAGTATGCGAACTTTTCCAAGTATGCGAACTTTTCCAAGTATGCCCAAGCTATATTTTCCAAGAAATATTTTGAAATTGATTTTATATTTTGTAACATTATCGATTGCTATAAATTTTATTATGAATAAGCAAATTATGGCATTATTAAGTTTATTTATAATTGCAGGATTAGTATATTATATTAATAAAAATGAAATGATGGCGCTTTTAATTTCAATAATAGTTACAAATTTATTATTAGCATTGCAATATTTAGATATACAATATAAAGAACCATTGTTAAAAACTACAAAAACAGGGCAACATATAAGTCAAGCACCTGAAATGTTTGTATAAATGTATAAATGTATATTTTTTTCTAAAAATTGATATATGTTAATTTTTTAAATAATTAACATATAATACTATTTATGATTAATGACAAAGGGTTATTATACTTAATTCAACCGGCTGAATTGGTTGGAACATCTCGTTATAAGATTGGTTATTCTAGGACTAATGATTTAAATAAATTTAGGAAAGATTATAAAAAAGGGTCAAGATTTTTAGATATATATGAATACGATCATTCGCCATTACTTGTGCGCGAAATTAGAAACAATTTTAATAATAAATTCAAGCTAGTTGCTGGTCGCACATATTATGAAGGCAATGAAAATGATATTAAGAAAAATTTCAATGCTATTATAAATAATCACGCATTAGCAAATAATAATAATGTAAATAATGTAAATAATGTAAATAATGTAAATAATGTAAATAATGTAAATAATGTAAATAATGTAAATAATGTAAATAGCAGCAACAATTTGCTATATCAGTTATGTTCAAAAACTAATACTAATACTAAGACATGTTTATATAGTAGTTCTCCTTATAGTACTATATACACTACTAATCCATGTTCTAAAAATATATGTAATGGATCATTAGCA
>Ga0208226_1000202_pt1 | contig 18561 bp, 16 predicted proteins | sample LakMenE18May11ns_FD_150713 | JGI IMG/M metagenome (GOLD analysis project Ga0208226, IMG submission 150713) | Freshwater microbial communities from Lake Mendota, WI - 18MAY2011 deep hole epilimnion ns (SPAdes) | ecosystem: Environmental > Aquatic > Freshwater > Lake > Epilimnion/Euphotic zone ... | reverse complement strand
GGGGGGTTCATTTCCGGGGCGGTACAAATTAAATCGTTTCCGGCTACTTGGCTCAACGTGTTTTAGTTAAACTTGCTTGAAGCACGTGTGTGTACCAGTGCTGCGCTCTCTGTATGCGCGCTCGGCAGAGGCGGAAGAAGGACGCTGTGAGGACATGGTAGCCATGTTCTCAAAGGAGGACGAGCTAGACTATCTTTACCATCTGGAAAGCAAGAATGAACGACACATGAGTCTCTACCCAGAGTTTCGCTTGCTTGTGACACCTGCATACAAGAGCATAAGACCAGCACTGATACACGGAATGGTACACATGGCTGAAGAACTGAACATCGGAAAGGGTGCTATTTTCCTTGGTGCTGCGTTGTTGGACACATGCAGCATCAAGGGAACGTTGTGCGACCAATCTCTACCTGATTCTTTGAATACTTCGAGTATACTTTTACACACGCTGTCGAGCTTTGTTTTGGCAGCCAGCTATGTTGGAGATCGAAATATAAGGTACCTGACTGACAGCGAAGGACATGGCATTCAAGCAATCGGTGCGGAGAAGATTCCTCTCAGTGCGTACACGAAGCTATGGGGCAATTACTGTCAAAACCAGGCTTACTGTCAAACCAAGGTGCGTGCATTCACGTATTCGTTTTCTTCGAAGCAGCTCAAGAGAGCGCTGTGCACCGTGACGAAAGTGACAGACTGGAGATGCAACTTGGCGACATGCAACCGGTTTCTGGAATGCTATATTCACCACAGACAATTCGTGAAGGAAGAGGTCAAGAATCTTTTGCAGCTGCGGGATCTTTGGGCGGAAGAGGACCATACTCTTGTCGTGAAGTGGGCACATTGCTTGTGCGAAAAGGCGATAATTATGAACGTACCGTGTTATTACAAGCACTCTGTAATCGCCGAAGCCTGCATCTTGGCGACACGATTCATCATGAACATAACACCCTTCTGGCTCGGTGGAACCATTTGCTCTACGGAAGCTGATTTAATGCTCTGTGTCAAAGACGTACTGCACATTTGGGATGAACAGAGCGCGAAAGATTGGTCAGCTGCTGTCGAAAAAAGATCAGAAGTCATAGCTTCCCCAGTAGGTGTATACGCTGCACAGCTAGAACAGCTAGCTGGCGCGACACAAAGAGACTTGCTTGGAGCTTTCAACGTGCAATTTGCAATTCCTTGTCTCGACATTTATGCCGAATATACATCGCCACTTATAACAGAAGCAGAGCTGCTGGAGGAGGAGAACGAGGAGACGCCACTTATAAGTGAAGCAGAGCTGCTGGAGGCGGAGAACAAGGAGAGGCCACTTATAACGGAAGCCGTGCTGACTTTGAGCCCTCGTTCGCTTTTTCTTACGTGCAATGAGGAGATGTAGATGAGATGAGATCGCTAAGTGTTTCGACTCTGAGCTTGAAAACATCCAGCTAGAATCATAAATATCTGCATATACACTATAGTAACACTCATTATTATTTTCGTATAGATGTTCTGAACTATGCCGAGAACTAGGAGGAAAATTACAGCCAATGCGGCGAAAGCAAAAGCAACTGTTGCTTGCCTCCTGTACTTGCTCAGAGCAAAAATCCATTTCTGAGACCATTTCTCATACCATTTCTTATTCCATATCTTCTTCCATTTCTTTTTCAATTGGTAGCACAATACCATTTTATACCATTTGTTATAAATAAAATTTCGTGGAATAAACACAAGTTGCTCAATCGTGATATAAGGGTGTTTCATAAGTATGGACTCTTCGAAAGAAAAGTTGGTTTTCGATGTTACGAGAGCTTCATTGCTGAATTTCAGCAACTCACAGACTGTAACAAACAACAAAAAAAACGTTCTAGACATGTTGCAAATCAAGAACACATCTGTTTTGAGGAAGTTCTGTGACGTATGTAAGTTTTTTAATATTGACCCCGTTCACAGACTGTCGTTGCCATTAGTAGTAATATTCATGTGCAAAAGTAAGCATTGTGTTGAAATAGCAGAGACATTCATAAAACTATATGATTGTGATGAATTGATGATGAATCTAGACACGTACAATGTAGAAAAACAAAATATTTGCGATCAGCTGCTAAACACAATCGCCGACTGGATTGTTCTGTTTTCGTATTTTGACATCTTGGAGCATGACAACAAAAGTGAAACAAGTGTAAAGCTCGCGAAAGACATAGAAAGTAATGATTTATTACGCTGTATGCACAACTGTCTTCTTGAAGCGAATGTACTTCCATCGGGGGAAATACCTAGACAGAGAATAAGTATGTCTCAAACAGCTGTGTTGGCTTTCCTGTACATGAGCCCGAGAAAAACACCCTCTGGCAAGATGCTCGAAATGCTTTATACTGAAATTAACAGCAACGCGCGTGATGTGGAACTGCGGTGTTTGCGTGCAATGACAGCCTTCAAGGACAGACAGGACGACGAGAAGGCTTATGCGGAAACACTACCAATTGTATTGCGTTCTTTGCGTGTCAGTGATGGCTTTGTGAAAAGTATTCGCGCTGTTCTGCGGAAACAGGAAACAGAAGAAGATACTAATGTTGATTCAGAAACGTTGCGATTGAATGTAAACAACCACTCTCGCCCGTTGCTTCGAGATTTTGTTGCGTTGGCCTTGAATTGTCGAAAAACATCACAAAAAAGTTTTGCTTGGTGTAGTTTCAGAGATAAATTGTGCTTCCCTCCCACAACAAGTCCTAATCTGCAACGTATGCTCTACTTCATAGTGGTGCAGAGGTCTGCACCGCAACGAAAATTCTTTGAAAGTTTTTATACAAAAGAAATCTGTAATAATGCCTTCACTATGAGCCTAGAGAATATTGATACGGATGCTGTGATTCAAGTTATTAAAAGCTTAAGAGTCTACAACACCAAAATCAAGTCCTTGATTGACTTCCGAAGCAAATGTCTTGAGGGTATCAATCAGAAAACAAGAAACGCTCTCTCGATTGTACAGGTTCTACAACTTTATATTGCGAGTTATCAGCAAGATCATATACGGTGGGATTGCTGGAAGAGAATCGAAAAGACTATGAATCATACAATTAATGACACGGTAACCAATTTTGTCAACACCTATGAATTTGACATTGATGGCGTTGTGCAAAACCTCGTGCACTCGCAGATTCACGACTCATGAAAAGCTCTGACTCTGAAAAGCTCGTACAGCCTGCCAAAAAGTTTATTAAAAATAAATCAAAATAAACTATAATTCACCGAGCCCGAACTAGTGAGCTTGGTTTGCGCGGGCAGCGCGGGCAGAATAGTCGAAGCAGAACTCGTGGAAGGTGCCGCAGTTTGGGGTCGCAACCCATTCCCTGTACCTGCGCATGAGAATATGTTCGCGACTCGGAGACACACTCCTGCCAGCAGGGAGGGAATGGGCTTCGTTCTGGCACATCCAGCGACAGAAGATAATGACGGCAACAACCGTCAAGGCGAAGACGAAGACAGCAGTCATAGACAGCATTTGTGTTCTGAGTCTTATAGGTCTTTAATATATAAAAATCCAAAATGGATCGCAAAAATGCTTCATTTCATTTGCCCATAAGCCGCACAAAAAGTTTATTAAAAAGAAATCAAAATAAACTATAATTCACCGAGCCCGAACTAGTGAGCTTGGTTTGCGCTGGCAAACCGTGAGCTCACTAGTCGGCTACGTTTTTGTAGGCAGACTCGAAGCAAAAATCGTAGAAGCTGCCGCTGTTTGGGGTGGCCTCCCATTCATCGATCCTGCGAAAGAGCAGCTCCATGCGACTCGGGGTCATACTGTACCTCTCTGGGCGAGAATGGGCGTCGTTCTGGCACATCCAGCGACAGAAGATAATGACGGCAACAACCGTGAAGGCGAAGACGAAGGCAGCAGTCATAGACAGCATTTTGTTCTTAGTCTTATGGGCCTTTAATATGTTAAAAGCAAAAATAGATTGCAAAAATGCTTCATTTCATTTGCCCATAAGCAAGTGTTGCTTCTTCTCGTATTTCTTTGTTTGACGCTTGCCAGATCCTTGCCTAATACTCTTCATCTTCTTGATCATTCTACAGTACTCTCCCTCTGCGCGCTTGACATTGTTCTGGCCCGTTGGACACCAAATTGCACCATGCACGTCCTTCTTATCGCCGGCAGACATGCTTATCTCCACACGGAGTCCCTTGAAGAAAACATAGTTCTTATTCTGTCCTGAGTGCTTATGTTTTCCCGCGTCGATATATGTGCCTCGTTGCAAGCACACATTGATGTACGACGACTGAATAAAGACCGTATGCTGCTTGTCCATGACTGCGCAGGCGCCACGTGCCCGCGCCAGACGCTTTTGTCCGCGCCAGACGCTTTTGCCCGCGTTAGACACTTTTGCCCGCGCTAGACGCTTTTGCCCGCGTTAGACACTTTTGCCCACGCTAGAATTATCCCCCGGAAACGATTATTGCCCCGAAACGATTATTCCCCGGAAACGATTAGCTAACAGTACTGATCTTCGCCCGGAAACGATTATTCCCCGGAAACGATTAGCTAACAGTACTGATCTTCGCCCGGAAACGATTATTGCCCCGAAACGATTATTCCCCGGAAACGATTAGCTAACAGTACTGATCTTCGCCCGGAAACGATTATTCCCCGGAAACGATTATTCCCTCGAAAATCGAAAGTTCCTGATCGTCCCGCCAACTTGCCCGTAAGATGGAAGCGCAAACGTCGATCACGTCTTTTTTCACGCGAGCTACACCGGAGGCGGGGAACGCTGGAGCCGCAGGTGACAACACCCTTACACACTTGCACTCGTACATGCCAAACCCCACGCAACATGCACATGCACAAACAGTGATGCAACATGCACATGACATGCACATGCACAAACAGTGTCAGATACGAGAGCAATTGCACGCGCGCCAACTGCACAATCGAGCACGATGAACACGAGCAAGAAAAGAAAGAAACTGGGAGGGATTGTGCGCGGATGCAGCAACACAAAGGGCATGGAAGAGGGCATGGAAGAGGGCATGGAAGAGGACATGGAAGAGGAAGCAGGAGTACATGACCTGGAAAACAGTGAAGAAGAATCAGAAGAAGAACAACCAGACGAGGACGACCTAAGGTTTCTTAATGACGAACCGATCGAGGAAGATGACAATTCAAGTTCCACGTCCGTATCTCGAGCAGTCTTTGAAGCTGTTGCTGCAGTTCGGAAGCCACGAGGGCGTCCACGGAAGAACGCTGCTGACAGAGTACGACCAGCGCCCAATCCAGTTGCAGGAAGAGGTCGTGGTAGGCCTAAAAAAACGAATGGAGACGACGGGGAAGACGACGGGGAAGACGACGTGGGAGACGAGATGCCGAAAAAGAAGCAGAAAAGAGCTGATCGGCGACAGCTTGAATTGTCATACGAGCGTGGTGTTGGGGACGTACGTAGAAGTGTTGGGGAATACCATCTGAAGCCTCCCTTCTTTCTCTCTCTAGGTGATTTCATCACGCCATGGGAATTTCAACCAGGGAGGACACAGGTAGAGTTTGGGCCTGAAATCGGCAAACTTGGACGCGGAGCGTACGGGAATGAGGCACATAGACGCTTTGTGAATGACAGCGATGCTCAAGCAAAGTTTGCCAAATTATTTTACGTCCCGTTGCACGAAAACATACCTTTGCGAAAATTGAAAAACGACGTTGCGACTTCAACGCTCAACGCTGAAAAATGTAGAACCAACTCAACTTCTAAGGTATTGCACGCCTTCAGAACAATGCATCCACAAACGGAGCTTGATATGATGAATGATCCCGTCTATGAGAAGATCTTCATTGGGCAACAGCGAACATCACGAGAATTGCGAACAGCTATTGACTCTGGTCCATTTGGAGGCCTGCAGGGAAAGGCCGTCGACGTCCTGTGGCGAGTGTATTCAGGTGAAGAAATCACCAATATTTCCGAGCAAACGCTGCAGCTTGCACATGCAATTGCTATGGCTCTTCAAGGGAGCAAAGGGGACGAGATGTGGTGCATGGTATCAACGCAGGCATCAGACTTTTACGTGCGGGGCAAATCTGGAATGTCTAAGGTTCAGAGTGGAGTACATACACTGCGCGAATACAATTTCCACGAAGCAGAAATGCATGCTGGACGATGTGCTATTGATGACATTGACAAACGGTTAATCAAGAAAGTGTGGAGATATCGGTATCCTGAAGAAGAAGTGGAATTGGACAACAAGGACAAATTGTCAAATCTGGTACACCCTAGGTTTAAAAACGTTCGTCCTGAACTTGCTGCTACCCCAGTGAACGTGCAGGCACAGAACACAACAATAGACCCTGTTATTGTGGACTTGTACTTGTACAAAGACATCTTCGCTGCCTATGACGAGAAGACATCTGAAAAAACGTATGTGACAGTAGAGGGCATCTATATACTGCCCAAATGTGCTGCTTGCGACCCTCTCATCATTCTCAAGAGCATTGCCGAAAACAATCCTTCAGCGAGCACTATGATACTCAACTGTTTTCAACACATGCAGCATGTTTTGGGTATGCAAAGCTGCTCGTGGGATCAGCTCTTCAATACGGACAGGGCAGGGGCAGCACACGTTGTTTCTGAAGCAAGAATGTTGGAAGGCATTTTCAAGTATTGCGACGCAAACAGTTTACGGAATGTAAATGTCGGTGGCTTTCGAATGGACACGACGGCTCATGCAGAAATGAAACTTTGGAACCAGTACATTGCTACAATCATATCGTCTCGTTGCAAGCACTACGAGGTACTAGTCAGAGAAACTTTGCACGACCGGAGCGTTCAAACTACACGCCAAGCACAATATCCCCTTGAAAACTTCGAGCAAGATATTGTGCATGGCATAACATACTGGAAAGTTCCCGTAGCCGAGGTTCAAGCTGAAATGGAGGAATATGCAAACAGCTACGATGACCATACCGATCAAGAACATGTCAGGAATGAACTCAAACACTGGTTGAGCAACGTCCATCATTTTGAAGAAGACCAAGTACCTGAAGGTTTGGGACATTTTCCGAAATACATGTTCATTGCGGAAGGAACAGCTTTCGCTTTGAATACTGGATTATGGATCAAGTTGCGAACAGACAATACGAAATCTCATGATGACGAAATTGCCGCGATGCGGCACAAGAACAAAGGTGTTGGCAAGGCAAACGAATACATTCAGAGTCTTCCTCAGCCACAGCAGGGTATTAATATGGCACGACTTTGGTGCTGCAACATGAGCGAAGGCAAAGATCCTCTGGATGACGTTTTCTGTCAGTCGATGGTTGTTCCAGACTTCAAGTGGATGGTGGAAGAGTTGCCCAAAGTTGAGGCGATGAGCGAGAGTTTGGTGATGCTAAGAGAAATGGTAGGGGAGGAGGTTTTTGGTTCGAAAGCAGACGCAGCTGTAAACACGCGATTACGGGAGATATTGTTGCTGACTGGAGCTCAAAGAAATCCTCTCAGAGACCGATTGGCCAACCTTGAAGACAATACACATCTTAAGTACGTTATCAAAATGAAAATGCACAAGTTGAGCGCTGCGATCAAGAGAACTCTGCAGATAATGAGAGCTTCTGAAATGAAGCAATGGCAAATAGCTGCTATGGGAGTCAGCGATCTTCTTAAGCAAGACAAGATGTGTAGCGACAAGTGGAAAGCTGACTATTTGTCAGTCACTTCTGCATTTAACGACATAGACATGGAATCATGGCAGGATTTGTTATGCTCTGGGACATACTCTTCAATTTTCTACAGCGTTGCACAAAATCGCATCAATTCCGATCTTTCGTACATGAACACGATGCTTCAAAAAGTGCTCACTCTGTGCTTTATGGCCCACAACATGAACACCCCAGGTGCATACGGCATGACTCTTCGTATAGGGGACGTTGCTTGCTCTGTCAATGTGCTGAAAGAAGACGGCAAAAATTCCAAAACAAATTTATGGCTCTACGATCCCAAGCATCCAGGCATGGGCATAGACCAATGTACCGGCAATCTGGCACAGCAGTGCAACGCGGGAATGATTCATATTTCATTGACGAAGGAGCACAAGGATATGGCTAGCATTTGTGTCGACACAAGTCTAAGGAACGTCAGCAAAATGAGCTACTCGACACTACAGGGCTGTGGGGTGCTCGTTGACGCCAAAGGGGAAATTCTGCCAGGAGTTGGTTCCGATTTTCAAAGCAAATGTGGCAAAACCTGCTACTTTGCCGAGTATGGGAAGCAGGCAGACGACAATACAATGATGGCGTGGATGGAGTCGCTTATGGCAAACAGCGGCGATCAAGAACTAAGCGGCGAGAGCGGAGTGCAGCAGGGTTCGTGGACGACCACACAGAATTGCTCGACGATGTCCACTTTTTCCATCAAGAAACTCCCAATATTGTTTATTACCGGCAACAGGCCAGCGCCCGCTACTCCAGCCTCTGCTGTTGAAGGTGCTCGATGGATGAACATCGCGTCGAGTACCATGGACCACCAGAATGGCTTTTACATTCTTTCAGAAATGAGTGCTAGTGCATGTTTCAAGCCCAATATACCTGGTGGCGACAACATGCTTGTCGAACACATTGTGTCACAAGCAGCTCTCACCAATACAGTGAGCAAAGCAGACGTGCGCAAAGATATCAAAGTGATCAAAAGAGAAGTCGTTTTACGCAATCGCTTGCACTTTCTTCTGATGCAGTGGCTCAAGACTGACGCTGTGCTCTTGTGCTCCGCCCTTACGTGCGACAGCAGGAGCTATTCGTATTCTCTCAGGTCCAACTTTAGCAACCTCGAGTGTTCTGTGGGGAGCATGACGGTTGGTCTTCGGCGTGAGTACCTGAACAAAGATGCGCGGTTCTGGCACCGAAACGCTGTGGGGCCCTGGGAGAGAGTAATGCAAACGTCGACGCACGTGTACCTTTGCATGAATATCTCGCTGCTCAATAGCATGGATCGCGTATTGCACAAATGGCCAATGAGTCTGCATCCAGCCTTCGTTTCAGGGATAAAAGCTACCATGACGCAACCCATTTCCTTTTTGGCCATGATTACTTCTTTGCACATTTGGCTTTCAAGTGCTGTTCTGGACATCAGCATCATGATTTTAGCATGCTACATGTACCACTTTACATGCTTTCAGAACACTTGCTCTCTGCGCGTGTTGTCTTTGGCGATACTCGGGAAGCTTTCACCTCCAACGGATGATGAAGAGAAGGATGATGACTGGACATCTTACATGGAATTTTGTGAATTTCTTGCTCCGTGTCTTATGTCTGAGAAAATTTTGATTAGATCACCTCAAGAACAAGGCCCGCGGAATGTGCAAAATGGAGTACTCGGTATCCCCAATTACGACACAATTAACACTTGGGCCTCTCATGGCATGCAAAGTGCACAGCAAGACATACAAGCTTCTTACGCATACAGGACACAAGGAGCTGCACAGCAGGTGCTTAGTGTTTACTGCAAACCTCGTATGCAGTTTGTCTCATCACAGGTCATCAAGGGATTCGGACGTCAGCAAAGTAATCAGACCTTTGTTCAGGATGAAAACATCGTTGGGACCTCGAAACGTGTTGTGGCGACAATGTTTGGGCGCGAACAGACGAGTTTTGCACACAAAGAGAGGTGCCGACGCGGACTTGCAGCTCCATCATCAACTGAAAACACTGCTGAGTTTTGGGACAAAGTCAAGGATGGTACAGCTCTTCCACGTGCCAGCACATCCACAAACGACATGTTCAAGATTAAGTTTGAATTTCCACCATTCACAGGCATTTGGTGGGACGAGACAATGGAGAACGCAGGCACGTGCGATGGTCTCGTGAAGCTCTTCTTACTTCAAAGCAAACTAGATCCAGAAATAACCCATTTTGAATTTTTCACAAAACTGATGGCTCCATATCTCTCCCACATCAATAGCACAGATTCTGTGTATGGAGGGTCAACAATGTCGGGCATCCACAAGAATGCATGGAACTCGAAAGTCTTAAACAATTCCAATGCATTTGATTTCGCTGTCAACCCGAGCATGGACGCGCAGGGAGTTTTCAATGGGATTGATGTGAGTTGCTGCATGAGACTTGTACACTACGTGCTTTTCCAGGGCCTTGGAGTCACAAATGACTGGAAGAAGGATAAGCATGAGAATTCAAGCTTTGTGTCCTGTGTGCATCTGCGCAATATTTCGCACATGTCTCTGGGATGTATTGAGCTCTTGCTGCACAGCTGCTGTGACAAAGCAATGATACCCGCGAATGGTGGTCGGCTTCACTTGCCAGTGCCAAGTCCTTTTTTTGAGAGCAAAGATGAAGCTTATGTCAAATATGACCCCCGATTGCACGTCGACACACACCAGCACTTAATGCAAGGGCAGAGCGATAACGTGCTCTGTGTCTCTGCTCGAATGGCAACATACAGCAACTGGACCATCTTAGAGTTCACATCGGGGGAGACGGCTCTCTTTTACATGCACGTTCTATGTGATATTCAGCGCATGAGCCAAGCAACATCAAGAGCATTTTTGTTTCCTTTCCCACCAGAAGCTGTGGCACATTCTGCTTTTATGTTTGACGAATTCTACCTCGCGAATAGACGATATATCGAGCAATTACAGAAGGATCATCAGAAGGATCATCAGAAGCATCATTTACAGCAGGATCTTGAGAACACAGAAGCAGATCTCGACGTCCCTAAACACTTGAATATTTTTGCGGAGGCGATGTTGTGCATGGGTGAAAGTGTAAGATTTCAAGAATTCGAACACAAAGTGTGTTGTTTGACAAATTGTGCAATTTCCGACAAAAGAGAGTTGCCATGTGTTACTTTCCAGCATGGATTCATGTTCACCATTGTCTTTAGTGATGGCCAGATGAGCATTCGGCCATGCTCTCGTACGCAGAAATGGGATGTCCTCTTGTCCCAAAATGAAATTCAGCCATTCTTGCCTTTGCCACTGCAGGACGACCAAGAAAACGGTGTCAATTTGCCAAGCTCTCACTTCCGGCATGTATTTAGACACGGATTATGCTTGTCCATGGCAAAGGACAATTCAGCACTTGTGACGGTGGATATATCATACAAAGACGATTGCAAAAGACTGCCATTCTACATGTTTCCGGTCATGCACTTTCCTGTGCTCTTGCTTTTGGAACATAATGGTTGGTTGATTGACTCCGAGAGCGAACATGGCGGAAAAGGAATGCTGCTAAACAATGTTGAATATTTTCAAAAAAAACATTACAGTAGCCTCTACATTCGCGATTGCGAAGATGAGTGGTTTCAAGCAAATGACTCTCTTTCTCAAGCGTACAAGGTGTATGCACAGTGCAAGATTCTTGTTCCTGATCTTTCCATGCATGCATGCTTTGCTTGCAGTGAGAGTTCTCAAGTCCTCGGCTTCTGGGCGCAAAAGAGTAGCGAGGGGCAACTGGCGTATTTTCAGTCAGTTCAGCACCTTCAGCAGGAGCTCGCAGGACTCTCATTTATGGACACCAGCACGTTTGTGCAGAGTAAACAAAGTGCTATGTCGGGTGCCTCGTATTTAATGCTTCAACATAGCGAGTATGGCTTGGCAACAGTGCGCTATGCCCCATTGGATCCTCACGAGATGGATCCTCACGAGATGGATCCTCACGAGATGGATCCTCACGAGAATCTTTCGATTCTAGTTAACTTTCATGCTGTGAAGTTGGAGTTGAAGCTAGCTTGTGACACTTTTAAGCCGAGATTGCTTTCAGCGGGAGAAGAAACAAGCAATGAGCTCGATTACATTTGGGGACTGACCATTGAAAACAAAAGGCAAGCATTTGTCGAAAACGGCTGCTACACCGTCAGCTCTATGGCCTCCAATGCTTTTCGCGACAAGCCAGATCCAGTCTTGCTTAAAATGGACTTTATTACTATGTCCCGATGCATGCTGGTGGAGGGAAGTGAAATATGGATAAACATTACTGCACCAATTTATGCATTGATGCAGAAGCAAGCACTCGAGCAAGGCTACAGAATAATGTTGCCTGTTACCAAACATCTACACAATTCTATGCAAGGACTGCGCTACCTCCGTGGGTTCTATGTACTCAGTGGATCTTTGCACGACCTTGCAATTGAGAACAATCATGTCAGGATAATTTGTGTAATCAAACATAATACTGCTGCAAAAAGGATCATAGAAGACGACAACGCTGGACCTGAATCTCCTGTCAACGCACACACAAACATCAAAAATACTCGTTTGGTTGCTTTCACCCTCCCAGTCCTTGAAAATGGCCCGTCGCAAATCTTTTCCGTCATCACACACCATCGAAATGAGGGTGCACCGTTCTACAAATACTTAAGCGACGCGCTTAGGGCTTGATCGCTGCGAACATCAGACAACCGCATATCTGCAAGTGCCTTCCTTAGCGGGTTTCCCCCCAGAAGAGACTGCACGTGATTGGTGACATGATGTTTGTCAGGATGGCGGTTCCTGTCAGGATCTGTCTTATACATTACCAGCTTCTTGTAATAATCGTAATCGTGTACAGCAACACCGAAAGGTGATTTTTTCTTGATTTCATTTAACGCTTTGTTAAATTCGATTCTCAACTCCCCTCTCTTCTGAGTGAGGGAATCAAACTGTTTGGTTATTGAAAGTGTTGAGCTGATTTTGCAATCCTGCCCATTAGCTTGCTCATTTGGGCAAGCACACACGGTTTCGGCCATTTTATCAACAGCAGTAAGATGCATCTTGTACTTCGTATGCAACTGCCGTACATCTACTATAGCACTGTCGAGTGCTGCTGAAATTTGGGGATCAAGTCCTGCAATTTTTTGTCCTTTGAGTGCTTGATTGACTTCATCAACTTGCATGTCAGCAATTTTTTCATCCAAAGCAGTTTTTTGTTTATACTCTTCTGTTAGCATGGACATGCTGAGTAGATATTTTTCTTGTACCACTTCTAGAGCTTCTCCTTTCTGTGGAATGATTCTACTTACTGCACTTCCGATCTCGCTAGCTTTTTGGATTTGTGCTGCCAACGTTCTTGCAATGTTTGCCACACTGGTGTTGTCAGAATTATTTCTGTCAGAATTATTTCCATGTTTTGTACGATTTGGATGATGATTTTCCTGTCCGTTTCTTGCGCGTGGCCCTTGCGAGCGGCCGCGGTTCGCTTTGTTTTTTCCGGGCATGAATTACAGCATCTTATATATGTATTTAGGTTAAATTGGGTTTGTTGCATTCGTATCCTTTTACACTTTCCAAACGCCCAAATCCACAAAATACATCAACAAAAAAAAAAGAATAAATGCGTTCTTATATGAATATGCTTCGGTTATGTGTTCGAGCTTATGCAGACAGTTGCTGACAGTACCGTTGCTGACTGCACAGACTTTGAGATTATTGGAGCTCATTTAGTTGAGTTGCTAAAAGATGACAAAAATAAATGTGAACTTTCCTCGCTTGTGTGCTTTGTGGAGAAATGGGCTCACGAATATGATCGCGGAGAGAAAGTGCACGTAAATGATGGGTGCAACGCAATGCATCTGCTCGGAATGGCACTTTGTGTTCTTTTGCATGGTTGCGCAGAGCTGAAAATTTCCAAGTATGACTTGCGTGCCGCTCTAGGGCAAGCAAGCGCTCGTATTATGCTAAACGACAAGGATCTTGCCGATCATGATATACAGGAGTTACAAGGCGTTGTTACTAGTCTGCAACTCGAGTTTGGCACTCTGTACACGTTGATTGAAAACAAGAAGGGGTCTGAGAACGGGTACTGGTCTGTTATCAACACAGAGGACATAATCCTGCACATCATGGCACACCTGGGGGGGTTGCTTGCTTGTAAGAAGCGAGAGTCTTTAATGCCCGGCGAACCTCCTCTTCTCGCTGTGTATGGTCTTATTGACATAGATTCCGCAGGGTTCTCGACAGTCCGTATAGAAACAACAGTGTTTGTGCTTGATGCCTTGCACAGTATTTACAGTTTGCACATACTGCTGACAAGAGCGCAATTTGTGTGTGGAAGCTCTCAAGCGTTGCAGGAACTTGTGCCTTTGTGCGCGCATCACAGAGAGGCCAGCAACGAAACGTTTTTTACGCTTTCAATTACTGCAGACTGTGCTGTTGGGAGCATAGTGCAGTATGCACACCGATTCTCGCATCTTTTCCACAGCGTTTCACAGGCCATTTACTACAATTACCCCACATACACGAGACAGACACAGCTCTCTCTCTCTGAGCTTCAACGTGACAAAACAAAGCATGTTAATTTGCTGCCGCTGCTCACTGAGCTGTGTCCTGATATCCCTATACTCTTTGAGCACACCGGTGCAGGATGCAAGAGCGTGCACGCAAAGCACAAATGGAGCTGGGTGCTTTGGTCCCACTTCCTGCTCCTTGTAGACAAAAATATGAAGTGTTACGTTGCTGCTGATGCGCGCAGTCTTGCTCTCGTCGTTTCTCCATCTTCATAAGGTTCCGTTCATAATAATTGACAGGCATTGATCTCGCATGTGCTGCGGAAGACAATTTGGGAACTCTTTCTCAAATGTGTCACAGAGCATGCAAAACAAGCTATCTCGGGTGTGAATCAGAGGTGGTGGTGTGCTCTTGTTTGCGACTGCCAACTCAACACGTTTAAACATGTTGTCATGATCCACGAGACTAGTTTTCTTGCGTTTGTTCTTGCTGTAGCTTGTTTCTGCTCGCACCTCCTTTTTAGCATCCTTTTTTACATCCTTTTTTTGTTGCTCTGAGGGAGGCTCAGGCCCAGAAAAAGGCTCTGGGGCTTCAGGAGCAACTGGGCCTGGAGGAGGCTCCGTGTCTTGGGCCAGCTCCGCTGCAGCTTGTTCCTGAGTTGGAGCAGGACGATTTGTTTCCAAGTAACGCATATCTTGTGTTTTCTTCATATATGGTAAGTTCTGCGGAAATACGCAAATGTGTGTAAATTAATAAGTAAATTCGTGTGTAAATTAATCAGTAAATTAATCAGTAAATTAATCAGTAAATTAATAACAACTTACTGTATAACAACTTACTCTTCTTGAAGTACGCAGTTTTTCACAAAACAGGCGCCTTGGAATAACAAGCTTCTTGGTCCCATCTACCAGACGCTCTATGTTTTGAAAGTCCCGCGTGAGTCGGACGTTGCGAAAAAGAGCCTTTTCAAACTTGCTGTTCAATGCGTAAAACACGCCATTCACGCATATGCACGCCTCTTGCTGCTCCATTGTTCCATTTTTAGGCTGTAACCAATAAACAGCTCCCTCGTTGCGCTCCATCTTTGGAAGTAGCTCAGACACAGCTTTGCCTTCTTTGCTTCCTTCTTTGCCTGTTGCGATGTGGAATTCAACTCCAGACTTCACAACGTCGAAAGATGAAATGTCGATAATTTTCATGTTATCAGAGCCTAAACACGCAATCCGTCAGGGTAGATCTTTTTTTGGAAATTTCAACGTTTCACGAACTTTTCTACCATTACTTTTCTGCCCAATACATTTTCTGAAGGGCGTCAGCCAAAATTTTGTTTATTTGTTCAAGATAGTGTATTTTTGACTCCAATTTCTCGACAGAAATACCGCGTGTGTCCGCATAAGACATGTTCTTTCGTGTGGCCGAAGTTATCTGCTCTTTGTATTTATCTATGAGTGAGTCAAAGAACATGCGACGTTTCGGATCTGTCGGATCTGGTGATGCCATCTTGTTCGTAACCTTATATATAAATACAAAAAATATGTTAAAGAGCGATGCTGACGGCCTCTTAAAGAATTGATTGCCCCTGAAAATGTATTTCCATGACATGAGGAATGCCTGAGCGTGGTGAGTACACTCATATTATTAGCCTGCTGCAATCGGGGCTACAAAGAGAGAGTAACAGGCGTGTCGTGGTGCAAACGAGTGTTCCTCTCTTAGTTCCTGCTTTAGAGCAACGCATCAGTAAGCGGCTGAGTGACATTGCACATACGTCTGAGAGGTTCGAGCACGGTGCAAAAGAGCTAAAACAAGAGCCGATGCACTATATGCAGCTCTGTCGCAATTATTTGGCAAAATTAGATACTCTTGGATGGTCGCGCAGTTATCATCAGCGCTTATTCCACGACGACTTTCTGAAGGCATGCACACGTAGTTTTTGGAAACTTGAGAAACCTGGACAGTTTGCACGTGATCACCAGAGAGTACTGAGACTCAACAATTGGGACCATATTGCGCAGGAAATTCTCATCTCTACACCACGTCGTTTTGGCAAAACAATCAGCGTATCTATGTTTTGTGCCGCAATGTTGCTCTCATGCCCTGGCGTAGAAATAAGTATATACAGTACGTGTAAGCGAATCAGCCAGAAAATTCTGCGAAACGTGCAAAAATTCGCAATGATGATTGCCGACTCGGACTACAGTTCCATGAACTTTATCGTCAAACGGGAAAACATGGAAGAGATTAATTTACAAGGGCCTTTAGGAAATACCGACATCCGTATTATCAACAGCTACCCGAGCAAGGCATGTTTCTGAAAATACATTAAAGTCAAAACATAACAAAAGTCACATACATAACAAAAAGTCAAATACATAACAAAAGCCAAATACATAACAAAAGTCAAATACATAACAAAAGTCACACTTGTATAACAAAAACAGCGGCACACGCGTTCCACCCTCTCTCTTAGTGATTTTTCTATTTTGGCAGACTCGTAGCGCATATTCAGCATTAAAAATATTTTTGATGATTGTTAAAGACAACCCGTCCTCGATTCGTCATACACTGAACTCGTGCACTCCGTTCACCACTGTATGCTGCAGATGCAACTTTTCAACCAGGTCTTTCGTAAGCTTATTCTTTGTAATATTACCGACAACATCGGGCATATGTGCTACGTAAAACCGGTCAGCAGGAGGCTGGTGAACAGACTCTCTCTCGCCGTCGTGTGCTTCCTGCAACAACTCATACCTGTAAAATCCATTCGGCACATTCGGTATCAGCACATCGCCCTGCAATATCTCATACCCGTGCCGTTCATTCAGCACATTCGGCAGCGGCACCAGCCGAATCTTGCTTATGCCTGTCCACGTCGCGTCGTAATCCAGTGCGGCGCTGATGGGCTCCTTATGCAAGGCCAGCGTACCTTCATCAATTCCAAGAGCTTCGGCGCCGTCTTCGTTAAAGCCCCACCACTCTTTGTCCACAATGTCGCTGAACCTCACTGTCAGCGGTCCGAGAATACCGTTATTTCTTCGATTAAAAACCAGCTTTTGAATCACGTCTACCCAAAAAATAGGTTGTGGCTCTGGTGAATTGTTGCTTTCCTCTTCTGACTCTGAAGAATCATCATCGGTTTCCATTTCCTTGATTGATTCGTGGTAAAGTTGAAGATTCTCCGGCGGCACCAGCTCAGATGGCAGCCGCACACCGTTCGACTTGAAGAACTTGTACTTAAGCTTCCTGTCTGCAAACTTCAGAATTTTTTTTCTTAGGTCAGGATTGAGCATGTCCTCCCAATGGGCTGCAGATCTATGTTCTTTAGTGTTCCTTACAAAATACGGGTTGGACATGCCAGGCATTTGTTTTATACAATGTTATACAACAAAGGTTTGTTATAAAACATGCAAAGTCTATTATGTCTACTGATATGCTTGAGCTCTGACTCTTTGAACGCGCTGTCGCACAGCGCAGCCATGTACTCCTTTTTGAGTGGCTTGTAATAAAAATGCAATTTGTAGTATTTACAGGAGGCATGTTTCTGAAAATACATGAAAGTCAAAACATAACAAAAGTCAAATACATAACAAAAGTCACACTTGTATAACGAAAAAGGTTTTGGTTAAATTTTATTCGTGCGCCCTGGCTCTACGCCAGGGCATCATACGAAAAGTTAAGTGCCCCTTACGTTGCTTTTCCACCCCTGAGGAAGTCTTTGTAGTTTTGGAGGAAAACGCCCTCGGGCACAGATTTGGCATCAGCTCTGCCGCTGTTGAGGCGGTAAAAGTCGAGCAGATCCTTCATCTAAGGGCTTTCATCGAGCACAGCAACATCAACACGCTCGAAGGCCTTCACCGTCGTCTGCCATTCTGCTGTCAGCATGATACTCAGTGCTTCCAGGATCACAGCTTCCTCGTAGTTGTCCTTGAAGTAGTGCGAGGGAACGTGGGGGTGACTCTTGTCCTTTCTCACCCCGTTGTACAGATCAAGACAGAGGTATGTAGGTAGTTGCTTCACCACTTCCAGGGTGAAGGAACGTTGTGTCGGCCTGCTGTCGTCGGTGCTCCTGTCCATCAACGAGCAGAAATCTTCCACAATGTCGTGGAAGCTGACTGAACACGTTTGGTCGCGGACATTCCGAGACTTGCTGATGCTTAGCATCTTATTGGGATCGAAGATGTCTCGATAATGGACATTGAACCATTTGTCAAGCTCCTTGAGATTCGACATGTTCGCGTGGTTACGGAGCACTTAAATATATAAACTTCTCTTTTGACATCTTTTTTAACATCTCTTTTGTATATTTATATTATATATATATATATATATCTATTTATTATAATACTAAGTTAAGTAAAGATTAGTACCAATGGTTAAGTACCAAGGGGGGGG
>Ga0208226_1000200_pt1 | contig 18618 bp, 17 predicted proteins | sample LakMenE18May11ns_FD_150713 | JGI IMG/M metagenome (GOLD analysis project Ga0208226, IMG submission 150713) | Freshwater microbial communities from Lake Mendota, WI - 18MAY2011 deep hole epilimnion ns (SPAdes) | ecosystem: Environmental > Aquatic > Freshwater > Lake > Epilimnion/Euphotic zone ... | reverse complement strand
ATTTAGTAAAAACTTACTTTAAGAACTTAAATAAGAACTTAAAATGCGAAAAAAGATTTTTTACATTATTTAGCTAAATAATTTATTACGATTTATGCTAACAAATTTTATTTTATGACTATATTTTTCTCACGATAACTTTTCACATTTCGCAGCGTGAGCTTATAATATTTATTTTAGATATTGACATCATATATCTATACAATATTATTTATAATTTTTAGAAATATTATCAAACGAAGTTTATATTTTTCTCAATCATTAAAATAAAATATTATAACCATTTATGGTGTCAATTATAAAAATAAAAAATTGTAAATACTATTCTCTCAAAAATAAAACTATAAATTATAAAATATTCTCTTAAACATAAAAATAAAATATTATAACCATTTATGATGTTAAATATAAAAATAACAAATTATAAATATTTTCTCAAATATAAACTTTATAATCTCTCAAAAATAAAAATAAAAACTATAAAAATATAATATTTAAACTTTATAAAATATAAACTATAAAATATAAACTATAAAATTTATATTTTATATTTTCTTATAAGAGAGATTTGTAAAGAATTATTCTGTTTCAATACACATTGTTGAACCAGCAACCCCTTTTTTAGCACAACCTCTCATATGTGCAGACTTGGATTGCTGATTTTTCCCCACAAATCCACAAAACTCACATACAAATTTGCTAGATGATAGTGAATATTTTGATGCCAAATATGTTTCTAGACTAGGAATTGTAAATTCTTCAAGCTGTTTTACTAATGTTTGAATAAAATCCTTAGCCAGTTTAATTGTTTTATTCTTTTTTGAGAGAAAATTCTGATATTCAGCATTTATATGGTCAGTTAATTCCTTGGAAATAGTATTTATATTATCTTCTGAACACGCATTTTCATCTAATAGTTTTAGCGTATTATAAAAAGCATCAATAATATCAAGCCCTATTTTAATCTTTTCTGGATCATTATTAGCACAATGAACGTACACAAGCACATTGCCATCATGGACGTTAATCTCAAAATTATCTTTTGTCGTTATTGTCGTATTTTGTGAGAGAAATAGGCCACAACATTTTTGCATATCAATATCTCTCAAAAATTTCTTAACCTCTTCTTGAATTACTGGCCTCTTCCAATCCTTATTTTCTATTAACACATTTGGTTTATTATTTCTAAGTAACATAATATCACATGTTTCTTTTGTTTGTCCTACTGAATAAATATCAGCACTAGGATACATGTCTTTTAAACTATTTAAAACCAAGTTCTCTGATAACTTGCCTTTATTACTCGAATTTTCAAATCGGGTTAATAAATTATTCAATTTATCATTTTGACTTGAGAGAATTTCTTTATTAGCCTTTGAAATATCATTTACATTTAATAACTTATTATCAAATAATGTAGCTATTTTATCTAATGTACTATTTACAATCGCACTTTGTTGGTCCTTCAATTTCTCTCGTAATATTGGCTCCATCTTTTCCATCATATTTATAGACATTAAAGTTTTTAATTCTTGATTCATATCACGCTTTAGTTCATTCATATATTTTGAGAGATTAAACTGACTAACTTCTTGACTTCGGTCAAATTTAGTATTCATAGTTTTTAAATTATCTAAGATTTCTAATACACTGCTATTTGTTAATGTTTTATTCATAGACTCTTGAAGAGTTTCCATTATATCTATAAATTTTAATAATGTAGCTTCTACATCCATTTCTGGTCGTTGCTCAAAAAAAGAGAGAATTTTACTATTACTAATAGTAAATGGTGCCATAGTGCTATATAATATAGCCTTAACACTTTAAATTGTTTTCGCAATTTAAATTCTTATTTAAAAACTTAAATTGCTAAAACCTATTTAATAGCTATTTTTTATAATGTTTCTAAATTTTAATAATTTAGAATAAGTATATATATATATATATATATATGTCAACAAATAATCAATATTTATTTAAGAATTTAGATATAGCAGTAGATAAGTTAACAGCTATTTTTAATGTATATCTTGATGCAATGGAAACCCTTGGACTGCTTAATCCGAAAGAAAAAACATTAGCCATATGTATATTTAAGGCATATATGCTTATGGAACTATGTTCAAGTATACCAGAAATTGTGCCTCTAGAAAAAGAGGTTCCTGATAGATACCAACTACTACAACGAACAGCATTAGGAAGATTTAGCTCTAGAGATAGTCTTGAAGTAAACGGGGTTCAAGGAATTGGAACTGATATTGCTGGTAAAGTTAATCATAATAATAGATTAAATCGGGTAAAAGTTGCCCTCGCCGCCCGCGCCGCCGCCGCCCCCGGTGACGCTGCCGCAGCACAGGACGCTTTAGAAACTGTATTGCGTTTTCTTGGTGCTGTTGAAGTAAGTAAAGTAAGTAAAGTAAGTAAAGGAATGTCTAATACAGTACCATATAGGTTGGTGGTCCCAAACCAGACACCTAAATCTGCAGATTATTGGCCAACGTTTATTGCCAACCCTGGTTTAATAGACCCAAATAATATTCCTGCAGTTAGTATAGAATATTCCACTAATAAACATGTGAATGCACATGTTCTTCCGATAAAAGCAACTGTTTATAAAAATGAAACATTACAGCGTTGTTTACAGCTGTCAGATGAAATATATAATGCAAAAGTCGATATTGGCAAAATTATGAGCGCATTTTATGATAATTTAGTCGCAATACATATTGGAAAAGAAGTTAATTATAGTGATTTATTTTTATTACAAATGGTTATTGGTAAAACACCAGAAGCAGGAGGACAGGCTTCTAGAATAGCAATGGCGAGCATTGTTGAAGCTGCTAAGCAATGTTATAAATCAGTTGAGGCAAACCCTTCAAAGGATGCGGTCTTGGATGCTATATGTAAATGTATAGAGACTACTACACATTCTATAACAGCTGCTGCTTTTACTGGAAATATACCTGCCGACGATGAAGCATTAGTCAAGTCAACTCGGCGCGGTTTAAGAAGTCTCATTCCGCCAGACACGGCACACATTACAGCGAAACTTGAACAACGCAAAAATATGATTAGAAAATGGTTAGAGCCACAAGAAACAGTAAAAGTTGCTGCTGCTAGTTCTTCGAAATCTGATATGGATACTAGCCCCATATATGCATTAGCATCTGATCAAGCAACTAAAGAAGCTATAGCAAAAGAACAAGCAACCAAACAAGCAACCGATTTTGCTGAAACTTCTGCTGCTACAGAATGGTTAGAAAAAGAATTATTGTTACAAGAATTAGAAAAATTAATGGGACCGGACCTATTTGAGAATATTTTTGAAGAGTTAAAAGCTAGAAGTACAGGAATAGATTTAGAAAGTGTAGAAGATTTACTACATGCACATGCAGAAGCAGGAGCAGAAGCAGAAGCAGAAGCAGATTTATACAGTCCAAGTCAAGAATATCCAATAGAAGAAGAAGCAGGAGCAGAAGAATTAGCAGACGCAGAAGAATTAGCAGACGCAGAAGATTTACCAGAAACAGAAACAGATTGTGACCCTAAATCTAGCAAGAGGTCGCGGGGGGTAACGGCACTGTTACCTCCCGCGAAGGTAATTAAAGCGCCTTCAATTAAAAGATTATATTCAGAAGTTGTGCCGGATGAAAGAACTCAAATTGAACTTAGTGAACGAATAAGAAATGGCGTACTTGCCAGAACCGAAGGCGAGAGACTAATACCGAAGTGTGCAGAGTTACATATGTATTTTAAAGTTATATATGGCGAAATCTTTAATGTGGAAGTAGTTGATTTACAGCCGATTACTTATTACATTCCAGTACCCCGTCCAGTTCTTACAGTTCTTAAAGAAACAAAATCAGTAAGTGACTACCTTGTAATAATAAACAGCAACCTTTTACAGTGGATAGGTCAATTACTACAAAGAGGAGTAGCTTTGTTTACTAAGCTACCTGATACATGTTCAGCGTTAATGCAAGGTTCTGGACCTATAGGATACATTATGCATAGCTCTTCCTCTAAAATCCTACAACATAGAGCTCTAATGCTGTTAATGCGCATTATCACTGAACAGAACAATGCATTATTATTAACGATAATATTTGATATTATTTCCTCAAACATAAATCCCCAAGATATTGCAGAACAACCTCCACCTGCGGAATCACAAATAAAAGGACTACTTGATACAACAAAAGAAATAGCAGACTTAGCTAGTATAATCATGAAAGATTTCGGTAAACTATCGTTCTTAGTAACCGAAACCCCAAGAGAAAGTAAAACTAGAAGCGCCCCACCATTCGATTGTGTACGTTTAGCAGTTATAATCCTAGACAATATAAAAAAAACATTACAACAGGATTTACCACAATCAGATGACAAACAAGGAGGAGCAATTATGGATTATAATATGAATGCAAATGCAAAGTTGCCTACAAAAAAGAAAAAACTTGGTAGCAATAAAACTAAGAAATCAAAAACTAAGAAATCAAAAAATAAAAAACCAAAACATAAAAAACCAAAAAAACATAAAACAAAAAATGCTAAAAATTATAAATCGTTTTTTAATAAAACATTAAAAAAGTATTAACATTATAATTATTTTATTTTAACAAAAATAAAATAATTATAAACATTATTAGTATCTTAATTTTCTAGACTTTTGTGGTTTATATTTTCTAGACTTTTGTGGTTTTTTGGGTTTATGTTTTCTAGACTTTTGTGGTTTAGATTTTCTAGACTTTTTTGGTTTTTTGGATTTATGTTTTCTAGACTTTTTTGATTTCTTGGTTTTATGTTTTTTAGACTTCATAGTTTTATTGCCACCAACAGTATCCCGTGGTCGTTTACCTACTAAATCTGGAAATATAGGCCCTTCCAATATAGGCCCTTCCAATATAGGGGTTTCCAAGAGCACAAACAGTTCATCACCAGCCACAAATGAGGTATATTCCTCATCATCTTCAAATATAGGATTTAGAATGTTCGATGGAATTGTAGATAGTATAGAACTAAAGGGATTTGTACTGGATGATTTGGATTTTTTACTCTTTTGTGGTTTTTCTTTTTGTGATTGTACTGTTATTGTATCATCTAATGCTAGAATGTAAGCCCCAACACCATTATACTTACAATTTTTCTTTAATATATCTTCACATTGTCTTAAAATTTTTGTATGCGCCGCTGACCAATGAGAAGTATTAGAATAGTTACTTTGCGCTGTAAAAGGTACTAGTTTAAACTGCCCACCGCTTAGAGGTTTATCTTCCTTTAAGAGTTCACTAATATTAATAGCCTTAAGCATTTCAATTAATATTTCTGATGCTACCTTTGGAATTTTACCGTCGCCCCCTGCAGAATATACTATATCATGAACACTTGCAAATGATGAAATATACTTTGACAATTTTGAATTAAGCTTATGCTTTTTTAGTATTCTATTACCAACTTCAGTGCATGCCATAAGTTTATCTATAAAATCGTCAACTTTCATTCCACAAATCAAAGCTATATTATCTTGTGTAGCCTTGTCATTTGAGTTCTTTTTAAGTAAGAGAAACTCTAAGTATCTAGTACAATTAGTTACTCCATCTAACATGCTGATACGAGGAGTTTTAAATTTATTCAAACGTCCTTCATACATTTGTGATGTTAACATAGTTTCTATCATTTTACGTTCCTCTACAGTAAATTTGTCTTTATTCGTTTTCATTAACTTAAGGCAACCGTCTTTTAATTTTTGTAAGTATTCTCTTAAGTTATATGCTAAGTTAGATTTTAGAAATTCATCTACTTGTTTATCTTGTTCAATAAATTCCAAAACTCTTTTTCCTCTTTCTAAAACAAATCTAGTAGAATGTTCAAAATCTTCTGTTTTACTTTTAAATTTTCTAAAATATGCTTCAAACTCAGACCCCACACTCATAATCTCCTCTTGTGTAGGAATAAAATCTGCCTCTGGTATCTTTGTATTAAAGCATATCCACTTCATATCTATATCACTAAAAGTCATCTCACTAATACTATTAAGTGTTACTAAATTCTTAGTTAAATCACTAAGTATTTCTAATATGTCAGGCAGTGTTTTAGATCCTAATATATCAGTCAATGTTTTAGGTGCTACAGGTTGCTTAAAAAATACATTAGCCCATGTTTTACGTGTTACAGGCTGCTTATAAAGTAAATCAATAAATATTTTATAATAATGCTTATTTTTTGTTTTAAACGCTATTAGTGTAGCTAAATGGTCATCGTCGGTTGTATCTTTTCTCAAGCTATTGTATAACTCGTATAATTCTTTTAGGAATTTAGCAAAAATAGTAATTAAATTACCACCAGAAACTGCAATTAACATAGAAACATCTTTTTCATATGAATTTAAATATTCGCACATTCTATTATATAATTCAATACGGCGTCGACTAGTTGCACATTCCATTAAAAAATCAAAACGAGCTTCTCTCTTTTGTGATTTACTATCTGTTGTTAACTCGTTAATCAACCTAAGCTCAATTAGCATTTTATAAAAATAGGGAATTTTACTAGAATGTAATAATGCAAACCTGTTTTCATCATTGGTTGTAATTCCTAAGTCTACAACTTCACCACTTACTCTAAGTAGTCTATTTATCATTGCTGGTAATATATATGTTTCTTGCAATTCTAACTTAGTAATTGCTTCTTGACCCAAAGCCTGTTTAAAGAATGGATAGTTTAATAATTTATTTTTTATATCAGCATCAAGGTGATAAATTGATAAATCGGCAGCTGGCTGTTCAATACCATAAGCAGCCATATAATTACGTGCATCACGTAATAATTGTTTTAATGATGTTTCTAATAATTGCTCTAACTCAATAACTATAACTGTTATATCCTTTGTCATATCAATTCTGTATGGGAATTCAAAGGTTAAAGATGCTATAAATGTGCGTAAATCCTCTTGTGTAATAATAGTGTTTTTAATACTATCATAATTAAAATCTACCAAATAATTTGTGTTATCTTGTTTTAGAAAATTATATGTAGCTTGGAACTCTTGTAGTTTTGTTATTAAAGTTTGTTTCCGTTCTTCTGTTAAAAATTTATTAAGAGTATTAAAAGATAAAAATGTTGATATCATAGTCATTAAGGCATTTACTTGTTTTTGTTGTTCACCATTTAAATTTATAATGTCTTTTATAGGGTTTTCTATAGGGTCATCAGCATCCATAGAAGCAATACTATTTGAAGTAGAACCCTGTGATGAATTTGGTAATGACGCACCAAAACCATCCACGTCTGTATCTAAATAACCAGATAATCTTTGCGAAAAATCATGAGGAACAGCAGGATAATTCATAACATACCCCCTGTCTGGCTCTTCAACATCCATATTAGGAGAAGGTTCCGTAACACTCATTAGTATATATAGTATATAATATATATAGTATATATATATAAATTAGCATACAATTTTTAACTTACAAATAACTTATTATAAGATCAATAATTTCTGGTGCTAATCTTGAAAAAATACCATTGTAAATAGAGACTAAATATTTATAATTTATAGGTGAGCTATAACGGTCTATAAAACTAATTTCTAAATGTTCCAAAATAATATTAACAAATGTATATGCTGGACACCATAAATTAGAGCACATTATTGAGGAGCAACAATAGCAATCATATTTTTTAAGCGTTAAAAAATAATGCTCACAATTATACATTGTTTTATAAAAAAATGCAATTATGCTTTTATCATAATTAGCTATTTTAGCTGATACATTATTCATATATTTATAATAACATAGTGTATTATTGTTATTGCTAGTGCTAGTGCTAGTGCTAGTGCTACTGTAATTTACTAGTTTATATGACTTAAATGGATATGTTTGTGGTATACTTAATTCTAAAAATAGTTTGTCTTTTTCTTTAATAACTAAATGGTTAGCACTAGGGTCATTGTGTGTATTAGTTAAAAAAATTGTTAAAGAACCTAAATAGTTTTTAAATTCGCGTGAATAGTTAGTATGTTCTAAATAGTCTTTGTCATTAATGTTTGATAATTCTTTTGTTATTCTTTTTAAAGCTAATGGCATATTAGTTAGTATAACATAAATTATAATCTATAATTTATAATTTGTATAAATTATATTTTTATAGTTTTTATAGATTATGTGTATTATTTTTGTAAGAATTCAATAGTTAGTTCATAATTCTTGCTTTTACATACACTATCATGTGTTAAGGAAATATAGCCATTATTGTTAGATTTAATAGCTGCTATAAATACTTGAACTGCGCGTTTTGAAGGACAGTGTTTTCCATAATTGTAAAACAGTTTCATTAAAACAATATTCCAAAAGCAATGCGGATAATCTTTGTATTTTTCAATATTAAACACGCACTTATTTTCGCCATAATTAACTGTCTTTAAAAATGGTTCAATAAGCTGTTCTTGAACTAATGTGTTCCACATTGTTGATTGGCTACTTAATTCCATTAAATTAGATTTTAATGATGGAAATGCGTCTTCTAGCTGTGGATAAATTTTATTGCGATATTTACCGCGAATAGACCAATGTGGAGTGCTGTCTTTAAAATATGGAACTTGATAATGCTTCGCAAAATCATATATACTAGCTTTATAGAAGTCAAGCAATGGTCGCATAATATGCACGTTGTCAATTATACAACTATGCTTGATTACAGCCAAGTCAAGAATATTACGTCCTCGGCAAATATTAGCAAAGATGTTTTCTAATACATCATCTTTATGATGACCTAATAAAATCATTGACTGTCCTTCATTTAACATAATTTCTTTATAAAAATCGAATCTAATCTTTTTTGTGATTGCTTCATATTCGTTTCGATTTGACTCGGCGCGCTTAATATGTGTTAATGATTTAACATATAACTTAATAGAGTTATAATAGCACCACTTTTCAATAAACTCTTGCTCTTCATATGTTTCGTTTCGATTATTATAATTAATATGGCCGCAAATTACATTATAGCCCAATAATTTTAAAATTGTAGTTAATACCATTGAATCAACGCCGCCTGATAATGACACAATAACTTTTTTTGAACTATTGACTACGTGTTCTTTACAAAACGAACTTAGTGTGGTAATCAAGTTATTGGTTAAATCAAATTGCTGACTGCTAATTTTAATTTGCTCTTGCGGAATATATTCTAAAACATTACCATACTTTTCAATAGCATAATTATTATATAAGTCAACAACATTAGTAATAAGTGTGCTAATATAAAGTGTTAATGAGTAAAAGAATGAGCTATACATTGAGCTATACATTGAGCTAAACATCAAAATTAACTAATAGTTAAAAATTTAAAAAATAGAAAGTATATTCAATTTTTCTATTTTTTTAATTATTTTTAAAATAATATAAAATAATATATAAACTTATATTTTAAAATAATATATACTATTTTAAAATGGATAAAAATAGATGTCTCTCTATTTTAAATATTGAAGATGGTGCTTCGCAAGATGATATTAAAAAGGCATATAAAAAGTTGGCATTAAAATATCATCCAGATAAGCAAGACCCAAGTGCTAGTGCTGAAGACAAACAAGCTGCCGAAACAAAATTCAAAGAACTTGCCGAAGCATATGATTTATTAATGAACCCTGATAAATTACATAAAGCAAACGAAGGGCATGGGTTTGGCCCTGGCTTTGGTCATGGTTTTGTTGATCCAAATGAATTATTTAATCAAATTTTTAGAGATATGAATATGCATCATGGACAAGGACATGGGCAACAAGTTCATATTAATCTGGGTGGTTTTGGAATTAATCTTGGTCCTGGTTTTAATCCGGGAGTAATGCGTTCATCAAGTGTGTGTTTTGTTAATGGACAGCGTGTAGAAAATATAACAGAAGTTATTAATGGTGTAACACACCAACACACATTTGTTACAAGAAATATTCCAAATCCTCTTTTTCAATAAAAAAAATTGATGATTTATTAATATACACTAATATATTAGTATATTAATAATATAATATAATATAATATGGCTTTGCGTAATATTTTGAATACTTATGTTCCATTGCGTGCACTAATTGAAAATAAGGACAATGGTAAGGCAAAAATTGGATGCGTAGCGTTCTCGCCTAAGTTAAAGTATCAGTGTGTTTTATGCGTTTGGCGTTAATCAATATAATATGAATAATAAAGCATCTAAAGAAAATAAAGATTGTATTCACGCGGAAGTAGATTGTATAAACCGTCTTAAAAAATCCGAAAAAGTTGTTCCTATTAATTTGTTGGTGTTTCGCACAAATAATAATGGCTCAAATTTAATGAATGCTAAACCTTGTATAAATTGTATTAATGCTATTAATTTTACTTTGAAGCGCAAAAATTATAAATTAAAAAAATTGTCTTATACCAATGAAGATGGAGAGATTTGTGTATTGTGTTAAAATATATGTATGCTATGATGTAGCAATGCTATTTTAGCATTGATTTCTTCACTATGGTCTATATAATAATTATGTAATTTATGTGTAAATAAATATTTTATAAAGGTTTGTATAAGAAATAGCATAAACTCATTTAGATTTTTTTTTGTAAATGTTTTTTCACATATAGTATAATACATTATACTAATTAGCAATACGCCTTCGTCATTTGTATCTAATACTTGTTTATCTCCAATATAGTCCAACATAACGCTATGCACTGTTTTTTCAATATTTTTTTGAGTTTTAAAGGGTGTTAAGGAGATTTTTGGCTTTGATAAAATTGTTTGTTGGTTTTCTTGTGTTTGGTATTGTTCTTGTTCTTGTTTTTGTTCTTGTTCTTGTTCTTGTGTTTTGCAAAGTAACACTAAATTAGAAGCGCTGCTTAATGAGGCTGGTTTTTTTCTATTAACCATTTCGGCAATATTGGCCGGTGCGGATTTAACACGTTTCATATATTAAGTATATATTATTATTATTATATTAATTAACTTATTAATATAATAAGGGTTATCAATTTTTTTAGGTTTAAAGTTTAGGGTTTAAGGTTTTAATCCACATCAGCAATAGTTGGTTCTTTTGGCGCTGATTCTTTTGTAGTTGGTTTTTTAGTAAAATCGTCTTCGTTAGGCATTTGTCCTCCCATCATTACATCTTGTAGCGGTTTCATCACACTTAAAAGCTCTTGTAATTTACTAACATATTCTTCTTTTGTCGCTTGTTGATTTCTCTCAATCCAAGACATAGCTTCTTCTACTTTTTGTAATAATTCTAGCTTTGTGCTCTCTTCAATACTAGAAGCCAGCTTTTCGTCATTTAAAGAAGACTTAAATTGATATAACTGATTTTCGTAATTAACACGCGCTTCAATTGTTTGTTTTGCTAACGCATCGTCTTCTTTGTATCTCTCGGCATCGGCCAACATCTTATCAATATCTTCTTTGCTTAGTCGTCCTTTATCATTTGTTACTTTAATACTATCAGATTTACCTGTTGATTTTTCAGAGGCGGAAACAGTTAATATACCATTTGCGTCTAAATCATAACTAATTTCAATTTGTGGAACACCACGAGGCATCGGTGGAATTCCATGAAGTGTAAATTCGCCTAACTTATTATTGTCTTTTGTAAATTGTCGTTCTCCTTCAAAAACACGAATAGTTACTGCTGGCTGATTATCAGCATATGTGCTAAAGGTTTGCGACTTTTTTGTCGGAATTGTGCTATTACGCTCAATAATATTTGTCATAACGCCTCCGCTTGTTTCAACTCCTAGCGATAATGGCGCTACATCAAGCAATAATAAATCATCAATTTTGCTATCTTTGACTCCGGAAAGCAGCGCAGCCTGTACTGCGGCACCATATGCGACGGCTTCATCTGGATTAATAGATTTATTAAGTGCTTTGCCGTTGAAAAAATCACTTAACTGAGACTGAATTTTGGGAATACGAGTTGAACCACCTACTAAAATTACCTCATCAATAGATGACTTACTTAGACCACTGTCCTTAATAACTTGTTCTACAGGTTCAAATGTTTTTCTAAACAAATCGCTACATAATTCTTCAAATCGGGCTCGTGTAATTGTGCTAATATAGTCTATACCTTCAAATAAACTATCGATTTCTAGCGTTGCTTGCGTTGAAGAGGATAAGGTCTTCTTTAGATTTTCACACGACGATTTTAAACGACTTAATGCCCGCTTATTTTCGCTTAAATCCTTTTTGTGCTTACGTTTAAAATCTTGAACAAAATGTTGAACTAAACGCGTATCGAAATCTTCGCCGCCTAGCCGCGTATCACCCGCTGTTGCCTTTACCTCAAAAACGCCGTCTTCAATGCTTAAAATCGTTACATCAAATGTTCCACCACCCAAATCATAAATTAAAACGTGTTTTTCTTTAGCGTCTTTTACTTGCTCTAGACCATATGCGATGGCTGCCGCAGTTGGTTCATTAATAATACGTAGCACATTTAGACCAGCAATAGCGCCCGCATCTTTTGTAGACTGACGCTGTGAATCATTAAAATATGCCGGAACAGTAATGACCGCGCCTGTTACTGGTTTTCCTAAATATGCTTCGGCTGTTTCTTTCATTTTTACTAAAATCATTGAGGATATTTCTTCTGGTTGGAACTCCTTAAGTTCGCCTTTATAGGTTGCCTCAATAAGTGGTTTGTTATTTTTATCAATTACTTTAAATGGAAAATGTTTAATGTCATTTTGCGTAGACTGGTCGCTAAAAATTCGCCCAATAAGACGCTTTGCATCAAAAATAGTATTTACTGGATTTAGCGATGCTTGATTTTTCGCGGCAATTCCAATTAATCGTTCATTATCGGTAAAAGCAACATAAGAAGGGGTTGTTCTTAAGCCTTGGTCGTTGGCAATAATTTCGCATTTGCCATCTTTCCACACTCCAACACACGAATAAGTAGTACCTAAATCTATACCAATCGCAACCATAATATTTTAAATAAGTATAATGTTATGGTTTTAAATAATATTTGTAAAACATTTATGTTATTAATAATTGTATGTCTATTTTTTTACTTAATAAAAAGTTAAATAAGCATACTAATTTATATATTAAATAATCTACTTTAGTGTTGATGTATTTTAACTCTAAATTCATTTTATATAATTTAAGCGTTTCAGGATTGGACAAGTCTAGATTCAAGTCTTCTAAATCTAGATTTTTCTTTAACATTGATTCGTTCATTATTATAGCATTTTGAAACATGCTTAAAAAGCTTGAGCTCAAATTTATAGGATAAAGCATATTTATAGTTAATGTGTTTATAGTTTATAGTTTTAAATTTTTTAATGCTTAAAATTTATAATTTTTTAATGCTTAAAATTTATAATTTTTTAATGCTTAAATTTTAACTTTTGAGAGATTATAATCTTCGTCTTTTGCGTTTTGAGCGCTTGCGTGTTCCACCGGCACTACATATAACGCCTTGTATTCTTGCTTTTGCGCGAGAATATAATTCATCTTTAAAAGTAGTTGCTCTAGTAAATAACGAATCTCTCATATTTGTAATTGTTGATGATGGATTTGAAATAAAAGAGGATAAGCTTTGATAATTAGGATTGTTACTAATTGTCTCTTTAACTCGTGTTTGTATGTTATCCAAAAATGGTGAGCCTCCGTTTTGTTTATATTTCATTTTATATTTGCGTTGTTTCCTTTTTTGTGAACGCATAGTCTATAATTATAAAGTATATAATTATAAAGTATATAATTATAAAGTATATAATTATAAAGTAAAATTGATAAACAATGAATAAACAATGAAGAGATTATAATTTAGCCTTACAATGACTACTATTGAGTGTGTTAATGATTCTAGTATAGAAAATAAGAATGTTAAAGATGTTTATGAATCTATTGCTAACCATTTTGACAATACTCGTTTATATAAATGGTCTTGGGTTAGTGAGTTTTTAAATAGTTTAAAGCACAATGCTAATGTTTATGATATTGGTTGTGGAAATGGGCGTAATATGATAAATAATAATTGTATAAACCTGAATTTTACAGGTATAGACAATTGTGAAAACTTTGTTAAACTTTGTAAATCTAAAAATTTAAATGTTATTAACGCAAATATGATTGCTATTCCTTTAAAATCTAATAGTGCGGATGCCATATTATGTATTGCCGTGTTTCATCATTTAGAAAGCAAAGAAAACAGAGTTAAGGCACTATTAGAAATGAAGCGTTTAATTAAAACTGGTGGTAAAATAATGTTGTCTGTATGGTCTATTAACCAACCGCAAAAAACCAGACGTAGTTTTAACAATTATGGTAATAATATTGTGCTATATAACAAATTTGGCACAATTTATGAGCGCTTTTATTACATTTATAAAATTGATGAACTGCACCAACTGTTTACTTTATGTGGTTTAACAATTGCTGATTACAAATATGACTGTGGTAATGAAATATTTACATTAATTAAAACACTTTAACTTTATTTATTTACAAAAACCATAGGCATAAATTGTGATGGCAATTATTCCTAATACAAAGCCAAAATGAAATTTATATTGCATTTTTTTGTAAATAGCTAACCACCCCTCTATTTGAGCTTTATTTGTTAAATGTAATAACATATAGTCTGTTTTTGGATATAATATATAGAAAAAGTAATTTGTTATAAATGTTATTGTTGCTACAGTGCATACTTTTGGAAGTGTTGATGCATTATTTTTTTTATCAATAAAAAACAAATAGTTCTCTCCAATATATAATGCTAACAGTGATAATGCTATGCCTAAAATAAATCCACCATAATATATATTCTTACGCTCATTTATTATATTTTCATAAATTGCCTTTTGTTTGTGCGTCAATGTATTCTTAAATTCTGATTTATTGGTATCATTGACGCACGAAAACATCATATAAATGTTGGCTATTAAAAATATTGACGCAAACAAACAAGAATTAGCACACACCATTTATAATATAAAGTTATAAAAAAGTTATAAAAAAGTTATAAAAAAGTTATAAAAAACTCTTACACTATATTTTATACTATATTTTATACTATATTTTATACTATATTTTATACTATATTTTATACTATATTTTATACTATATTTTATACTATATTTTATACTAAATTTGGTAATATATTGCTTGAATTACTTGTAGAAGTAAGTTCTTCACATTCAAATTCTATTTCAAAACAATAATCATTATCTATAGATAATAATATATTTCCATATATATCTATAATTTTTACTGTAAAATTTTCTATATTTACTCTTCCATTGTATAGTAATGTATTACTATTAAACTCATTAAATTTGGTTGATAGCGTATTAGAAGTTTGAGGACAAGTGAGGGGCGCAATTCTTGCTAATACACGCGATTGTATAATATTTGCTTTTCGACATATATAGTTGCTAATTATTGAATGATTATTGTCTTCAAAGCAAAAGAAAAATGGTAATTTATTACTTATAGTATTATAAGGTTTGGGTGATGTGAGAGTTTGTAGTCCTGTATTAGTTATAATATCTGAAGTTATAATACTGGCACTAGTAAAACCTAAAATATTAGATAATGCATAATAAGTGTTTGCTGTTGATGTAAAATCTATACTATAATAACTTATATCATAAGTTTGTTGATTATAGTTCAATTCAAATACACTTTTATTAAGATAATTAAAGGAAAAAGTTAAATCTTTCAAAAAGTTGAAGGCACTATCTTCACTTAGCAAGCTGTTAGCTTTTTTTTGTATATTAATATTTATGGCTTCAGCCATTGATACACTTTCTTCATAATAACCATCGTCTATTATTATTTGTGCTGAAAAATCGCAAACTGATCCTACGAATTTTTGTATTGTGAAAAAATTATTTAGTTTTGAAGTGTGTATTAATAATGGGACTTTACAAGTTAATGATATAAGTGTTGCTTTCATAACATTTATTGTGCGTTGGACGTACATTTTACAGTTTGTTGGGTCTTCGTTTGAATATATTTTTTGCGTTGTATCAAAATAAAACTTCTTTTTTCGTAATACATTACTAATTACAAAATTACTTAATGGTTGTATAGTGTCGTTTGTTCGGGCACTTGTTATATGATCTGATTCCATATTTAAGCCATCAAACCCTTCTTTAAGGTTGTCTATAGTTTCGCTCAAGACATCACTAGTTTCGCTCATGTCATCGTTATTTGTTTCTATATTACTATTTGCGTTAGCATGTAGTAAATTATCAAAAGAACTATTGTAAGTTGTTAAATAATTTAAAAGCTTGTCTTGTATATTTAAAAAAAATTCTTTTATTGTTTCGTTATTATTGAATACATTTGTTGTTAAATAATTAACACTTATAATTATTTGTTCGCGCGTGAATTCTTCTAATTCAAGTAAATTATATAATTCTTCAATACTATAATCATCAATATTTGTATTGAGATTTGTTAATTTTGTATTAGATGTCATAATATATAAACAAGTTTTATTATTTAACTAATAAAATATTGCAAATATTATAATAAAGCCTTTAAAGCTTATTCAAACATTCAAACATTCAAATATTCAAACAGAAAAGTAAAGACATTTCAAAAAAGCGTAACTATAAAAAGAGCCACTTCATAAAATAATAAAATAATAAAATAATATACTATTATAAAATATGAATTTTGGTCCTGGGTCATTTGATACACCTATTATTACTAACCTACTAAATACTAGTCTACTAAATAGGAGACCACCATTGTCTAAACTTAAAATGTCAATTACTACACATATCATGGAGCTGGATCAGTTCTATGGTTCTATAGCAACATTTTTTTTTTTTAAACCAGATCAACATTTAAGGTTAGTAAATAATAATGAGCAATTTAGAACCCCATTTCAAGAGGCTTTAGTTAACTGTGACTCAAAGATCGAGACGGAGAGAAAGACAGGTCTTAGCACCCTTAGAAATCTAAACAACAAACTGCAGACAAGAAAATCTAAGCTTATATCTACTTATCCTAAATATCATACTTTACAGCTCTTATTTTATAGTATTCAAAACTATATAGATGCATCGACAACTAGACATATAGAATCTGCCCTAGAATTGCAGAATCAATATATTGATAAGTTTATAACTCTATTATTGGACAATAATGTTGATGAAACTAAATATTACACATTATATCAAAAATTTAAAAAAGAATTAGATGACCGGAATATACAAATAGTGAATCTTACTCCTCCTCCTTCTGTTCCTTCTGTTCCTTCTCCTTCTGTTCCTCCTCCTTCTGTTCCTCCTCCTTCTGTTCCTCCTCCTTCTGTTCCTCCTCCTTCTGTTCCTCCTCCTTCTGTTCCTCCTGCTCTTCCTCCTTCTTCTGTTGCTCTTCCTCCTTCTGTTCCTCCTGCTCCTCCTCCTTCTTCTCTTGCTCTTCTTCATCCTTCTGTTAATCTTCCTCCTCCTGTTAATCTTCCTCCTCAGCCTCCACAGGCTGGTGGTGTTAAACGTCGTCGTTTAAAATTTCCTAGTTATAAATATTATATGAAAGCCTTTAAAACTTATTCAAAAAGAAAATTAAAGACATTTAGAAAAAGACGTAACTATAAAAAGACTAAACGTAATAAATATTAAACTATTACTTAGCTAATACTTAGCTATTAGATTGTCTTCTTTTCTTGAAGCATACATATTTATTAAGAATCTAACAAAATTAGGTTCCTCATTATTTACTATTTTTAGCGGTATTTTTTGTATACCTTGTCCTCTTTTACAGTGATATGGAGTTTTAAATAAGAAGTGTTCTAATAAAGTTAGCACTTCTTTTTCGTTGGCTGTAAAATCGTCTTTATCAATTCTAAAATGCGATTTGTATATAAATCGATTATAGTTATTATCACTATAAATTTTATAGTATTTTCTATTTTCTGGTGTTAAATTGTTTTTTATAATTCCAATTCCTTCTATTTTATTTTTAGTATTGTTCATTTCTATTACTAATAATGTTGAATCTGGTAAAATAGAATTTTTTATTTTAACTGGTGTTCCATATATACAACCTTTTGTCTGGCTAGTTTCCTTGCTATTTTCCTGGCTATTTTTAGCTAACCAATTCCTATTTTCATTATAGGTTGTATCTGTAAAGCGCGTAACACATATTTCCATAATTATTAAGTAATAATTAATAGTTATTATTACTTAATAATAATTATCAATTTTTCTTTAAAATTTGTAGATTGTTTAGATTATTGTTATGTTATTCTCCCTATACTAGAAATTTAGACGATTCACCACTATTTCCATCCATATTTCCATAACTTGTACTTGTACCTTTTGACTTAACATTTATTGTTTCACTTCCTGATTGTAAATCATATAACTTTTTATCACTTGCGGGATGAACATCTTCAATATTAAGAGAACCAGTCAGAACTGTGTCTATATTATGATGTCTATGGTGTCTACGTTTTTCACTATTATGTCTGTGACCGTCTCTATGACGTCTACGTTTTTCACTATTATGTCCATGTCCTTGTTCTCCACTATGATGTCCACTATGATGTCCACTATGATGTCCACTATGATGTCCACTATGATGTCCACTATGATGTCCACTATGATGTCCACTATGATG
>Ga0208226_1000198_pt1 | contig 18792 bp, 9 predicted proteins | sample LakMenE18May11ns_FD_150713 | JGI IMG/M metagenome (GOLD analysis project Ga0208226, IMG submission 150713) | Freshwater microbial communities from Lake Mendota, WI - 18MAY2011 deep hole epilimnion ns (SPAdes) | ecosystem: Environmental > Aquatic > Freshwater > Lake > Epilimnion/Euphotic zone ... | reverse complement strand
TGACGCAAAAAGGCGTTGGTCAAATTCTTAATGCCTGGGTGGTAGCTTTCTCCTTGCTCAAAATTGTTTGAATAGAGCGCCATTTGATCAAAATAGGGGGACATACTATAAACCTCGTGTTTTCTGCTGGCGATGGTACCAAGCAGAAGCTCAGATAAGCACCAGGTTTTTTCATAAAACTTGGAGGAAAGAAAACCGATGTAATCGTTGGAGTTAAAATTTTGGTTCAACAAGACATTTCTTATGGGCCAATACTCCGCCCAATCCGGGCGCAAATTTTGGGTGTTATCCAAAGGTATGAATCCCTTGTCTAACTTCGATCTTGTCAAATCATCATAAAAAATTTGATATATGAAGATTCTTGGACTGTTGGCCATTAAGAATCATCTCCAATCCTTCAAAAGTTCTACCCCAATAAATAAACTTGATTTTAGTTTATTAGCATTCTTTTACAAACAAATCTTCTCCAGCATTTCTAAGAATTACGCACTCTTCGTGTGGGTGGTGTAAAAATATATCCTGATGCTGGCAATTTTTTCCTTAGAGTCAGAGTCTGGGAAGCTTCAATTTTACAGGTTGAAAAGTTCATGAAAACGGTCGAAAAGTTTCACCCAAGGTTGTTAGGGTAAATTCCCCATGGAAGTATTCAAAGTACCGATGAAAGCTTAGTAAATTGATGAAGTCGCCTGGGCCAAATTCCGCCTTCTTTCTGGGGCTTATGGTATTGGTCTAATCCAGCATAATTGCTATAAAATTCTAAGTAACTATTACCTAGAATCGAAATTATGAACCATTATAAACAGTTGGAAGCAGAAGCCATCGAAATCATCCGGGAAGCCGTAGCTGGCTCGCGCAAGCCTGTGATGATGTATTCGATCGGCAAGGATTCTTCAGTAATGCTGCATTTGGCGAGGAAGGCGTTTTACCCTGCGCCACCGCCTTTCCCCCTTCTTCATATCGATACCACCTGGAAATTTCAGGAAATGTATGCCCATCGCAAAAAGATGGCAGATGAATCTGGGATGGAACTTATCGTCCATACCAATCAAGAAGGTAAGAAGGCAGGAATTAATCCATTTACCCATGGCTCGAGCTATTACACGGATGTAATGAAAACCCAAGGTTTGCGTCAAGCACTGGATCACCATGGTTTTGATGTGGTGTTTGGTGGCGCTAGGCGTGACGAAGAAAAGTCGCGTGCCAAGGAAAGAATTTTCTCGTTCCGAAGCGCAGGCCATCGTTGGGATCCGAAATTGCAACGCCCCGAACTTTGGAACCTTTATAACACCCGCATGCGCCCAGGCGAAACCATTCGTGTATTCCCACTTTCTAACTGGACCGAACTAGATATCTGGCAGTATTTGCATGTGGAAAAGATTCCGATCGTGCCACTCTATTTTGCCAAGCAAAGGCCCGTTGTTATTCGTAATGGTCAGTTGATCATGGTGGATGATAATCGCATTCCCATCGAGCCGGGCGAAAAACCGCAAATGCGCATGATTCGTTTTCGCACACTTGGTTGCTACCCGCTAACTGCCGCCATCGATAGCCCCGCTACCACCATGGAAGAAATCATCGCAGAAACATTTAACACCGTTAGTTCTGAACGCCAGGGCCGCCTCATCGATAGCGATCAGCCGGGCTCCATGGAAAAGAAAAAACAGGAAGGTTATTTCTAATGGCAGAACTGCACGCGAAAAACATCGTTGAATATCTCGAAGAACAAAGGCAGAAAGAAACCCTTCGTTTCATCACATGCGGCAGCGTGGACGATGGCAAAAGCACCCTCATTGGTAGGCTTCTTTACGAATCCAAATGCATCTTTGATGACCAGCTAAAAGCCCTTGAAACCGAATCTAAGCGCTATGGTACCCAAGGCGAAAAAATCGACTTTGCCCTTCTTGTTGATGGCCTTGAAGCCGAGCGAGAACAAGGCATTACCATTGATGTTGCCTACCGATTTTTCTCTACTGATCGCCGTCGATATATCGTTGCGGATACCCCAGGCCATGAACAATACACGCGAAACATGGCAACAGGCGCATCCACCGCGCAAATGGCTGTGCTGCTTATCGATTCTCGAAAAGGGATTCTTCCGCAAACGCGTAGGCACCATCGCATTGTAACCATGATGGGCATTCGCCACATTGTGCTTGCTGTTAACAAGATGGATCTGATGGGCTTCGAGCAAAGTGTGTTTGATCGCATTGAAGCCGATTATCGCGAGTTTGCCAAGGATGCAAACTTGACAACTCTGCAGGCGATTCCACTTGCCGCAGTATCAGGCGATAATGTTTTAAAGCGCAGCGAGAACACGCCTTGGTATAAAGGGCCGACGCTTTTTGATCACATGGATACAGTGAACGTAAGGGAAGTTGCTACCCGCGCTGAATTCCGCATGCCAGTGCAATGGGTTAGCAGACCCAATCTTAACTACCGCGGTTTTTGCGGTCGAATCGCTGAAGGAAGTGTCAAAACAGGCGATGCTGTAAGGGTGTTACCTTCGGGTAAAACCACTACCGTGAAGAGCATCGACTTTTTCGAAGATCAACTTCCCGAAGCCGAAGCTGGCGCTTCAATCACCCTTACTTTAAACGATGAAGTGGATGTTAGCCGTGGCGATCTTATTGTTACCACTGATCATCCACCAGAAGTTGCGGATCAGTTTCAGGTGAAATTGCTTTGGCTATCAGAAGAACCACTGGTGCCAGGCCGATCGTATTGGCTGAAGGTTCACGCCAAGGAAGTCAGCGCGACGGTGATGGAAATCAAGCATCGTGAAGATATCAACACGGGTTTGCACCTTGCTGCGAAGGTTTTAAATCTCAATGAAATAGCAGTGGTAACTATAAGTACCACGCATCCGGTTGCGTTTGAGCCATACACGGTAAACAGAACTCTGGGCGGTTTTGTATTTATCGACAAGCTAAGCTGCGCAACTGTTGGCGCAGGGATGATCGAATTTGCGCTCAGGCGATCCACCAATATACACTGGCAATCGCTGGAAGTGGGCAAGGCTCAGCGAGCGCTTTTGAAGAATCAAACCCCGCGTTGCATCTGGTTTACTGGCTTATCAGGCTCAGGCAAATCCACCGTTGCAAACCAGTTGGAAAAAAGGCTACATGCAGAGGGTAGGCATACTTACATGCTCGATGGCGACAACATCCGCCATGGGCTTAATCGCGATCTTGGTTTTACTGATGCAGATCGAGTAGAAAATCTGCGCAGGGTTGCAGAGGTTGCCAAGTTGATGGTTGAGGCTGGCCTGATTGTAATCGTGAGTTTTATTTCGCCTTTTCGGGCTGAAAGACGTGCTGCGAGAGATTTATTTGCCCCCGAAGAGTTTGTTGAAATTCATGTCAGCACCCCGATTGCAGAGTGCGAAAAGCGCGATGTTAAAGGCTTGTATGCCAAAGCACGCAAAGGCGAACTGAAAAACTTTACAGGCATTGACAGCCCATACGAAGCACCAGAAAATGCCGAGATGGTGATTGATACCAGCACTAAAAGCCCCGAAGAATGCGCCATTGCTGTATGGAGCTTGATCGAGGGGAAATAATTTTCAGCTTGCTTGAGCTTTATTCTGCGAGCATTTTCTTGACAGTGGGTTCAATTGCTTCCGCCCAAAGGAAATATCCCTTTTCGGATAGATGTAAATAGTCGGGCATGAGTTCTTTGGGCAGGTTCCCATTTTTATCCAAGAATGTATCTTTGATATCCATAAATACAACCTTCTTGCCATCTTGAAGCTTGGATATTTCCTCGTTAAGGGCTGTGATACGCTTACGGAAATCGGTTTCAGGTTTCTGGCCTCGGGGAAAAACTGCCAGCAAAAGTACCTTTGCGGTAGGCACTTTTTTCTGCAGTGTTTCCACGATCGCTTTTACGCCATTCGCAACATCTGCGGGTTTGTCGTTGTGTAAACCAAAATTATTCGTACCTATCATCACAACAAAAACCTTGGGCGTGATACCATCGAGTTCGCCGTTAGTGATTCTCCAAAGTACGTTTTGAGTGGTATCGCCTCCGATGCCAAAATTGACGCCCTTGAGGGGTTCGAAGTGTTTTTTCCAAGGCGCATTATTGCCCCAGCCCTCGGTTATGGAATCTCCGAAAAACACCACATCAGCATTGCCTTGCTTTGCGCGGGCAAGATTCTTCTCATGCTTTTGTTTCCATAAAGAAATGCTCATCCAGCCGTAATCCTTATTTCTAGGAGCAGGCTTGAATGTGTCTTCTGCAAAAAGAATTGAAGTTGAAACAAGAAGCAGGGATAAAATTAAAATGCGTTTCATGTACATACCCAGGTGTGTGATAACAGTTGATTCCAATGTTGGCATGATTATGCATCGAAAAAGAAAGTTTGTCCAGTTTTGTTTTGATTGGAAAAAGAAGCGTCTGCTTCAAAAAGGTGACTGATGGTTTGCAGATGCAATTTGTACTTCTCCCCGCAATGTGCAATGCAAACCGAACGCCCTTATTGCAATACGGATCAGGTCAACCGAGAAATTGCAAAGTTATCAGCGATGGCGTGGTAGATGATGCCCCAAAAGCACTTCCATTAAAATAAATCCCTATTCTTTTTACTTTCCTGATGAAAGGAATGGGGGGATAATCCGTCTAAGCAATGAAAGCTTAATCGTCATTGTCAAAAACTACTTGCGAAGGTGATGTATGAAAGTCAAATATCTGTTGGGTGCTTCGAGTATGGTTGTTGGTGCCATAATCTATCTGATTTTTATGGGAGTAACCAAGCAAGATGCCCAAAAAACTGAAAGGAATTCAGGAGATTTGAAAGGGGCAGCATTTGCTGATGAGGGCACAGTAGTAAGGCAGGCGGGCGGCGCAGATCGCTCGCAATTGCCACTTTCTCAAGTGGTTTTGTTTTCCAGCGGTGTTGGGTATTTTCAGCGTCAAGGGCCTATCGAGGGGGATGCCACGATTGCACTTCGGTTCAGTGCCGCTGATGTCAATGATCTTTTGAAAAGTATGATTTTGGAGGATGATAAGGGTGGGAAAATCAGTGCTATCAGTTACGATGGGCAAGATCCTGTGGAGAAAACCCTGAGGAGTTTTGCCCTAGATCTTACGATGAACCCAACCCTAGGGCAGTTGCTGCAGCAGGCTCGTGGTGAAAAAATCGAAATCGTTCTCAATTCAAACACCACCCCTGAAACTGGCGTAATCCTTGGCATGGAATCACAAATGCAACCGGGCCCTAAGGATACCCTAGTGGAAGTGCATCAATTAAATCTGGTTGGGCCTGATGGGATTCGAGGCATTAAGCTTACAGATATTAAGCGCATGAAATTCATCAATCCAACCTTGAACGAAGAGCTACGCAGAGCGTTGGAAGTTGTTGCAACTAGCCATGATCAAATGAAAAAAACCGTCACACTGCAATTTAAAGGTGAAGGGAAGCGCGAGGTGAAAGTTGGTTATGTTGCTGAAAATCCCATTTGGAAAAGCAGTTATCGTCTTACCTTGCTAGGCAATGGCAAAGGCAGATTGCAAGGCTATGCCTCAGTGGAAAATACCACCGATGAGGATTGGAAAAATGTGCGCATGGTGTTGGTGAGTGGCAGACCGATATCGTTTCAAATGGATTTGTACCCGCCCCTGTTTGTACCCCGGCCTACTGTAGAACTGGATAAATATGGCATGCTTCGTCCGCCTACTTACAACGGTGCAATCACTTCTGGAAATAATGGAATGGTCGCAAGCAACATGGCTCCTTCAATTCCAATGGGTGGTTTTGGTCAGTTCGGTGCAGGCGGTGGTTTCGCAGGTGGTGGCGGACAATTAGGCAATGGCGGAATGGTGAATTTTGGCCAGATGGGTGCCAATCCACGGGGGGATAATCGCTACCAAAACAATCCGATTATTCAAAATTACAATGTTCCAAATCAACCCCCAACCAATGACCCCCTTGGAAATGCAAATAATGATGCTCAACAACAAGCCGGTTTGCCTGCACTGCAAGCTCAGAATAAGTTGAGCTATCAGGATTTACAAAATCGTAAGCAAAACCAAAAGCTGGCGTTGGAAGAGAATCTTAAAAAAGCATCACAGAAAGGGCAAAAAATAGCTTCCCAACATGATAAGCAGCTAGAAGCCGAAGCTGCTGATGAGGCAGGTGAATCTTTCCAATACCTTATCGAAGAAAAAATATCCCTCGCAAGGCAGAAGTCTGCTCTTATTCAGATTCTTAATGAAGAAATTGATGTCACTCCTTTCAGTATTTTTAATGAAACGGTTCATGCCAAGTTCCCACTGATGGGGTTAAAGTTAAAAAACAGCACCAAACAACCACTGCCTCAGGGGCCGGTTACTGTGTTTGAAAACGGTGCCTACGCAGGTGATGCCCGATTGTCGGATATGCAACCAGAAGAAGAAAGGTTTATCAGTTATGCGGTGGATCTTTCGATGGAGGTTAAAACGGAAGTAAAGCAATCTGTTGGGCCTGAAATCCGGGTTCAATACCTCGGGGATCGGGTGCAGGCAGGGTATTCATCTAGGCAAACCAAGGTGTACACCATCAAAAACCGCGGGAAACTCGAACGCACCGCAGTGATCGAACACCCGATCCGCGATGATTGGAAACTTGCAGGGGATGTTAAAACGCTAGAGCAAAGCCGTGATTTATACCGGTTTCAAGTTGCTGCTCCATCCATGAAAACCAGTTCGTTCGAAGTGCCCGAGGAACAACCCAAAATTGAGCCAATTGCAATGCTTCCACTTTTAGATGGCAAACGAAGTGTGCTTTCAGGCAACCCAAACCATTTGGGTGTGGAACTTCAACTGTTTACTCAGGTCAAACCCCTAGAGTTAAAATCCATTGTAATCACCAAGGGCATGGTTGCTGTTGCAAGCGACTTGCATGAATCGCGAAGCTACAAACTGATCAGTCGTTCGGAACTTGATCGAAAAATCATTCTCGAGCATGTAGTGAGGCCGGAATGGAAACTTGATGATGTGGCTTTGAAACCAGTAGAAGGTTCTACCACGCTGTATCGATTCCCGTTGGAATTACCGAAGGGCAAAAGCGTGGAAAAGTTGATCGACGAAACCAAGTCGCAAGTGGTGCAGGAAAAAATTTCGACCATGGAAGAAGGAAGAATCAAGGGTTTCCTTCTTCATCCCGTCTTGAAGCCCGCAGTAAAAGCTGCATTCCAACGCACCCTGGATGTTAAAGCAGCCTTGCTTGAAACCAAACGCAAACTCACCGAGCGGGAAAAAGAATTGAAAGGTATCACCGAAGATCAAACCCGATTGCGTGCCAATCTGCAAAATGTCCCCCCAACCTCTGCCGCCTACAAGCGGTATTTAGATAAGTTTGACAAGCAGGAAACTCAAATTGAATTACTTCAAGAAGAGGTTCGCAAGTTGCAGATGGAAGAAAAGAGCCAGCAAGCGGAAGTGGATGATGTTCTTAGCGGCATCAGTGCTGAATAGGCACTCTTACTTAATAGCAAAAATCAGAATCCCCGCTTGGGCACAATATTAGTGCAACCAAGCGGGGATTCTTTCGTATACGAGCTTAAAGATTACAAGCCAGCAAGCCTTTCACGGGAATCGCCAAACTCTGATAGTTTTAATCCCATGCGATCCATGATGGAAAGATAAAGGCTGCAAAGCTTGCGTTTGTCGTTGCCTGCGTTTAAGTAATCAAGCGACCTGCCCGTTTGCAATTTGCCACCAAGCCCACCCGCAAGTACAACAGGAACTTGCTGGCCGTTATGTGCATTCCAATGCTCGGAAACAAACATAATGCACGAGTTATCTAGAACTGTTTTATCGCCCTCTTGCATCTTGGAAAGTTTCTCGATGAGGTAGGCGTATTGTTCAACATGGCAACGAACAATTGCCTGATATTCGGGCCCGGTGTTCGAGTGCGAATAACTATGATGATCATCGCGAATGTTTAGGAAGGGGTAAACCTGCCCCGAAAGATCGCGGCTCATCAGCATGGTTGCAATGCGTGACCGGTCGGTTTGAAATGCCAGTGCGATAATATCTGCCATCAGCCTGCAATATTCGCGGAAGTTGCTGGGCTGGCCTGCGGGTGGTCGTTGATGCAAAGGAACATTGGCAGCAACATTTTCTTTTGCCTGTCTGCGATTAAGCCTTTGTACATGCTGCTCGGTTTCTCTTACCGAGTTAAGATATTCATCCAGCTTAATCTGATCAAAGCCACTAACCTTGCGCTTTAAATCATTAGCCTGTTCCAAAACTTGATCAAGAATGCTGCCTTGCAACTTGCCCACTTGGCTGCCGAAAAGGCTATCGAAAGCTAGCGCAGGGTATAGTTCAATAGGGATGGGTGAATCAGGGCTGCGCCATGAAATGTGGGAAGCATAAACCATGGAATACTGGCTTTCATGAAACCCACTTACTGGCTGTTCGCAACCCAAAACCAAGCTGGGGATTGCAGTTTCTTCTTCGAAATGCTTTGCTAGGCGTTGATCCATGCTGATACCGCCTTGGATGATGCTGCCTCTTTTCAAAGCTGCGCCTGAAAGAATATTTCCCGTGCACTTGGCATGGCCGCCATCGCCTTCGCGGTTATGAAGCCCGCGGATTACATTTATTTTCTGTTTGAATGGAGCAAGTGGTTCAAGGCTGGAACCCAGTTCCATATCTGCGCCATTGCCCTTGGCCCACCATGTGGTTGGGCAGATCCCATCGCCTATGAATAAGCACGCAAATCGCTTTGGTTCTTCTTGCGCCTTTGCCAGCAGATGAGCAGATTCCAGCCACGGAAGCGCGATAGAAATCCCTAGCCCCTTAAGAAGTAATCGCCTAGATAAATTCATTGATGTGTTCATGGCTTGTTGCCTTTCGTTTCGTTTACAAACTGAGAAGCCGAGAAATCCCGGCATCGTTGATTAAGGAATTGTGGACTGGTGATCACGGTTTCAAATAACGCGCCTAGTTTATCTTCATTGGTATTCAAATCTGCTTGCATCTTTTCCAACAGTGAATGATCCGAAAGTTGGAGCGACCTGCCCAATGCATAACCCAGAAGTTTTTGATTTAATGTTTTTGTAAACTCATTCTTGCGGCTGGAAAGTAAATGTTTTGAAAACTCGGGTACGCCTTTGGCTTCTTTGCCCGATGGTAGAAAAACCAAATTGTCGATGGGTCGCCCAGCGAGATCCTTGGTGCGCAATGCCCCAATTGGGTTAAAACCTTCCATCGCTAGGCCTACAGAATCAAAACGAACATGACACCGTGCGCAGCGATTATCATCGGTATGAAGAACCATAAGTTGGCGGATCGTTTTGCCCTGGGTGTCGGTTTCCTTTGCGGGAAGCACTGCGACATCAGCAGGAGGAGGCGGTATATGCTCACCCAGCATTTTGCTTACCACCCAGAAACCCCTCTTCACAGGGCTGGTGCGCTGTGGTTGGGAATTCTTGGTAAGGAAAACAGCCATACCCATTACGCCGCCTCTTCCTAACTTTTGCATTCCTTCAACCAATTCCCAATCATCAGCTTTGCCGTTAAAGGGTAGGCCATAGTGCTGGGCAAGTTTCTTGTTAACAAAGGTAGAATCGCTGGATAGTAGATCGGTGATGGGTTTATTTTGTTGGATAAGATATGCTGCAAGCCTAGTGGGTTCTTCAAACATCGCCTGACGAAGTGCATCGTCGAATGTGGGGAAAACTTCCCTGCTTACTGCTTCGTTTTTCAAGAACTCGCGATAGCCAAGCCATTGCCCGAAGAATTCCAAGGCAAACCTGCTGACTTTAGGGTCTTTCAGCATTCTGTGTGTTTGCTCCCGTAAAACTTTTTCATCATGGAGTTTGCCACTTGCTGCAAGCTGATAAAGCTCTGCATCAGGGGGGCCAGCCCAGAGGAAATAGCTCAGGCGTGAAGCTAATGCAATATCTGGAAGGGCTGCAACGCTTTTTCCAGCAGGTGATACATCCATGCGGTAACTGAAATAAGGAGAGACCAAAATCCGGACGATCGATGCCTGCACTGCTTGTTCGATACCAAGTTCTTTGTTTTGGTTGATGTCGAGAAAGAACTTTCTAAGGCTTTGCAATTCTGGATCGGTTAATGGTCTGCGATACGCAACGCTTGCGAAGTCTTCCAGATTTTTTAGGTAGACTGGAGAGATGGTTTTAAAAGTTTCTGTTCGGTATTTCAGGCCTGCAGAAACATCATCGAAGAAAATGCTGATAGGATGTTTACTTAATTCTTCTCCTGTGGATTTTACATTAGATCGAACTAGGTAAAGCTCTTTAAACCGCTTTATGTTTTCTTCCTTGGTTAAATCTGGGTCTTCTTCTTTGATGGAATCGAAGTCGGGATGTTTAAGGAAACTTCGCTCGGATCGTTCAAAGAAAACAAACCCGCGAAGCATCTTCTGCCAAATATCCGTAACGAAATAAAGATCGTTCCAAAGCTGATCGATCTCCCGCTTTTCGGAATCGCTGAGTGCTAGTTTGTAAAGAGGTTGATCATCGCGGAAGAAGCCTTCAATCAAGTGGAAGCCTGCGGAGAGTCCGCGTGTGTCATCGACGAAATAAAACCGGTTGGGGAATAGTTTGCAAAACGCCTCACCCGAAGCTTGAATCTTTTGGGCGTTTGCATGACCAGGCTCAAAAAGATTTATTGAGGGTCGATATTTTTCGTTCTTAACAGGTGATCCTGCTGAAAGTTTCACTTGAACCATCCCTTGCGATGATCCCTCAAGTTTGCAGTCTGCAAAAAAGTTAAGGTTGCCCTTAGTGTTGAATGCTGCTACGGGGATCTCGATTTCAAGTGCCACCGGGGCTTTTAAAACCAGAGAGTCAGGATCTGCTTTTTTGCCATCTGGCCTTGTGCCAAAGCTTAACTTCTTCAATTGGTCGGGGGCATGCTCTGAAAGAATTGCATGCAGGGTCCACTTTTTCTTTTTGGCATCATTCAAATTTGCAGTCAAAGGATTCGATGTTGTAAACCCACCATCAAGGGTAACAAATCCATCAGCTTTTAAATTATTGCTAGCTGCAATCTCAATTGTCAGCTTTATGGTTGGAGTATTACTAACATTGGAAAAGGACTGTTGAAACCGCTGCACCGAGGCAGATTTGAAATCGAAGGTGTCACGCGATTGCGCCATCTTTCTGCGTGAATCAAGATGAGCCACAGGGCTATTGCCTGCATTTGCAACAATTGCGGGTGTTTCAGGCGGGCAAAGCTTCATGCTTAACTCGCGAATATCGGTTGCAAGGGTTTTTAAAGCTTGTGCCACCTCGTTTGATACGGTGGGTTCGAGTAAGTTTTTTGGTGCGGGAATCGCTTCCCAACTTTGGCGCAACCAACTCAGATAAAACTGTCCTTCTTCTGGTGTGCCTTTAAGAGCCTCCCATAGCAAACCCATGTATTTTGAACTAAGGTTTTTACTCTTTGCCCATGCTTCCACCGAAGTTGCTTTGTCGTTTGCGGCGCGATATTTGTAAAGCCATAGCGCGGTAAGATAACTCTCGTATTGAACTTTGTGACCATCGTAAAACTTCAAGATTAATTGTTCGAAATACTTTTGGCGGTCTGCGAATGTGGTAACCGCATGGGGTGCAAACTTTAATCCTGTGGATGTCAACAGCGCATGATCTGCAACTTGCTGAGCAGCGCCGTAATACTTTTTGAACAAACTAGGCGACATCATCAACGCTTCACCCGTATTGTTGAAACCTTCGCCTGAGGAAGGATCTAGTGGAAACGATGCTGTAGGGCGAATATCCACCCCGGTGATATCGCGAATGGTATTATCAAATTCGGAATTGGTAAGTCTGCGTGGAACCACCGCACCTGGGTCGCCCGTATACTTCCGCGCCTCTTCAACCAAAATCCCTTCAACCACCTTTAGCATTTCTGCTCGTAATTCCGCAGATGGTTGCTTTGATTCAGCAGGTGGCATTTCTTCTTTCCTAAGAAAAGTCACCACATGTTCCCACTGTTTGAAATCCTCGATGGCCTTTGCTGCAGTGGTATATCGTGAAAGATCGAATTCGCCATTCTTTGTTTTTTCATTGTGACATCGCGAGCAATAAGTCTTCATAAACGGCATGACTTTATCCGTGAAGGCATCTGCTGCATAAACATCTGGTGCAATTAGAAAGTATAAGCTCAAAATCGGTATAATAAATAATCGCATAAAGCCAAAAGCTGAATTCACAAACTTGATCTCTTAGGGAAGCATTCGGGAAGGACAATTACACAAACATTTACCTTGTATAAGTGTAATATTAGGGCCAGATACTGTCAATCAAATGCTTGCAATTACCGCCATAATAGTTGCCATCATGCATGCAATACTCACACGCCGCGCCTATTTAGCTTTCTTTATGTTTACCTATTTTGATTTTAGTTTATGGTTGGAAAAACATGTATAAAGACTGTATTATTATCTTTCGGGCGTTATTGCCCCTGTTACCGTTGCCCCAAGGGCTCGGGCAGAACAATTTCTCAGAATAACTTATTTGGATAAACATGGGCCGTAAACCTAAGCAAGCTGGTATTCCTCAGCAACAAGACCGCAAACCCCAGCAAGACCGCAGCGTTCGTTCGATGGCCAAAATGCTTGACGCTGCCGAGGCCATTTTCGCAGAGGGCGGGGATAACTCCCTTACTGTTGATGCCGTCATAAAACTTGCGGATACCTCGGTAGGCAGCTTCTACAGCCGCTTCGGCGACCGCAACGGCCTGCTCAAAGCTATGCACGAACGCTTTCTCTTACGAATCGGAGGCGCAGCGCATGTAGCAGTCGCAACAGCCGGCAACGAAAAATCTTTGGCAGGTGCGATTGAGGTGTTCATGTCTCACGTCTTCACCGCCACCCAAGAGTACCGGAATTCAGCCCGATTTTTCGTCCTTCATCGTTCGTCCGATCCGATCCTGAGGGCTCAGGGCATTCGGGCGAATACCTTATTCGCCGGTATTTTTACCTCGCTCGTGCTAAGCCACCGCGAGGAGATTGCCCATGCCTCTCCCATGATCGCGGTCGATGTGGCCTGGCGGATGCTGTATGCGGTTTTAGCCCAGCAGATGATGTTCGATGATGAGGAAATCAGCGGCGTGGCGATGGATACCCCTGCGCTGGTGCGCGAAGTCTCAAGCTGTCTTGTGGCTTACCTCAAGGCAGGCTCGGCTAAGGGCGGATAGCACTTTTCGGCAGATCGGAAACCCGTCCCGCATTCACCTCTTTGAAGTGGGTGAGATTTTATTTTATCTCTAAACTCTTATATCCACACTTTCTCTTTTACTTTCTTTTTTACTTTTACTTTTTCTTCCCCCAACTCCCAACCCTCTTCCCTCCGGGAAAAGGGCCCTTCGCTTCGCTAGCCCGGGTTTTAAACTCCACTACTTTTTACTGCCCCAAAGCCCACCCACTGCGCTGGGTGGGTCTATTCTTTTTACTTTCCATTAATTGATATAGTTTTGTTTAAAGACAGAGGAGTTGCGATGGGGAAGCCCCACTGCAACTCCTCCATTTGAACCTTTAGATCTTGCACCTAAGGATGAGTTCAACCGTCGCTCACGCATCCGGCTCTGAAAGCAGTGTTTTGTTTCCGTGTAATTCCGTGTTCGTCCGTGGCTATGCTTCTGCTTTCTTGCCCAACCGTCGCTCACGCTTACGGCTCTGAATGATATGTTTTGATTCCGTGGCTATTACTTTCGAGATTTTTTAAAACTTTGTTGTATTCTAATGGAGAGAGCAACGCTTTTTTCATGAAGCATGAAGTCTGATAAGAAAAACAAAAACGATTATGCCTTTGATCAACTATTATAAAATTCTTGAAATCGAACAAACTTCAGATCCCACAATTATCCGAGCAGCATTTAATAAATTGGCAATGCAATATCACCCCGATAGGAACATCGGCGATGCATCTGCCGAAGTGATGATGAAAACACTTAACGAAGCTATTGCTGTTTTATCACAACCGAGATTGCGTAAAGCACATGATAAAAAATTGGCTGAAGAAGCTGGCCAAAGTTTCGTAGATAATTCATACGAAGACATTCCTAAAACCCTAGAAGTAGACTTGGGCGAAAGTATCAAGCTAGATTTGATGCTTATTCCTGAGGGCACTTTTAAAATGGGTTCATTCGGAAACGGCCGTTATGAAAATGATATGCCAAGGCATGAAGTAACACTCACCAACCCATTTTACATGGGGAAGTATGCGGTAACGCAGGAGCAATGGCAGGCTGTTATGAGTAATAACATAAGCTATTTTAAAGGTGGAAAAATGCCGGTGAACCAAATCTCTTGGATTGATTGCAAAGAGTTTATCAAAAAGTTAAATGCGAAAACGGATGGAGGTTATCGCCTGCCTACCGAGGCGGAATGGGAATACGCATGTAGGGCGGGAACAACCACAGAGTATTCGTATGGCGACACAATAACCCCAAAGAACGCCAACTACGATGAATCCAATATTGGTAAACCCATTGCGGTGGGTAGTTATAAGCCCAATGCTTTTGGGTTGTATGATATGCATGGTAATGTATGGGAGTGGTGTGAAGATTGGTATGGGGGATATCCCAGTTGGCCGGTCGAAGATCCGAAGGGGCCAGCAGTAGGGCAATACCGTATTTTGCGAGGAGGATCATTCGCAGTCAATAGTATGAGGGCGCGATCTTGCAGTAGGATCATAAGCGCGCCTGCTGTCCGAATTCATGTGAATGGTTTTCGATTGGTGAAAGATGAATAGTTAGGGGTTAGTTCAAAATCTCGTCGCTGAGGCGCTTATTAAAACGAACTATTGATTAAGCGTGAGGAACGCAGTCCATTGGCTTTGAAGGCTACCTACAACAAAAAAACCACCGGCTTGATTACTCAAACCGGTGGCTCAATTATTTTTAGTACAACTTATTTGAGACTCTTCTTGATCTCTTCTTCAACCGTGGAGATCTGAAGATTCTTGCCTACAACCTTGCCATCCTTGCCCACCAAGAATACTTGGGGAAGTACTTGGATACCATAGTCGGTAGCGAGTTTTCCTTCCAAACCGCCTGGTTGATACAGATGCTGGGAGGTGAAAGGCGACCTCTTTAAGAAAGTTGCAGCTTCCTCAGAAGTAGTATCCAGATTCACACAAACCAGATCCAAACCCTTAGGCCCATAAGTTTCCATGATCAGCTTAAGCTTTGCGAAATCGCCAAGGGTCTGGCCATTCCAGCTTGCCCAGTAATAAACCACAACCATTTTATCCTTCATGGAAGTGATATCAAAAGTTTGGCTGGGGTTTGTAAGGCTTGTGCCAGTAAGAGTGAAGGGTTGACCTTCGCTTTCCATCCTACGGATAGAACCAGCAGCCTTGGCAGCTTGGGGTTTGCCAGCAAAGTTCTTGGCGATCTGGGTGTACCAGTTCTTCGCTTCGACATCTTTGCCCAAAAATTCGCTCACCATACCAAGTTGCAACAAAGCATCAGGGGCATCATCGGCTTTGGGGTAAGCTTGAACAAAAGCAGCAAGCTTGGCCATCCAATCGTTTTGGATTTTGTTGAAGTCTTCGCCTGGTTTGGAAATTCGTGCAGCGTAGTCGGCTTGCAACCCACGGAAGGAAACATAACCAGCAAGGTTGCTGCCCGGTAAAGCTTTCGCGAGTTGTTCTTCAAGGGAAACAAGGCGTTTGGATGCAACCATATCGCCAGCGGCACTATTTTGAGCAGCACTGCTTAGGCTGTCTGCAAGTTGCCTAATCCATGGATCACGATCTTCGGGTTTGACCTTGGCAAGGATTTTTTCGAGATGATCTGCTCTACGAAGGTGATGTTTAGCAAGAGTAGCGCTGGCGCCACCGGTGCTGTTTGATTCAACTGCGGCATCGATTGCAGCAAGTTCATCAACCAATTTTTTCAACTCAGGATCTTTTTCGAGATCAATTTTGTTAGTGCCTGGGCGAACGCTACCTTCTTCTTCGCTTACAGCGCCTGGGATTGGAGCATCAGCAAGTTTCCATGCGCCATTGACGAGAAACATTTCGCCTGTCTGCAGCCAATCGGTTTTTCCAGCAGCTTCATAAAGGATGGTACCTTTTGCAAAGCGGAAAATATCGCCTTTGCTCCCGGTTTGGTCTGCGGGCAAACATTGGGGAATACCCATTTCGACATGAAGCCAAGTGGTTTTGTCATCCAAGGTTGGAAGCTTGGTAAGTGTAGCTTGGAACTTTGCAGTCGAAGCGATCACTTGTTCTCTTACTTTTCTTGCAGCTTCGCCTTGAAGATCCAAAGTTTTCAAATCAGCTTCGGTAAGAAGAAGTGGTTTAAGGCGGGAGAAATCCTTGGTAGCAACAGCCTTCAAGATTTCCTGACTGACTTCTTCTGGGCTGATGGCTTGCCAAGAATCGATTTTAGTATCTTCATTTTCATCGATACCTATTTTGGTACCGCCTGCATTAAGCCAACGATACAGATCTGCTTTGCCATTAAAGTTAGTGTCAATTTCGCGATAAACTTCGATGCCATCTTTGTAATAAGACCAAACATCGATGCGATTATCTTCGTTCGAGTCGAAGAATTTACGAACAAGATTGCCTTGGCCATCTTTAAGAACCCAGCCTGATCCTTTTTTAACACCCTTGGTAAGTTCAACTTTGCAAGAGGCTTCTTCCTCGGCAGAAGGGGTAAAAATAGCAACGCCATCTTGTTTGGGTTTAAAAGAAAGAATGGCCGCAGCGGCGGGTGGCGCAGCAAAAGCAGGCAAGGCTGAGCCGAATAAAAAGAGGGTGCCTGAACAAAGACCAGCAAACTTCCAAGACTTCCGCATACCAAACTCCTTCACAGAAACCAATAAAAAAGCGGGGAGAAAGCCCCCTATAGAAAGAAGATCGGCAAAAGTGGGGGTGAAAGTTGATGTTAAAATCAAAAAAGTTTACATAAAGGTTACAACCCGAAAAACGGGTATAGAGTGTACGAGCGTTTGTCAACCCATTTAATTTCAGTCATTAAATAAATAGGAGACATTCCCTAAGTCTTTATGCCTGCTGTCCTTGACCCCCTTCATGAAAAAATTACAATTATTAATAGGTGCCGCGTAATCTAAGTTTATTCTCGGATTGTGAAGCATACCTAAAGGCCCGCAGTAAAATTGGCAAAGGAGTGCCACTCAATGATTTGTTTTCAAACGGCCCAACGCCATGCACCTAATTGCAACGTATCAGGAGTTTTTCCTATAATGCGTAAGCCTAACAGGTCAGCTGATGCTTTCTCCAACCTGTATTTTTATAAGGCTAGCTAAACCCCGAGTATCTTTTTAATTACCTTATTTAGTTATGGTTGAATTAATTGTAATAATGGCCCAGAAATTTACTAAAAGACTGCAAATTCAAAAGGTTAATCCACTTGGATAATGACAGGGTTAAAATGGTGAAGGAAGCCAGCGACATTGTGGATGTCGTTGGAAGTTACATTTCTTTACGCCCTGCTGGCCAGCAAACCTTCAAAGGCCTTTGCCCTTTTCATGATGATCACAGGCCTTCTTTTGATGTTGACCCTAAAAGGGGTCGTTACCGTTGTTGGTCTTGTGGCAAATATGGGGATGTAATCACCTTTGTGCAAGAGTACGAAAAAGTCGAATTTGCCGAAGCTTTGGAAATTCTGGCCAAGAGGGCAGGTATAAATTTAGAAAAAAAAGAAAATTTAGTGCAGAACCGGCTGCGCGGGTCAATGCTTGACTCAGTGCGCTGGGCATCAGATCAGTATCACCAGTGCTTGCAGGAATCACCCTTGGCTGCTGAAGCGAGAAGTTACCTATCCAGCCGGGGATTAGAAGACGAAATTATCAGGCAGTTCGGATTGGGCTTTGCTCCACGCAGAGGGGATTGGCTGTTGGAGCTTGCACATAACGATGGGGTAGATGTGGGAATGTTGGAACAAGTAGGCTTAATAGGCCGCAAAACAGATAAGCCTGGGCTTTACGACCGATTCCGGGACAGAATCATGTTCCCAATCCGTAATGTGCTGGGTAATACGGTTGGTTTTGGTGGCAGAATTATGCCTTCATCGCCTTTCGTAGATAAAGCGCCCAAGTACTATAATTCTTCTGATTCCCCATTGTTTTCGAAAAGCGAACAACTTTACGGAATCGATCAGGCCCGCAATTCCATTGGAAAAGCAGGGTATCTTGCGGTTGTCGAAGGATATACCGATGTGATGATGGCACATCAAATGGGCGTTGGGAATATTGTTGCAACCATGGGTACAGCCATTAATGCCAGGCACTTGCGCCAACTTAGGCGCTGGACCAGCAAAGTTGTCTTGGTATTTGATGCAGATGCCGGCGGTGAGCAAGGTGTGGATAGGGCATTGGAATTATTCGTCACCAATGACATGGATTTAGCAATCGCCACTCTTCCCGAGGGATTAGATCCCTGTGATATGTTGTTAAACGATGGGCCCGAGGCTTTTCAAGAAGTTTTAAAAGGCGCAGTGGATGCACTTGAGTTTAAGTTGAGTTCGATCCTTGCTGAAATCAGCAGAGATGGCGCATCAGTAGAGACGAAGCGAAAGGCAACGGATTCAATTTTAAGTGTATTGGCAAGGATTCCAGTAGAAAGTAGCCCATCTTCGCAGCTAAAGATGCAATTAATGTTGGGTCGGATAGGCAAAAGATTAGGTTTGAGTGACGAAACCTTGAAAAACCGAGTGAACGAGTTAAGGCCAAAAACAGAATCTCGCAAGGTGGACACGAATATAATTAATACAACCGAAGAGTCGCGTCGAGCCAAGCCAGTCCCTGAAGAAAAAGAACTGGTTGAAGTTCTGCTGGCAAACCCTGATCTGGTGTTT
>Ga0208226_1000197_pt1 | contig 18824 bp, 15 predicted proteins | sample LakMenE18May11ns_FD_150713 | JGI IMG/M metagenome (GOLD analysis project Ga0208226, IMG submission 150713) | Freshwater microbial communities from Lake Mendota, WI - 18MAY2011 deep hole epilimnion ns (SPAdes) | ecosystem: Environmental > Aquatic > Freshwater > Lake > Epilimnion/Euphotic zone ... | reverse complement strand
ACACTTCCTCGGCACGCATCGCGCCACTTCGTCTGTCAGACTCCATGAGTTGCATGTAGTCCACGACGATCATGCCAACCTCGTTGCGCCGCGCAAAAGAGCGCATTAACGAACGTACGCCAGCAATCGTGGGCGGCGGTGTGTCATCGACATGGAGAGGTATCTGCGACAAGAGAACTCCCGCTTCAGCTAAGCGTGTGTCTTCGTCTTCAATAAGAGCTCTACCGATAGAACTCATGCGCGACACTGAGAACCCAGCCATGCTGGAGATCATGCGCATCGTGAGTTCAGTACGGCTCATTTCGTATGACAAAAAAGCCACTGTCGTACCGGATGTACGTGCTACGTGGCTTGCCATCTGCAGCGCGAGCGCACTCTTGCCAACACTCGGACGCGCTGCCAAGACGATCAGCTGACCTCCTTGGAAGCCGCCGGTTAAGTTGTCGAGTTCGGAGAATCCAGTTGAGTGCCCTAAAAGAACGCGACCACGGTTCGCGATGATCTCTTCTAGTGTCGGCGGAACGACTTCAGATAATGGTATTAAAGAGTCCTTACTGCGCCGGTCACTTAAAGCAAAAACAGAGGTCTCTGCTCTGTTAATCACTTCATCGCAATCCGCTTCAAGCTCCATTGCCGCCCAGGCCATGTCTTTACCAGCAGAGATTACACGCCTTAGTTTCGATTTCTCGAGGACTATCTGCGCGTGCGTCGCAACGTGCCCGGTAGCAAAAGATCCTGACTCCACTAGGTCGCTAAGAGCGTCAGCGCCACCGAGTTTATCAAGTATTCCGCGTCGTTTTAGTTCGTCAGCAACAGTAACCTGGTCTACAGGCCGTCCTCCTGCTTCACACACGATCGCGGCTTCATAGACAGCACGCGCTAAAGGGTCGGCCATATCTTCGGGAACTATGCGCAACATGACCTCGTCGTAAGCGCGTGTATCTACAAGAAGCGCGGCGGCAACTGCTCGTTCGGCAGATTGGTCTGTTGGTACGTATTTTGCTCTTGTAGCCATGACTAACGAACCAACCCTGCATAGTTCAAGCCAACCCACGCCACGATCCACCCAGAGCACAAGTAAGGCCCTAGAGCAAACGCGGTACGACCACCGCTGTTGCGCTTAATCGCAAGTGGTAGTTGGAACACAACAGCCAGCACAAAACTAGCTACCACACCGATAAAGCCCACTGCTGCGTCTCCCGCAAGGGCAGACGGCACACCTGCAGTCATCGTGATGATGATGATGTCACCAAAACCCATCCCGTCCTGCTTACGGATGAGAAGGTATATAAAGTTAATCAGCTGTAGCGCAATCCCCCAAGAGAGTGCAGCAAACACTCCGTACTTAAGTGAGGAGAGTTGGCCGTTCCCGTGAAGGTAAAAAGCCGTTAGAAACCAAGCTGCACCACCTCCGACACCGATGGTCCATAAGTCAAGGTACAGGGTGTCAATGTCTACTAAAGCAATAACGACCCCGCTCGCTACGATCGCGCAAAGCGCGAGTACAGCAAGATGTAAATCAGCACCAGGCATGTACGTAGTGTTGGTAACTAACCAGGTACTAATAGCACAACCAGCTCCGCACGCCGCCATCGACGAGACATAGCGTAAGACTGATGACCGACGCTTTACGCGCACGTATGGTGGTTCTGCGTCGATGACATCCCAGCCGCCGCTGCCTGATAGTTCGCGCCGCTCAAAGGCGTCGGAGTTCAAACGAGAAACCGCGTTAAGAATTGCGCTGTCAGGCGCTGTGACTGCGCTATCAGACTCTGACGCCGCTACGTCCTCTGTCAAGTAGAGACGCCGTGATGGATGCAAGAAGGCGTCATCGTCAAGCTTGAGAGCGGCCCTGTCACCGCCGTTAGCAAGGAACGCTAAGACAAGCTCTTCATCGTTTTTTCGGTACGGGACTGGTTGTTTCAAAGAGCGCAGCGCAGCGAAGTTAGTTAAAAGCCAACCAAGCGCTACACCAGCTGCTGCCATCAGTAAAGTAGTTTTCATCACGAGAGATAGTGCCTGCTAAATGGACTCCGTCCACCATAGAAACAAAGGATTTTCAGCCAAAAAACCTGCGTGACGTCCGGCAGGGTAAGCGAACCATTCAGGTTGTGGAAATATTCAACGCAGAGATTCTTGAGCCATCTAACCACGTGTTCAATCCGCAGCCGCGGATCGTGCCAGCTTACACAAGCGACCCGACTCGTGGTCCTTTGATTGTCCTGGGTGTCGACGGAGTGCTCTCGCCGGCACGTTTCCCATATAAAGACTCCTGGCAGGACTGGGCTCCGCTACCTGGTGCCCAAGTACACGTCCCTTACTCACTCTCCCAAGGTAAAGCCGTCGCCGACCTGCCTGGTGAGGTAGTTCTTTGCTCTTCCTGGGGAACCCGCGCACAGCTATTCATCGACGCGTACGGTTGGGACGCTACTTGGTCTCTGCGCCGTCAGATGCCGTCACGTTGGTGGTGGAAGCTTGAAGCGATGCGCATGTTTTTAGGCTCACGCCCTCAACGGCCCGTCGTTTGGGTAGATAGCGCCCTAGAAGAGCACCCTGAGGTCACAAACTGGTCACGACGCGCACATTTTGACACACTCTTGATCAGCACCGATAGGAGACTTGGCCTGCAAGCTGGTGATGTAGACCGCATTCTTGAGTTCTGCGCGGGCCACACTCAGCAAGTAGAGAAAGAACTGTCATCTATGCAAGACGCAGACCCAGATAGCGATGCGCAAACAGACAACCAGCTGATTGATTCCACTACGCAGGTCTAGGGTTTTAGAATATCAACGATGACTGGGAGTGCAAGCACAGCCCAGTCATCGAGTGTTACAGCAATATGCTGATCGTTTCTCTAGCGTCTATCTCTGCTCGGCGGGCTGCCTCACGTGAGATATCAATTAGTTCGCCAATCTCTGCATGTACCTGATCAGGCGCGCCGTCAAAGCCGAAGCGTCGAACGACCACTGCGAGTTGCTGAGCGTCGAGTTCGGAAAGAATCCGTTGCCAACGTTCGTCCTCGAGTCGAAGTTCGTAAGATTCACCCACAGGATTATCTGCGAGCTCATCTTCAGCGTCTTGAGTCAAGTCCATTCGACTGTTCTCACCATCGCCTATTGGCGTATCCAAAGAAGAAACACGAGGCGCCAAGGCACGACGAGTAACTCCGATAGACAGACCAGCTTCTTCTGCGATCTCTTCGTACGTGGGACCTCTTCCAAGGCGCTCGCGTAGTCGAATCTCTGCGGAACGAGCATGCGGCGTTGCCGTGTGATCCCCGTATGTGATACCGGGACGCTCGTAGGAAGCAACAGCACGGTTCACGAGACCCTCGGCGTAGATGCGCGAGAAAGTCGCGAACGTACCGCGGTCTGGATCCCAGTCTGGAAAAGCACGAACCATTGCTAGTCGTGCTTCTTGAAGGTAATCCTCATGGTTTGAAGCGCTGTGCTTGGACAGATGCTTGCGCGCTGCTGCGTAGGCAAGCCCTGAGTTGGCTTTGAAGAACACTTCTAGAATGCGATCTGCTTCTTTTTTGAAGCGTCGCGCAGACCTCTCATCTCCTGCACCTCTGGCTTTTTCTGCCGCTAGGACGGCTTTGTCCCACTCGGCTTTCCAGTTACGGTTGCGTTCGTGGATGGCACTGTTATCGGTGTCCATATTCACTCCTTAATGGTTTGTATGACAAGGAGCACCGTCGGCGCCCGCTGCACTTAGGCAACGACTGAACGTCTATAACAACCTGGGGGCTATCGCGTACGCACGCCGGCAATAACAAAGACCACTGACAAGCTCAGGCCGGGCATCTACTAGGGTTTAATTACTCAGCGTTCTTGGAGCGTTCAGGAGATTCACTGTGCTTCACGCATCGAACCTGCGTGCCGTGCTAGCGATTAATGAGCAATCTGTAACTAGTGACCTCGTCCGGGGTGACTAGTTAAGGAGCCAAAATGGATACCAGTTACACGCTATGGACAAATCTAGATTCCCGCTTTCGGGGGCAGTACATCGCCGGTTCACACCGTCTCGTCCGTGGATATATGAGCACAACCCCACTCCAGCAAGACTCAGACGATCGTGACGATCTGCTTCTTTGCGAGGAGATCTGGCAGTTACACAACAGAGATAATCGCCCAGACGGGCAGATGGCTCCCAGCCTCTCAGTAGGAGACGTCATTGAGCTTCCCGGCGGGTCTTACTCAGTATGCGGTGAGGGTTTCGTGCAGGTAGAGCTTCTTGCAACAGACTTGATCACAGACCGTAACTGGCGCGAGTGCCTGTAAACAAAAAACGAGCCTAGGTCAAGCGTCTTACTGCTCAACCTAGGCTCGTTAGATTTTGTTTTTACGCGCGACCGTAGCGGTGTATCTTACGCAGAATCACAGGGTGCTGAATCTTTGCAAGAGCCTTGCTCTCTACTTGGCGTACAGCTTCACGTGACAGTCCTAGAACCTCTCCGATGCTGGCGAGTTTCTGTTCTGGTTCGCAGTCCAACCCAAAGCGACGCACAAGGACGAGTAGTTCTCTTTTGTCTAACGCACGTAGGCCGTAATCTTCAAGAGCGGTCAGCGTCATTGATGCAATCACTGAGCCTTCTACGTCTCCCATGTCGGACTCAATAAGGTCACCTAGTTCGGTGTCGCCTTCGCCGCCAACCATTTGGTGGAGGCTGTCAAGATGCGGTGCTTCTAGAACTCGACGTACTTGGTCTGTTGTGACACCGGCTTCTTTAGCGACTTCAGCATGTGGTATCTGCTTAGTGTCATCGCCTTTTTGGAGGCGTACAACAGCACGAAGAATGTCAGGACGTCGTTCAAAGTCTCCAGGATTCATAGACTTAAAGTCTGCATCACGTACAGCACGAAGTACTTCACGTTGGATTGGCTTGTAAGCCCACTGACCAAAGCGCCCACGAGAAGGATCGAATGATTCGATAGCTCGCATCAAGCCAACGATCGCCGATGCTTCAAAGTCAGCAGAGTCTTCACGAGACGAGTTTGAGGTGAATTTCTTGGTGTAAGAACGCACGAGACCGTAGTTGAACTGAACAATCTTTGTTGTGACATCGTCGAGTTCCCTGGTGAGTGAGGAGAGGTTGCGCTTGTCTGTAACGGTGAGACGCTTAGGACTCTTTGCTTTGAGCTTCTCTAACTTCGCCTTTATGACCATACGCTTTTCGAACAACTCAATGTTGACATCGTTGTAATCGAGAGGACCGCCGTCTTCGCCGACCCGCTTCTCGCTCATTGGCGCAATTCTGTTCGAGATCATGTGTTCCTGCCTCCTCGGCAATAGTTATCGGTGTCTTGTACGAGTGTGACAAAGAAGCAACTGCCTAGTCCATAGTCAGTTGTGTATCTTTGACAGACGATCGGACACTGTTACGTGGACGATCGTCTATGCTCGCTCGGTCACCGGTTTTTTGCCGAGTACCGTGGTGAGAAGTGACCTTCTCACCGCCGCCCTTGCGGACGTGGTTTCAATATGCCGATCTCAAGGAGAAGTTGCACGTCTTGCCTCAGCCAGTTTCGGAACGCCGCCTGGTCTTATAAAAAGGCTATTTTTGGGGGTTTGATGTCGGAATGGACAACAACTTAAACTGAGCTCGGCAGCCCCCACGGCACCATACGCACGCTGGTTCGCCAGGAGAAGAACTTGTTCATTTAAGGGTCTGCGTTAGGCCTTAAATATTTATTTTTGTTCTTGTTCGCGTTCCCATTCAGCCATTGCAGCCTCAAACACGTTCTTCCCGCCGCGCCCAGTTGTCTGCAAGCGGCCGCCGTTCTCGCCCAGGATCGCATCAGCAAGGTCAGCCTTGTGCTCAACCATGCGCAGAATCCCCTCTTCGATGGTACCAGCGATCACTAAGTTGACGATAAGAAATGAAGTAGCAGTCGAGTCGACGCGTCGAACACGAGCGTTTCTCTGCGCCAGTCGGCCAGGTGTCCAAGGGATGTCCAAGTTGACCAAAGTGGAGCAGCATCGACCGAGGTTCAACCCTTCAGCACCAGCGTCAGTTGAAACAAATGCTGTCGGGCCAGGGTTTTTGTCGTCCCCAGCAGTAGTAAAAGCAGCTATAGCTGAGTCTCTGTCTGCTGTAGAAGTGTCACCAGTGTAAAGCACATGACGCACACCGTCTTCTGTCAGTCTCTCTGCAACTAGGTTTGCCATGCGCTTGGAAGAGGTAAAAACTACAAGACGTTCGCCGTTGGACTGCATCTCGGCGCACATTGTACGCAACGCCTCTATCTTTGGACCGTCTTCGTCAGGTATCAGACCAGACTCAACAAGAGCAATGGCGCTCTGCGATTCTGAACCTGTAACAATGCGTGGTGAGCAGCAGAGCAGTTTGAGCATGCCTACAGCCGTCATCTCTGCTCCTGCTTCGACGTCGTCGCGTTCGTAGCCATCGAGCGTCGCACCACCGCTGCGATTTTGACGGCTCTCCATCTCTGAAACCCGCTTTGCGCGAATCTCGTCCCGTGCTTCTTTGTGCGCCCTTTTAAGTACTGCTTGATACTCTGGTTTAGGGTCGAGTTTGATTGTCTGTACGCGAAGCTTGGGCAGAAACTCTGCTATCTCATTGAGCGTGTGTCGCACATAAAGCACTTTGGAGCGTTTGCGTAGCTCTGGTATGTTGCGTGCGCCTTCATATCCACCGAACTTCCCGGGATACGCATAACGGTTAAGAAAATCAATTGGTGAGCCAAAAACTCCGGGGTAAACCAAGTTAATCAAGTTGTACCACTCACCTGGTTGGTTCTCTACAGGTGTTCCAGACAGCAACAAACGGCGACTCGCGCGTTGAGAGTACTGCTTAACGACTTTATGAGTCTTTGCTTGTTCGTTCTTCAAGCGGTGCGCTTCGTCGCAGATCAGTACTGAACCGGATATGAGCTCACCAATCTTTTTTGTGTCATCAGCCAAGATGACAGCCTGATAGTGAACTATGAGCCATTTAGCGTTCTTGGCAGCTTCGTACTGTGCCATACGCTTTTTCTTGTCACCGTCTACGACAACAACGTCACTCTCTGGGCATCCTGTAAACCTAATGATCTCGTTTCGCCACTGGGTACGCACTGACGGCGGTACAAGCACAACAACGCGTGAGACGCTCTTTTCGTTGTACAGCAACTGGTGCCCAAGAGCAATACCAATTGCGGTCTTACCAACACCCATGCTCGACCAAACACCCAGTCCTGTACGCGCCAGCGCTACAGCTAAGTCTTTACGTTGGTACGGGTAGAGTTCTAAACTCATTCCCTCCGGCTGAAAGCCCTCTCCGAGCCTGGCGCGCTCTCCGAGGTAGATCTCTCTTGAAAAGTCATCAGCAAAGGCAACGTCGTGGCCTTTTTCTAGCCATTTGCCTACCACGTCGTGTGCTGGGAACTTCTCTGCAAACACGTCAGCAGCACGTGTATCACCGCGTACGGTGAAAGCGCCGATCCTTGCGTCATAAGCAACAACGATCTCTGCTGGTTGGAGAATTTTAGCTGCGTCTTCTACAACGCCACTTGCGCACAAGTCAGCAAGAGCTACTGCGGCGTGGGGCGGGTAAGAGACAGCGCCAGCTGCTTTCTCCCAACGGGCTCCGGGTATGGATACCAACTGGCGGTAGAGCTCGTCGTCTCGCATAGCAATGTGCACAAGGAATGGACGTCTCACCGTGCCTGCGCGCAGGTGTGCGCTTTTGATAGTTACGAGCTGTTCTCCAGCTGGTACCAGATCGTCAGGGTCTGTTGAAAGGAGCCCTTCCCAGCGCAACTCGCGTAGCTTCTCAAGAGATTGTGTGCAGACCGTTGAAGTCCAAGTCTTGGTGACAGGGTCAAACTGAGCGTCAGGCATCTTCTTGACGAGCTCGACGAGTCGCGGGCTGTATTTAAACCCAAGACGGAACACGCCGCCTTCACGTGCGACCGAGATCCTCTCTAGCGTTGCGTCTGTCATCTCCACACATAAAATCGTGCCTGTAAACCCAGAGATTCCACGTAGGTGAACGCTTTGACGGTGCTGTCACGCACGGTGCCGACAATATTGTCATGGAGGATTTCACGCGGTACGGGGCAGCATGGCACCCACTTCGCACCCCGGTCGGAGTTCTAAGAGCCAGAGCGTCGCGTCTCGGCTCAGCGCTGCAAGCAGATGTAGGCGACCTCGACGCCTTGGCCTCTGCTATAGGCGCAGATTTGTGGATGGTGGCCTTGTCTGCTGATTCACTCAGCAACCCAGCTCGCTACGGAACACCTGCTGTTCGCGCGTTAGCTGCAGTTTTAGCCCGTTCTGCAGGTATTCCTAGAGTCAGTGCTGACTCTATTGTTGTCAACCAATGGGCTACAGATGAGATGCTCTTACGCTGCGAACACTACGTCGCACACATAGGACGTTACGGTCTCAGCGTCGCTGACGTACTAGGTAGAGTGGTGGCAGACCTATGGCAAGGATCTGCAGATCGCAGAATACAGGCAGCCGTGGCAGCCCTCTTGAGTGTCACAGCAGACGCGTAACGCTTAACTAAGAGCGTATAACTCTAGAAAGAAGCGTAATACGCAAAGTGCCCTTTGTTGCGGCACCTAGCTTCTAGGAATCAAAACCGCAGAAATGAAACGTTAGCGCCACTCGACGAGCGCAGTAGCGAGGGTCTCACGCGACCTGTTCCACCGCTGACGCAACTGGCGTGGAGAGGCGCCTGTACGTTCACGTGCCTCAGCGGGTGATAGTCCTTCAAGTAGCAGCAAACGGGCTACCTCAGCGTCAGCATGCGGCAGGTTGTTGATAGCCCCTTCGATCGCTTCTCGTTGTGCGAGTGCGATGGCCATATCAGCTGGGTCCATTGAGTCGACGAGGTCCGAGATAGAGAGGGTGCGGCTCTCGTCCCACGTCATCTCCTCAATGCTGGCTGGGTTGTTGAGTCTTGGCAGAATACTCAGAGCCTCTGGTGCCTCACCCATACGTCCTGCGATCTCAGCGAGTGAAGGGACACGTCCAAGCTCGGCTGAGAGCTGTTCCTCAGCTTTCATCACTTTGCGATGGAAGGTAAGTAAGCGTTTCGGAACAGGGTTCTCAGAACGCACTCCATCACGTATGGCGCCCGACACGCGCTGACAAGCGTAGGTAGAGAAACGAAACCCTCTGTGCGGATCGAAATTACGCATCGCAACATGCAGACCCTGCCATCCCCAGCCAAGTAAATCGGAACTGGTCCGGTCCGGGAAGACGCGCACTAGCTTGTTTGCTTCATGCCAGATTAGGCGGATGTGCCACTGCGCGTCGTAAGCGATAACGGACCAGCACAACTCCTCAGCATCAATCCCCATACGTGACAACTGCGCAAGCGCCTGTTCAAGGGATTGTGCCTTGCGCGCGTTTGTCAGCGTGATCCCACGCAACTTTGAAGCTAACGCGCCTGAGTGGACAAGATCGTCAAGTTTTTTGGCTTCTATCTTAGACCCCTGTCGAGATCTCCCTTTCTGGGAGAGCACCTGGGCAGACCACTCCTCGGCTTGCTGAGCGATTGAGGCAATGATCACTTCAACGATGAGAGATTTTGGCTCGCGACCTGTTGTGTGGTCAGAGAGAGTAGAGCACACGCCTTTGGCTATGTCGTGCTCACTGAGCCAAGCGGCGCTACTGGCCGCTATGCGGGCCGACGCTGCAAGATAGGAGAGGACACCTGGTACGTCTGGTTGGTGCATATCTGTTTTTGTGGAATGCTCTACACGCATAACAAAACACCGTGCGCCGCGCGTCCCGCTTCGCAACTCGCAAGGTACACGGGTACGTACACGCCGTTTGTGTACAGTTTTGGCGATTAAAATTTAGGGCCACCAACTCAAGTGCGTCACTGGCAACCAGAATGCGCCGATGCTGAACTCGTGATTAGAAAATTAGTAACTGTTATTCTTCTCTGCGCTTTGTTTCATCCTGACGCAGTCCAAGCCTCAACGCAGGGGGATCGCGACGCCGTACGCGCGCATCTATACGTATCGGCAGAAAACCGAACCGCGTATGCCCGTGCCCAGGCTAAGCTCGCAGATGCTCGCGCACAGATCACCGCCATCGACGAAGCCCTCGACCCACTCTCAGGGTATAAAGAAGCCTACGAGGACGACTCACGTGCCCTGGCTCTCTCTTTGTATGCCACCGGAAGAGCTGACCTAGATCTTGGGTTTTTACTACAGTCAGACGACCCAATGGGCTGGGTCTCACGCCGCACTCTCTTGGCACCACTTGGCGTCACTCGACAAACAGACAACCAGACGTACGTCAACCGTATCATCCCGCTAAAGCAGTCACGCATTGAGCTAGCAAAACAGGTAGCTGAACTCGCGCCACTAGTAGACACACTGCGGACTCGGATGTCTAGTGACACAGCGACACTAGACAAGCTCGCTAAGAAAGTTGTCAAGGAGAGAGGCGACGTCTCTGTTCTCGGCACGCCACGCCTCACAGCAAAACAGATAGCCGACTACGCAGAGCGTAAGTCTGCTCCATGGGTGCTGTCTGTCAGCAGGGAGCAGTTAGCTCAGTGGTACATTGAGGAAGGAATAGCAGAAGGGGTGCGCGGCGACATAGCTTTTTCGCAAGCCACGCTTGAATCAGGGTGGTTTTTGTTTCGCGGGTCCATGCTTGATAAAACTCAGAATAACTTCGCGGGTATCGGCGCATGTGATTCATGCTCAGACGGAGAGAGCTTTGACTCAGTACACAACGGTGTGCGTGCCCATATCCAGATGATCCGTACATACGCAGACCCGGATTACTCATCGAAGAAAACAGCACACCCGCCTGTTGGTCGGATTGACACTAACGTTGTGAAAGGGTGTTGCCTAACATGGGGAGAGCTTGGTAAAAGGTGGGCCTCAGCGCCTGGCTATGGTTTAAGAGTTGTCAGGATGTATAACGACATGGCTTCAGAGTACGATAACTAAATACCGGTGAGCTCAACGTAGTCCAGCCATAAATGCTCACATCTTTGGCAGATATCTACTCGTTCTCCAGACCATTGCGCACCTAGGTATTTAGGTACTCGTGCAACGTGCATTTTGTCGTGACACTTTGGGCACTCCCTGCCAGGTAGTGGATCCATATACGGTGCTACCTGTTCAAGTAGCTCCTCCATCAGATCATCGTATCCGTGGGAGAACAGATGGGAGAATGGCAGTATCCGAGAGCTGCATCCACGGCACGACCACACACCGTCGCTTACTTCAAGATTGCCTTCGCAGTCTAGACAGATGTAAGTCGTGATAGGCGCAGAAGCAGTCACGCGCTGCGCGATCTGCTTTTCTACCATCGATCTCACTAAAGCGTGCATGTAACACACCGTATTGCTGCCGAGCGTCAAAGCCCGCCAGTTCTCACCAAAGACGACTGATGTTCACCAGTAGCAAGTCCAAGGCTAGGTCCTCACCGATAGAGCTCTTAGCGTCGCGTTCTGCTTGGGACAATGCAGCAACAGCATCTCTCACGCCCTGAGGTCCGAGCTTCTTTGATAGAGCGAGAGCTTTTCTCGCAACAAACGGCGTGCAATCCAGCAGCTTCTCTACTTCAGACGGGGTTGAACACCCAACTTCTTGCACCAAGCCGGCGCGTTGTACTTCGTTAAACAAATAAGAGAAAACCGCAAAAGGCGATCCGTGGTCCTCACGTAGCGCACGAGCCAAGTCGCCAGCATCTAGCGCGTCAGTCACCGACCAGGGCACGCCAGCGCCAGAAGTAGTTCCTAACAGCACTGTGACCTGTCGTATTGTTGGTTTGACGACGTCAAGCATCGCCAGTTGAAACAACACGTCATCGACGCGCTCTAGTTTCTCAGATCCAACACGCAACAAAAGCGCCATTGAATCAGATCCAAGAGTGATGCCGTGTTTCTTTGCTAGCTCACCCACGCGCGCACCTGCTCCGTTACGCGCAATTGAGCAGCGATGCATCTGAGCAACTTTTGTCAGTATCTTGGCGGTCTTAGCAGGCATCTTCGAGCAGCGTGCTACGACGTAAGCGTCAGAGGTTTCTGCCATAGCGACCAGCGCAGCCGCTCCAGCTTCAGAGAGCTTGTCGATGTTGTCTACTGCCAACACACGTGGGCCGCCAAAGAGAGACGGACAACTCACTGCGCTCAGTAAAGAGCGCCCTTCGTCTGTCTCGCAATCAAGATCTTCTCGTCCGGCTTTACCGTTGAGTAGTTCTCCCCATTTTTCGCCTACTAGCTGCGGATCGCTGCCTTCAAGGATGTGTAGAAAAAACGCCACCTCAGCCCTCGATCGTTACTATCCGTACTGGGTATGTCATGACCGAACCATCACAGTCTACAGTGACTCGTTCTGCGTCAAGCGATAAAAGCACGCCAAGGTCGCGACCTGAGATCGCACGCACGCGCTTCTTGCCAGAGGACCAAACAGAACGCATGTCGCGCCCGACACCACCACTTGAAATAGTTTCTTGTTTAGTGGTAAGAGGTGTTTCTACTGTGACCTCTCGTCGCGCTGTGATCTTCAAACGAAGTCCCCATGTGTCGCCGCGCAGGACGCTCGTGATGACACCTGTCCAACACTCCCCTTCACGAAGCCGCAGTCTGGCTGCGAGGTTCTTTGGCAAAAACCCAAGTAACTCACCAGAAGAGCTAGTGACTGTGCAAGCCTGGGGGTCGTGTGGGTTGTCACTCACGGCGGCGATGGTGACAAAATCTCCCTCTACACAGCTACGCAAGGCTCCTTGTCGAAAACTCACTCCAGCGACGGGAACAATACTTGGTATAGGTAGCGGTGTCATATAATACATAGTGCTCAGCAACCTCATGTAGAGCACGCGCATTTGTGTTTCGTATAACAACTAGAACCTCTTTTTAGGAGGTTCTAGTGGTGAATCGAGTGATTCTTAGGACTTAGGTCCTGTACAAGCTCTGCATGTGCAACCAGCCTTCTTCTTCTCTCGAAGATGAGCGGCAAGAACGTCTGCGACGTCCATACCGTTTGGTGGTCGTTTGCGATAGCAGCGGAGTTCTCGACTTTGTCGATACTCCAGCATCGCTTCTGCCCATGGGTGACAATCCTCAGGGAGCGTGGTTACGTCGTCGGCTACGATGCCGTGACGAGCCAATGCTCTAGAGAGTGACTCACCGCCCTTGTCTCCGCCTTCGTCGGCGTCGAAAGAGAGGGCCAGGTTGTGTCGAGACAGCAGCCGTGCAGGTTCAGTCGGAGGAGCCGTTCCAGCTCCAGGAAGAGCGTACGATTCGAACCCGAGGGTGCGCATCGCGAGCATGTCCTTAAAGCCTTCGACCACGTAGATGATTCCACCTGGATCGACTTCTCCGATACGAGGCAAGCCCATACCGACCAAATGGTCACTTCCAGAACCGCCTTTGAGACTCATGAACTTCGGAACGTATTTCTCGTCCCATCGTGGTTCTCTAAAGGTTTCTCCGCGAAGCTCAGCATTGCGCTTTTGCTCTACGTAGAGCCGGTGCGACTTGTAGCGCTTTTCGTGCTCAAGTGACATGCGGAACTGAAGACCTAAGGTCTGGCCTCTGACGTGTCGGTGTGGTTCTGCCACGCAGTAACGCTCAGATATCATCCAAGTATCACCACGCTCGCTGTCACTAGCAACCAAAAGGCCGCACGCGATCAGACGATCCCTACCAAATTCAGAGAGTAAAACGCTCCGCATCTGCGTGAAGTCCTCTACGACAAAAGCTCCTGACTCTAAGACAGCTTCAGCATCGATGCCAAAGCGTCCGTAGTAAGAGACCGCAGCTTTTTGGGAACCAAGTTCTCCGAGACGGTCGTAAACGGATGAATCCACTACGGCCTTAAACTCGTCAGCTTCGGTTTTGACTACCACCGGAGGTGGCAGGCTCTTAGAGGCTTTTCCTCGCAAAGACGCTTGTCGTCCAAGCAAAAGAGCAGTCGCATCCCTAAAGTCCACAGCACGTCTCTCCATCACCAGCGTCACAGCCCCGCTTTTGGGTCCGTGGCAGCTGTCAGAAGAGAAGCAGTGCCAACCGCCGTCTTTGTAGAACTTAACGCGGTTCTGTCCAGTCTTTCCGCAAGTCGGACACACAGGGTGTCCGTTCTCGTCAGCTAGTCCGCAGATCTCAAATGCACGTTTGATGTCTTTTCGCGCAGCGTCGATCTCTTCAGGTGTGAATCTTCCCTCGATTATTTCTGGGCGTTTATCCGCCGCATGGTGTTTATTTGTCACCATGTTATCTCACCGTGGGCGCTTGCTTGCTTTAAACCAGTCATCTGCAATCATCGTGCGTTTATCTGCAGCCAAAGCACGCACGGCAGAGTTCCAAAACGCAGAGCCGCAACTAACGCGGGCCGATAACTAATAGTGTGTTTTACCGTAAAATCTCAGCGCTGCTACTCCTGGTAGCTCTCTCCTACCCCGCGGCAACACGCGCTGAGCCGCTCCCGCCTTCTGACTCTGGCGTAGGTCGTGTGCAAGTCGACCTGACTGGCGCGATAGCAGCCCCTGCAGATCTTGTCAGTTCTTACGAGAACTCCTGGCGTTTAGAGTCGGCAGCTAAAACAAAGTACGACTTTGAGGTAGTTCTATACGTAGAAGCGCAGGCCGTTCTCGCGTCTAAAGAGAAAGCCCTCTCAGAACTCAAAAAGCGCTCTGCAGGGGTTATTAACGACGCGCGCACGCAAGCAGCTGCTAGTTACGTGTTGGCACCCTCCACACCAGTTGACTCTTGGCTATCAAAAACGCAGACACCTGCAGCATGGGTTGCTTCAGCTATTAACCGCTCTTCGCGTGACTATCTCACCTTGCTCAGCTCAACAGAACGCGCATCACAAGAAGTTGCTCTAGCAAGCAAGGCTCTCGACGAACGGGTCACAGAGCTCTCCTTAGCTCAGGGGATCTTTGAAAAAGCCCGTGATGAACACCAACGCGCGAAAGATGCTCTAACGACATACCGCTCGCAAGTCGCTCTTGCAGCTGACGGCTGCCCACTCACAGCACAACCAGGAACCCTCTCAGCAACAGGTGAAGCGATCGGCATATACCAACTCTGCGTTGATTCAGTTCTACTTGCCCCCACCCCTGAAGCTGGTCGCGCTATCAAGTACGCACTTGCGCAACTTGGAGCACCCTACACTCAAGTAGCGCGTATGCAAGACGGTTTATTTGACTGCTCTAGCTTAGTGATGCGCGCCTACGATGCTGCCGGTGCCCAAACAGTGTCTCGCGGCGGGTACGGATGGGCGCCTACTACTTGGGTGATTCGAGGCGCTAGTTGGGCACATCACATTGAGTTATCAACAGCGCTCCCAGGGGATTTAGTGTTCCCACACCCTGGCCACGTAGCGATGCTTTTAGCTCACGGTCAGATGGTACATACGTCGCATCCCTCCCTCCCTGCTCGCGTGCAAGATCGCTATAACAACATCTACACGACAATGCGGGTGGACACTGCGGTGTTGGCGGACTTGTCAATCAGTATCACTAATCCGTGGGGCGGCTGGACGCAGCCTGGCGTATCTGAAGTACCAGACGCAGCACCGTCAGACACAGGCACTCTCGAACCAGCAACTCCTACACGCGTACTAGAGGACTTTGGCAATAACACGTCACTGCTCGCACCGTTCAACGTCGGTTAGCAGCAAAAAGGTATTTCAGCGTCATATATAGCGCCGCTGCGTGCCTGGTACAAAACGCCGGTCACGGTTGTTATGAGACCGTTGGCAACGATGGTTCAAAGGGCCACAGCAGAGTGCTGAGGCGGGGACTTGTCCCCACAATTGAAACACAGGAGAAGAAATACTGTGAAAGTAGTTAACTACCCACTAATGCCGGTCGTGCAACTGCGCGACCCATCCAAGGTAACTGTCGAGTTCATCGACACAGCCAAGGATTTACCTACACTCGACGCTGCCATAGCAGCGTGCGACATGATCGCTGTCGACACAGAAACACACGCAGGGATCACCCTTGACGATGGAATCTGGGCCGCTGTACGTGTCATCTCGATAGGAACCCGCACTAAAGACGAACAAGGCGCGTACTCGTACCGCAAGTTCGTCGTTGACGTGTTGGACATCCCAGTCGAGCGCCTCGCGCAGTCCATGGCACTCATTAAGAATGCCTACGCATGGAACGCCAACTTTGACCAGAGGGTGATGTCGTATCTCGGCACCCCTATCGCAACCTGGCATGACGTGATGCTCGACGAGCAGATCTCATGGACAGGTATCGACGGAAGAAACTGGTATCTATCACTGGCTGTCGCAGCAAAGCGTTACCTCGGTTACGACATGGTCGGAAAAGGTGACACACAGACGAGTTTCGATGGCGTATCACCTTTGACTAAAGCTCAAATTGAATACGCTGCTGACGACGCGCTGCTCACCTTGTACCTCGCAGAAGTCATTAATGACCGACTCGAAGAACAAGGTCTTACGCGTGTTTCAGAGATTGAACAAGGCGCCCGCCCTTTCATCGCAATGATGATGGAGGAAGGCTTTCCTTTCAAGTCTAAAGACTGGGAAACTGTCTTGATCCAAAAGCGCACTATCGCACTTGAGGCTCTCGTACAGATCGCAATCTTGACCGAAGGAGACTCCGATGCGTCACAGACGCTGAAAGAGGCTGAAGCGATCTTGAACGAAGCTGCACAAGATGACGCGTTTGCCCAAAAAGCTCGCGAAGTCGTGGCTAACCCGTCAGAGTCTCCTTTTGAGACACTCGCTCGAGTACAACACGTAGTGGAGGACGCCAAAGTGCGCACTTCGCCATTTGTTGGTCCTTTAAACGACGCACTCTCGAAATTGGGTCCGAACTGGAACACGAACTCCGAGTTCCAACTTCGTACAGCTTTGAACCGATTTGATCAGCAATCCGTCAACGCCCGTTTAGGACGTGACATGGGAGACGCCGACCAAGTCGACAAAGCCACAATGACAGAGCTCGTCGCTGCCGGTTCGACACTCGCAGCTTCCATCTTGCGCTACAGAGAAGCGATGAAGTACGTGACGACTTATGGCGGAGATTTTCTTCGTTATGTTCGTGACGGACGAATTCGTTCTCGCTACAAGCAGCTCTTGACCTCTACAGGCCGGCTCTCTTCGTTCGAACCTAACGGTCAGAACCTCGTAGGCCCTACTAAAGAGTACATTGCTCCGCAAGATGACCGTGTGCTCACAGCCGCTGACTACAGCCAAGCTGAGCTCCGAGTTCTTGCAACTCTCGCCGAGGAAGAATCCATGTTGGATGCTTTCCGTGAAGGTGCAGACTTGCATGAGATGACAGCTAAGAGAATTCTTGGTATCGACATCTCGGAACTCAAAAAGACAGACCCTAAGGAAGCCAAGGCAGTTCGCACAAAGTGCAAACGACTTAACTTTGGTATCCCGTACGGTCTCGGAGCAGCCGCTCTTGCACGTCAGCTGACTAACGAAGGTGTTCCAACAAGCACTCAAGAAGCACAGGACTTGCTCAACGGTTACGACAAGCAGTACCCAAAGGTAGCTAAGTGGCTCAAGGAGTGCGGAAGTTTCATCGACAACCTCTCCAAGAACCCTGGACCTATCGACTGGGCACTCAGCTTCAAGCTCTTGCGAGTTTGGCAGCAAGCCGAGTCAAAGCGTAAAGAATTTAAGCGCAAAAATAAGCGCCTTCCTTCTTCGCTTGAACTGGCCCAAGCCATTCATCCTCGCTCCAACCAGCTCGGACTCTTTGATGAGGCCGGACAGTGGGAGCAGGACGTAAAAGAACTCGAAGCCGACATTGAGTGGGCTTTTGCTTACGATGCGCCGGTTGTTCTACGCCCAGGTGGGGAACCACTTGCGTGGGAGATCCGTACGCTCACTGGTCGCCGTCGTTTGTTTACGGTGGCAATGGACAGTGGTTTCAAGCGGTCAGAGACTGAGTCCGGTTCTTCCGGTTCCTCATCTGACAAGTTTGACGGCCTCGTCACTAGTGCGATGCTCATAGCAGCTACAACAGACAAGCCGTCTGCTGGAGCTATGCGTGACGCATGGGCCATTGCCAACAAGGTAGCTCTCCCGTCGGGTGTTGCTCGTAATGAGCGTCAATCTGGCGAGTCAATGCCTGCTTTCAAAGAGCGCTCACGTAAAGCACGTTCGGAAGAGCGTTTGCGTTGTGTGAAAGCTTTCGAAGGCAATAAGCGCATTTTGAAAACTGCGTTTGTTGAGCATGTCTGTGATCAGATGGGCCCTCAGGCAACTGAGTACCTACTCAACCGAGCACTCGCGGATCAAATCCGTAAGTCCGGTAACGCTCTTCGCAACTACCGCATCCAAGCGGGAGTAGCGGATATCGTAGGTATCGCCATGACCAGCCTGTACGCCTTGTGCCAGCAGTACCCAGATCTTAAATGGGTACAGTCGGTACATGACTCGATCGTTGGAGAATGTGACGCCGTAAACGGTGCAACTATTGCAACCCTTCAGAAAAAACTGATGGAAGATGCAATGGGTGCTGTGTACAGTGGAGTTCCGGCCAAAGTCGACGCAGAAGTGTGCTCGAGCCTTGGTGAATCTGGAATCATTGAACACGTTTAGTTCAAAACTCGCGAAGATGAGGGCAACCTCATCTTCGCAGCTATACAGGGCCCAACACACGTTCGTAGCACGGTCTACGTGGGGTTTTAAGGCATCCAGGACGCCTCAACCACTTCCTGCACACTTATACAAGTGGACATGCGCACACTAAAATCTATGGTCGAAGCCCAGGACCTTGACGACGTTGTGCATTTAGACGCCGTTACTCAGGTCTTGACTCACGAGGACTTTGCACCAGGGTGTGCTGACTTTCTTACGGTGTCAGAGCTGGTAGCAGCTGCGATGCGCTGCAGCCCA
>Ga0208226_1000193_pt1 | contig 19115 bp, 22 predicted proteins | sample LakMenE18May11ns_FD_150713 | JGI IMG/M metagenome (GOLD analysis project Ga0208226, IMG submission 150713) | Freshwater microbial communities from Lake Mendota, WI - 18MAY2011 deep hole epilimnion ns (SPAdes) | ecosystem: Environmental > Aquatic > Freshwater > Lake > Epilimnion/Euphotic zone ... | reverse complement strand
TAGATGAAGGTACGTAAACAACGTGAGATCAGGGCGTAGAAACGCAAACTCTGACTTCTGTGGTTCTTTAACTTTCACGACCATCTGCTGAGCCCAAGCGTCAGCTGCTTCAGGGACGATCGTTGCGCCTGCTTCTACGTACTGTGCGTCACTAATAAATGACCCCTCACCAGCGGTTGTCTGTACGAACACCTTGACACCGTTAGAGGTCAGCTCGCGTACGGCCTCAGGTGTGAGAGCTACGCGGTTTTCGGCAGTCTTTGTTTCTTTAGGGAGTCCGACGGTGAGAGTTTTAATGTTATCCATAACTCAGACTGTGCTCATATTGAGACCACAGGCACGCTTGCCTTGCTCAGATGTCTGCCTGAGTTCTAGCTGCCGCACGAGCTTGTGCCTGCTCTTTTGTTACAACAGCATGATGCGCGTGGCAGAGCACCTCTAAGCCGCCTTCGCCGTTTGTGTCGGGGTCTAGATGGTGATGGCACCCTGGATCGTACCCTTCTCCGTTCCTAGGCTGGATGTGATTCACCTCACAATCTAAACGCGCAGACTGGCAGTCCAGTCTCTCACAGTGGTACTTGGCGCGGCGTTTAGCTGCAGCTCTTGCGTAGCGCCAAACATGGTTCTTAGCCCAGGAGTTTGCGCATCTTGTCCCGCACCACGAGCGGCGTCTAGGTTCGCATATCGGAGTGTCGCACCACTGGCAGTTTCCCGTGACGCCGGACCACTGACTTAACGGGCAGTCAATTCGCTCTTGTGTCGTCGTCATAAAGTTAATCGTCATCGATAGAGAACATAACGCTTGGGTCCGTATATACATCACCGGCTCTTGAATGATACAAGAGCCGGTGAGTTGTGATTTTGTGAAGCTTAAGGAGCTTGTTGAACGTCGTCCAAGGAGAGCTCAAAGAACTCGACCTCAGGCATTTGCTCAGCGAGACTCTTATTGCCGTCAGGTGTCAAAAGAACGGACCATTTCTGCGGTTCGTGTGGATGGAACGGGCTGACGTAACCGTCAGTGTACATCACCACGAAGTCGTATGGTTGGTCCATAGCGCGAACGAACTCGACAACACTGTCAAAGTCTGTTCCGCCGCCGCCTTGAAGAGGCTCTCCGTACTTAGCTGGGTACATCTGAGTGTCAACCGCCCAGATATCCAGAACAAGACCAGGTTCGCACCCTGCTCGTTCTGTGAACCACTTGAGCGCGTTGGTGTCCATAGAACCCGACGTGTCGCACAAGAGAAGACCAGTTTTCACTGGCTTATCTCCCAGATACGTAAACGATGGATCTCGATCATAATGTTGATCGAGCGCCACGAGACGCTTATTGACTTGAAGGCGTTCGTCGTCTTCGAGAAGCGATGCCATTTTCTGCTGCAAGTAGTACCCCCATGTGTTGGTCTCTCGCATTTCAATGGCTTCGCCGCGCAATGCACCAAGACCAAGACGGCCGATCATTTTGTTTGCTTTGTCACCTTCGACACGCTGTTCGAGATCAAGTAGTTCTCGTCGGGCGCGTTCGTCAGAACCTGCAGCTTTAACAGCTGCGTCAAGCACTTCAGAAACAAGTTGGTCGATGGCTTCCTCGTCGAGAGGAAGATCGTGTGGATCTCCACCATCTTCACCAGGTTGGTGTGAGCAACCTGAGTTCTTGTTTTTGTTGATCGGTGGCTTAGCCATGCGCATGAGCTCACGGTAACAAGCCTCGTCTGTTTTGACGAAGTCTTCGTAAGGAATTGAATCCTTCGACTGCTTCTTCAAATCATCGCGGTACTTGTCAAAAATCTCCTTAGGGTCAATGCCCTGCTTTTGGAGATTTCCGTTCTCGTCTTTGATGACGGGAAGCGGTGCTCGTGATGTGCGTCCATTGCTGCCGTCGTTAACTTTGGCTGCAACTTGACGCTGCACCCAGTCGTTTAAACGGCACTCGGTTGCGAGTGTCCAAACTTCGACGTCGCGTCCGCGCATTGGTGTCACTAAGTGACGCATCAGCAAGTGGCCGCCTTCATGGACGATCACAAACTGAACTCCGTTAGGGGAACCAGCGTGCAATTGCAACGTGTAATGAGGGTTGTACAAGAACAACGGCAAACCATCACCACCAAGCGTTACCGCCATGGTTGGGATAGCAGTCGTAGGTACGTGCCGGCAAGTTCCGATCAACATGGACTCGATAAACGCGTCACTAGCTGAGATGATCATGCGAGCATTTTTGATAATAGCTGCTGCTTCATCTAGAACTTCCTGGGAAGCTTTTGGTTCGTGGTTCAATAATGTTTGAACCCGATTGGAACGTTCGACCATAGTGGCCATCGTTTTCCTCCTGTTTTTAGGGCCACGGGATGTGGCTTTTCTTACTTTTGGTGCTGAAACCTCTGTCACAACAGTGCTTATGGACTGGTTCTAGGCACGCGCTATTGGACATTTTCCAAGGGGGCTGGACAGTACGTCATGTGAAACGCGACCCGAAAAAGCTCCTTATCCAGCGCATCGTCCTAGTAGTGGTTGTTATTGCATGCTTGACACTCATGCTGATTATGTTCAGCGGTGGCGGTAGTTCTGTTGGTGGTACCGTCAAGAACGCACCAAAGGCCGCTGTGAGTGCTGCACAGCTCTCTCAAGAGATCTCAGACCAACTTGAAGGTAAAACAACTACCTGCACGCCTGTTAAAGACGAAGAGTCAATCAAGCTGGATACTGGTACTTGGGATAGCTACGGCAAAGCCACGATGTACAACACACCTTGGAGTACTCGCTGTACTGGTGACTCAGGTGAGTACCTCTGCGCTGGTAACTCTTACGTGATTGGTTACGCTGATCACGAGAAGATGACGCGCGGACAGCTCGCTGGTCGATGCGACAACCAGGCTGCGGCTACTTCGTTTGAGTCTTGTATCGACTGGGCGATCGGAGACCCAGCCATCAAAGCAGGGGCCCTCAACACGGCCGTGTGTCAAAACCAGGCTGCTGCAGCTGCCGCAGGTGCTGGTACAGCCACTACGGCTCCAGCTACGGCTCCAGCTACAAGTGGCGTAAATACGACGCTCGCACCGGAGGCCAATTCTTCAACAGTGCCTGGCACGACAAAGCCTTAATAGAGACGGTTTTACAGGACTAAATACGTTCCTAGCGCGTGCCGTGTGCTAGCCCTAAGGCACACTATTTAGCGTGAACATAACGACAAAAGCCCAGTACAACAAAGCCATCGCCAAGCTCGAGGAAGCCGCTCTCGCCTACTATGAGAGTTCAGACCTGGTCATCGATGACGCCACTTACGACGAACTCATCAACGAGGTGGCCAAAGCCCAGGCTGCACACCCTTCATGGGGGCCTGCTTCTATTCTTGAAAAAGTAGCTGGTGGTGTTTCTGACGGTGGCGACGTCACCCACAAGCGCGCGATGCTCAGCCTCGACAACGCCTTCAGCGACGACGAGCTAAAAGAGTGGCACGATCGCATGCTGCGCGTGGTGTCAGAGACAAAAGTAGCGCTCTGCGTTGAGCCAAAACTCGACGGTCTTGCCTTGAGCGCCTGGTACGAGAACGGGAAGCTTGTCCGCGTTGTCACTCGAGGTGACGGCCAGAGTGGGGAAGACGTGACACGACGTGCTGGACAGATCGCCGGGCTTCCTGCATCCATCAGCAGCTCTACAAGCTGCGAAGTACGTGGCGAGTGCGTGATGACTCTCTCACAATTTGAAGATGCGAACAAAGCACGAACCGGTAACGGTGATGCCGCTTTCGCTAACCCTCGTAACGCCGTTGCTGGTGCGATTCGCCGTAAGAGCGACGACGTTCTGTACCAGATGACGTTCGCTGCCTACTCTGTCTATGACCTCCCGGAAGTGTCGAGCCTCTCACACAGCGCTTTGATGACACTGCTAGCAGACATGGGTTTCACCACCGCTATTGGTCTAGGTGCAGCTTTTGGTGCTGGACGCGTCGAGAACATCGAAGACGCGGTTGCAGCATGCAACAACATCGCAGCTAACCGCGTATCAATTGACTGTGGGATAGACGGAGCAGTTGTCAAAGCCGACGAGCCTGCAGTACGCGATCAAGCAGGAGAGACTGGTCGCGCGCCACGTTGGGCGACAGCCCGTAAGTTCCCACCTGACACACGTACAACCACACTTTTGGACATTGAGTGCTCCATTGGACGAACAGGTGCTCTCACTGTGCGGGCCAAGCTTGCTCCCGTAGCCGTTGGCGGCGTCACAATCGAGTACTGCACATTGTCCAATCCTTCTGAGATCAAGCGCAAGGACTTGCGCATCGGTGACACTGTCTGGGTGCGTCGTGCAGGAGAAGTTATTCCTGAGATCACATCTGTGCTTCTCGCAGAGCGCCCAAAGGACCTCAAGCCTTGGACTCCACCAACTTTGTGCCCTAGGTGTCAAGGTGGTCTCGATAAAAGTCAGCGCGTCTGGCGTTGCGCTAACGGACGTTCGTGCGGACTCGCAGAGTCGTTGATCTACGCTGCAAGCCGCGATGCTCTCGACATTGAGGGTCTTGGTAAAGTCTTGATCGAGAAACTCATCAAGGAAGAGCTACTCAGTGATGTGGCTGACATCTTCGAACTTGAAGCGTCAGACATCGCTGGACTTGAGAACATGGGTGACCTCTCTGCTAAAAAAGTGATTGATCAGATCGACCTAGCAAAGAGCGTCCCACTCTCACGGTTGCTGTGCTCGCTTGGCATCAGAGGTACAGGACGCCGCATGTGTCGCCGTATTGCTGAAAAGTACATCACCATGGATAGCTTCCTTGAGGCTGATCTTGACTCTCTCTCAGAAGTTGAGGGTGTCGGCTCTGTCCGCGCTGAGTTGATACTCACTGAAGTTGCAGAACTCCAAGAAGTCATCGAGCGACTACTCGCCCTAGGTGTTGGTGTAGCAGAACCCGTAACGGACTCCGCAGCAGAAGGTCCTTTCACTGGAAAGCGCGTGTGCGTTACCGGAAGCATCGCCAACATGAATCGCGAAGAAGCACAAGCTCGCGTAGAGTCCCTCGGCGGCGTGTTCGTCTCTGGTGTGACTTCAAAGACAGACATCCTTGTATGCGGCGATGGTGGTGGCGGAAAGCGCACCAAGGCCGAGAGCCTCGGTGTGTCCGTGATGGAGGCATCAGCTTTTCTAGCCTTGTGACACAGCACTTGACGGAAATGCTCTTTTGCGGACATTGTCGGTGGTGCGTTACATCGTCAAAACAGCCTGCGACAACGTCGGAGGCCCACAAGAGCTAGCTGTGCTTGTCGGCGTGCGTGACGCGCGAACCGTTACGCGCTGGCTTGACGGAGAGAGCACCCCTCAACCGAGACACCATGAGACGATCCGACAGCTCGCTGGAGAGCGCGTTACATGGCAGAACAGACCCCGAAACGAGATAGCAGAACAGCTCGGAGTTCATGAACGAACCGTCGCGGCTTGGCAGTCTGGCAAACGTCAGATACCTCCTTTCTATCTATCTTTACTTGAGATCGGGTGTGGAACTCTGAGAGCATGGCGGGTGCGTAACGCGATGTCTAGAGACGACGTTGCGTCAATGGTGGGAGTCCACGCTGACACGATTACCTCATGGGAGCGTTCAGGACGAGCGATTAGCTCGGCGCGGCATCACCAGTTAGTGAAACTATGTGGAGCTATCGCACTTGAGTGGTGGCCGCTTAGTGAGATTGAGAAACTGCAGCGCCAGTACGGATGGACACGCGAACAGTTAGCTGTAGAGCTTGGTGTGAGCACTCAACGCGTTGCTAAGTGGGTGCGCGACGGTGATGAACCAGGGTGGGTGCGTAGCGAAGTTCTAGCGCGGCGCAAAGGAGAAGTGGCTGGCATCCCAGCTGTTTTGAGGCGATCGAGACGCGAACATTCTATGACTATTCGTTATGTAGCGTCAAAGCTCGGTGTGGGTACTGAAACAGTCAGAGCCTGGGAACGTGGCGTTGAGGCGCCATCAAAGAGTCGATTACTTGAAGTTGCCCGAGCTTACTGCGTACCTGTCTCATCATTGCAGCGATCAAGTGGCCGGTTTTCTGGCGAGAGTATTCGCGAATGGCGCCGTTCTCTAGGCCTCACCCAGAGAGAAGCTGGGCTCCTTGTAGGTGTCTCGTGGCGCACACTGGCTCGATGGGAGACAGGACGAGGCGCCCCTAGTGCGGACGCGAAAGACGCCCTACTGCTGCGCGGGTGGGCTCCTAGGCGCTGACTCGAGGGCGCACAAGGTGGTTGTTACACAGAAAGCACTCCTAGCGGCCTGTGTGGAGAAAACATGATCCACGAATTCACTCAAAACCAGATCGGTATGCTCATACTTGTAGCTTTCGCAACAAGCACAGTGCATCTGATCAGTGTGTTATCAAAATCAATAGAAATGGCAAAAGCTGTTTCTTCCCATCCTTCTTCAGGACGTTAAACCCTGAAGAGAAAAGAGCACCTCCTTTGTGAAGTGCTCTTTTTTATACAGTTTCCTAGAACGCCAACAACGCGCTCAATGCTGACCTCAGTGCGTGTTTTACGCAAGGCCCTCCAGCACTATGTGGGAGAGGAGTGTTTATGACAGATAACCAACGAGAGATGTCCCAAGTAGTAAAAGACGCGATCGCAAGCACAGGCGACCTAGAGAGTGGCGTGCTCTTGCCGCACAAAGGTAGCAACGTCCGCGTACACGACGGTCTCAAGAGCCCTATGACTCGCCAAGCGCGTGAAGAGACCGAAGAGCTGGCCCTAGCAAAAGGCGCAACCCGCGCGCACGGGGCCGGAAACCGAGCCGTTGAAGAAGAAGCAGACGCTATCCGTACCTGCTTCGAACGTGACTTAGACCGCATTAAATACTCCAAGCCCTGGCGGCGTCTTGCGGGAAAGTGTCAAGTTTTTGTGGCACCAGACGACGAGCACCTACGCAACCGGATGACACACGCTATTGAGGTAGCACAGGTCGCAACGGCGATTGCACGGGCGACTGGTTTGAACGTGACGTTGTGTGAAGCCATAGCACTCGGACACGACTGCGGACATGGTCCTGGAGGTCATGCGTCTGAGGACGCTTTCGAACCATACATTGATGGCGGTTACGATCACGCTGGATGGGGAGCTGACGTAGTGCTATCTGACTTGAACTTAACTACTGAGGTTCTAGACGGCATTCGACAACACTCTTGGCGTTTGGCTCCTCCTTCCACACCTGAAGGTGAGGTCGTCTCGCTCGCAGACCGCATCGCCTACGTATGCCACGACGCTGACGACGCTGCGCGCGCTGGTATCATCTCGGCCTCGCACCTACCAGAGTCTGTGTTGGCTATGTGTGGGCAACGTCAGAGCCGACAGATCAGTGCGTTCGTTAAAGACGCCATCGAGACGATCTGGCGCACTGGACGAGTTGGTTTGTCTAAGGAGATGGGCGAAGCACTAGACGCGTTTCGCAAATACAACTACGAGCACATCTACTTGCGACCAGCTTCGAATATGCAAGCTCAAAAAGTAATCACGTTGCTGCGCGGGCTAGTCGAGTTCTACGGCGAACGCCCTGGCTTGATCCCAGACGTAGCTGATGGAAGCCGTGCGTTTCCAACGTCTGGTAGTTCCGATTCACTCTTTGAATCAGTTCGTTACGTGTCAGGCATGACCGATAGGTTCGCGATCGCGCAAGCCATCGCACTACTTGATTATCCTTTAGACCAACTCCCGCGTGGCGTTTAATGGAAGACGACACCCTCTCTTTTTACGAAGAACGAGGAAAAGAGTGGGCTGCTGCTCGGAGTGGTGACCACGACGCATCTCATGCCCAGCGTTTTGCGTCAGAGGCTCCTAAAGGAAGATTGCTTGATCTTGGCTGCGGACCTGGGTGGCACCTTGAGCACTTATCTAGTTTTGGTCACAAAGTGTGCGGACTTGAAGGTGCTGAGACACTCGTACGACTCCTAGGGAAAAATAACATCTACTTGGGTGACATGCGATCTATGCCTTTTAGCGACTGCTCATTTACTGGTGTTTGGGCCAACATGTCTTACTTGCATCTGCGAACCAACGAGCTCGCAGCAGCTTTTTCAGAGTTAGCGCGCGTCGTTAGTGTCAATGGGCTAGTCGAGATGAGCTTCTACCGCGGTGAGTGGGATGGAAAAGGTTTCTGGAAAGACGAGTTTGGAGAGCGGCACTACACATGCCTCACGCTGGAATCTCTATGTGAGTATCTACCAGACAAGCTCCAGGTAGTGCGCGACATCGGCGATGATTCAGTGTTGCGTGTGCGTTTGTTACGCGTATAACACTGCGCGCCGTTGCCGGACACGCAGGATTTTAGTAAGTACTCACTAAAGATGCGAGTTCTCCTACAGTGATGTTAAGCATCATAGGTGCAAGTTCGATAACCATTCGCCACTGTGGCGTTGTGAGATCTCTTGTAGCCATGTACGTCACTCCCTGTGTTGGGAAGTTGTTACGTAGATGAATCACCAAAGCATCACAACCTATGTCTGAGTCATTGACTTGACCAGTCACTCGAGGACGTGATGCACGGACCCTGTAGACGGGGGTATCTTCATCTTCGTGGACGGTTCTAAATTTATCGCGCCACTGGACATCTGCGAGAATCACCTCGAGAATGCCGAGCATCTCGTTGCGTTCTGCTGCGGTAAAAGTTTCCTCTATGCCATAGTCAGTCAACAAAGCGGTGCCCATCGACAAAGCATGCTCCACACCGAGATTCGGGTTTCGCACCAAGTCACACAACTCATGAGCTTTCGCCGGCGTGTAACTCCCTTCCATACGGCTTGGGAGACAACGCTTAACGAGCCATGAGATGACAGCAGGGTCTGTTACTTCAGATAAATCCGTAGTGACAGTCGGACGCTTTTTTTGACGTCGAGCCGCAACTGATTCACACACCACCTTTTGAGGGTGTTGAGCTAATCGGTCTAGCGTGCACTCTGTAGCAAAGGGTAAGTTTGCCAAAGCCAGCATCTGGTACTGTCCGTGATCCTCTGAGAGAGCTAGGGCAGCGTCAATAGCTGCATCTTGCATCTCTTGAGTACGCAGATGTACCGAACCACACGCAAGTTGCAGTAAAGGTGCTTTCGCTCCTTTAGCTAGACACACGTCCAACACTGCTGGAAAGCAGTAAAGTAATCTGGTTAGTGCTGCTTTTGAGCCTTTAGGTATTCTAGACCCAAAGTCAGGATGTGAGAAAAGATCTCGCACGTCCTGCTCGGTTGTGTCCGAACTCTCAGCTAACAGCTCCGCGTGAGGTGCTATTCCAGCTGCTTTAGCTACTGCTACTCGCACAGATGCATCTAGTGACGGGTCACGGTGAGCGTACTGCTTGCAGAGAATCTCCGCGAGCGTGCCACCAATCTTTTTCAGCGCTATAGCTTGTAACATCTGTTCTGGATTGAGCTTATTGGCGTACAACAAACCCGATACAACGGAGACTCGCGTTTCGTTTTTTAGAACGAACTCGATTCTCTCGTCATCCAAAGGACGGCCCACGAGGTAGGACGCCACAGCAGCTGTAACTTGCGGCTTTTTTGAGTACATCTCGTACCAAATGCTTTTTTCTAGTTCCGTGACCTCGTTCGAGGCCAGCGTTTCATGAAGACTACGCACCTCTACAAATGCTGCCTGAGCAGCAGGTGTTAGCGGGGTTGCGTAGACAAGACCATGTATCGTATCTAACGACATGCTTCCTCCTAAGGTTAGTTTGCAATCTTAGACAACACGTTTGGCGCTGAGCGGTGGAGTCCAACGCTCTTAGAGAGAGCGGCGGTTGTATATAAAGCCAATCAAAGTAGCTCCGGTCCCAGAAACAGCAGTAGATACGCCAGACGCAGGATCTGTGGCGTCCATTCTCAAGACTGTATCTGCCCACGAACGCAGCGTGACGAGAGCTTGGGCGAGGCTGTTCACATTCTCAGATGCAGCTGGCGTTGTGATCACCACACGCATTTGCGTAAAGAAAGACTCTGGATCCTCTATCTCTTGGAACTGCCCACTACTCATGAGACCACACTGTGCCCATTGGCGCGGCGATTCGCACGCGCGGGACGTTCTGGTGCGTCTGTGCTTTGTTAGCAACCAAGTGTGCGAACGTCTGAGATTCACGACACTGGGGACCCGTCTGGGACGGTGTTGTTTGTGGAAGACGACATCAAACCCCAAGATCAGGTACTAGCCGAATTTCTCGGAGCCGAAAGCCCTGGACAGTGGCTTGTTGAGGAGGTCGGCGTCTATCTCTACCCGGACGCCGACGAGGAAGATAGAGAGAACCTCCTCGATTCGGTGTTCGATCGTGTGAACGAGGAACGAGCACGCTTTACAACCACGCATGTTGGATCACACCACCTCACAGAGTTCACCCTTGAAGTGGAAAAGAACTCAAAAATGGCTCTCGGAGGGACATACACCAGCCTCCCATCGCCTGTCCTTCTTTTGGAACTTTGCTTAAAACTCGCTGAACCAGGCGACGAGATCCACGTGACTCATCGCTACGCATCTAGCGACGCTTGCACCTTCTCTGCGCAGTGGCCCTTTGGGATGGATTGGGCAGTGAGTGCCACCACCCCTATGGGTGAGATCTTAAACGACGACGGTGAAGACTCTGAAGACGACGAGCCTGAGTACGAAACATCACAGGCCTGGTGGCATCGCCTTTATGTCTTGCCGGTAGTCGGGCTGTTGTCGCTTGGCGCTGGGCTTGTGGCTGGACTATTCGTGCGTCGCAGCAGTAGGTGAGTGGCGCCGCTACAGCGCAGACGGACCGTGTTTTTGGGACTTCTGGAAGGAACGCAATGATCACAGGTAGAAAAACTGCATTAGCTTTGACCGTCGCACTGCTGAGCGCCTGCGGAGGAGGCGGCGGGGCAACAGTGTTGAACATCAGCGCTGTTGAGGCCTACCGCGTTGCCGACAAAACAGTGACGTTCGCCTACATCGAGTCAGAATCTCCTACGGCCTCCACATTGAACGCGGCCTTCTCTAAAGCTATTGCGTCAGCCCCGCTGCACGACTACTGGTCTCTGGTGGATATGGGTGGCGACGTGTTTGAGGTGCAGCTGAAGCAGCCACCAAAAGACGCAATAATCGGTACAAGTGAAGGGGCACACGGCCTCGTGTTGCCAGCGGCTGAGACCACAGTGCCTACAACTGCTCCCTCGCAGTCCTCCACGCCGTCGAGCTCCACTACCGTAGCAACAACACAAAAAGGGACAACCACCATAGTAGTGGGTGCTACTACAACAAGTGTGGCCAGCTCAACAACAGTCGCTGCCTCAACAACTACTAGCCCGACAACCGTGGCTACAGGAGAAACGACAACGACAGCAGTTGCCGGTGAGGGTGCGGTTACGACCGTTGAGGGTGCTGAAACAACAGTTGCTGTGTCTGAAGAAGAAGTTGTGCTGCTTCGTGCGTGCATCACAAAAGAAGAAGGTCGCTGGACGCCAGCCAATCACGCCTGCGAGTCCCACGGGGATACAGACAGCCACGGTGACTCACACGGTGACTCACACGGTGACTCGAGCGGTGACGCACACGCAGCCTCTGGAGACAGCGCAGACGCTTCTCACGCATCTAGCGACACTCACTGGTCCTACACTGGCGCAGAGGGACCAAACGCTTGGGGCGGTCTTGACGAGTCATGGACTACGTGCGTAGATGGCAGCGCTCAATCTCCGATTAATATCACTAAACCTACAGGTAAAGACATAGTCAACCCCGTACTGGAGTACGTGTCAGGTGAAGCAGAGATACTCAATAACGGACACACCATCCAGGCCAACGCAGCAGCAGGATCTAGTCTCATGGTAGACGGCAAAACTTATGCACTGGCACAGGCTCATTTCCACTCACCATCAGAACACACAGTAGACGGAGTGAGCGCTCCTGTCGAGGTACACTTTGTAAATAAGACAACTGACTCGCAGTTAGCTGTTCTTGGTGTGATGGTGATCAAAGGCAAAGAGAACAAAGCATGGCAGCCACTTGTTTCAGCTTTATCTGTTAAAAAAGACGCTCCTATGACCGCCGAGCTCGACTGGGCTGCGATGCTTCCTAAGGACAAGACAACTTTTCGTTACGCTGGTTCGCTGACAACACCGCCTTGCTCTGAGGGCGTGTCGTGGATGTTGTTCAAATACCCTGTAGAGCTATCAGCTAAACAGATTGACGCATTTAAGTCTGCCTACTCAGGTAACAACCGCCCGTTGCAGCTTGTCGGGGATCGCGAAATCATGCTGGACACCACACCGACTAGGTAGTGCCTTCTCAGCAAAGCCCTAGTAATAGAAGCTTCTACGTAGAAGAATGTACGTGACGTTGCATACGTAACCCTGAATACGTGACTCTGGATGTGTAACATTTCGTAACAAGCACTTGGCAAATAAAACAGCTCAAGTATTCTTCCCTGGATACAACAACACCGCCGATTTGTACATCGGCGGTGTTGCAGATTTGCGAATCTGTGAATTTGTGAGAGAAGCTTTTTAGGCTGCGGACACTGTTTCTGGTTCTACTGCAACGTCGGCTGCGAGCTTGGACTGTACGTCCTTGAACGAGCTGTAAACATCGGCGAGAGTGGCGATTTCGCGCATGATGCGCTCTTCGTAACCAGCCTCAATAAGGCTTGCTACTTCAGCGTAGAACTTGTCCGAACCCACGTTAGTGTGAACAGTCTTTCCTGCAGCTGTGTAGACGTACGTGTAGCGACCTGTGTTGCCCTCGCCTCCAGTTGGAAGGAGCAGCGACGCGTCAGCGGCACGGATAAATCCGGTTTTGTTCTTATTAGCAGTGGCCTGGACGGCCGCCTTTGATGTTTTGCTGGGCTTACCTGATGCCATAATGATTCCTCCATTGGCTTAGTTTTCTTACAACAGACACCTTGTCGGCGTGCTCGTTTTTCGCAACCATCTCAGGTGCTTGATATGGCCGTTCTGCTAGATAAGTCGAGGCTGCTTCGTAGCCCTCTTTTGTCAGTTGAGCTGACTTTGAGAACGAGCCAGAGCCCACGTGCGATAGATCGCACGTGATGTGCCACACGGGTATACCTTCTGGCACTAAAGCCTGTTCCATCTCTCTGAGAGCAACGCGTGAGTGTCCGTAGGATCGAAGCAAGATCCCGAGAGCCGACTCTGGGGCCCCTGGGGCTAATGCATCAACGGTGACGTCTAGGCAGACTATCTGTGCAGGATCAAACGAGAGAGCTTTACGCCAAGGGACGTTTGAGACAACACCGCCGTCAATATAGGTGACTCCTTCTACATCCACTGGCGGGAACACTCCGGGTAAAGCACAAGAGGCAGTCAGCACATCCATACACGGCCCTGCTGAGAACCAACGTAGATATCCCGAGGAGAGCTCAACAGCTCCCACATGCAGCGGGATAGCAGACTCAGAGAGATCTGCTAGATCCGCAACTGGACCAAAGCTCTCAAGAAGACGACGTACTCCGTGTGACGGCTGAAGGCTCTGTTGGATTGTTACAACATGCAGAAGTTGAGTGATGGTACGAGACGGAAAGATAGACCGATGGGAGGCGTTACTCCAGGCTTGGCACAAGTTCTCAGCAGACGTTAGCGAGAAATCCTGAGCAATTGCAGCTCCGTTCAACGCGCCCGCAGAAACACCTACAATATGGTCAGGTACAAAACCACTCTCAACTATGGCCTTCAACATTCCAGCTTGCGCAGCGCCGTAGGAACCGCCTCCAGAGAGCACAAGGATCTTCGGTCCTGGTTGAGAGATAGTGTTACTTTTCACGATCTGTACTGTGCACGATTTTCCCGTCTCGTCCAGGGTGCCTACAGGGCGTCGGTGAGCACAGTAAACCCCATGAATGAGTACCTGCTCTCAAAACTCTCTGCGATATCTGACCCGGAGCTAGGGGCAGACTTGGTGACGCTAGGAATGATTAAAGACGCTCGCGAAGATGAGAACGAAGTCTGTGTGGAGCTTTATCTCACGATCTCTGGTTGCCCTATGCGTCAGCACATTCTCGAGAGTCTGCGAAGTGCGTTTCCAGACAAAAAAGTAACCGTCACGTGGCTGGAGATGGACCAAGAACAACGTTCCACAGCAATGCTGCGCGCAAGACAATGGGCCCAAGCTCACGCGGAAGGTACTAACGTAGCCCAGAGAACACAAGTACTGGCTCTCTCATCAGGTAAAGGTGGCGTAGGGAAAAGCACGGTGTCTGTTGATCTGGCGTCAGCATTATCCAGGCGCGGCTGGAAAGTAGGTCTTCTAGATGCCGATATCTGGGGCTTCTCAGTGCCACATCTTCTTGGATCGACCGACAAACTCAAAGCACACGCAGGACCTGACGGCAGAGCGCTCATTGAACCTGCTGTAGTCGAAGTGGGTGGGGGCTCTATTCAGGTGGTATCTACAGGAATGATCGTTCAAGACGAGAGCGTCGCACTGATGTGGCGCGGTCCCATGCTCGCTAAAGCTCTCGAACAGATGCTGCGTGACGTGGCTTGGGACGCAGACCTTGACTATCTCATCATTGACCTCCCACCGGGCACAGGTGACGTACAGATGGCGTTATCCAGACTATTGCCCCGTGCTCACCTGTACGTTGTCACGAACCCCAGCGGGCTATCTGTGTCGGTAGCGCAACGCATTGGTGACATGGCTCAGCGTAGCAGTATGCATGTCAAGGGAGTCGTAGAAAACATGTCGTACGTGCCAGCTGGGCAGGGAGTGAAGCTCACCCCCTTTGGAGTTGGCGGAGGAGAGGAGCTCTCACGGCGTTTAGCAGTACCACTCGTTGGGGTTGTGCCGCTAGCTGAGGAGCCAGATCGCAGAGCTGCTGTCGAGAGCATGGTGGATGTCATTGAAAAGACCTCTCCAGCTCTCGGGACTATTGGCTGCAACGCTGATATATCGCGCGCGTTACGTAAATTGATGCTCTAGAGTTTCACAGACGTTTAGCCGAGTTGAGTGCTAGTTACTATTTACCAAAGAGCGTGTCGTACGCATCTGTGAGATCTAGAAGATACCCGTCACCCATACCGTGAGTGTCCAAGCTCATCTGGATGCTCTTGTAGATTGAGTCCATAGTGGCTCTATCTACAACACGCACGATTGCTTCTTCACTATCGCGCTTTGCTTTCTTTACAAGATCTGTTGGGGCGTCATCTGCGATGACGATGAAAGGCTCTAAACCGTCAAGAGAGTCTCGATGTGTCGCGTCTCCGATAAAAGCGTAGAGCTTCTTCATCTTTAGTTTCCTTTATCTAGTTATTCAGATTCTGCACTAGCTGCACAAAGAGCGTGCGATTAGGCGCTAATCGAGATTCGAGCTGAGCACGTCCTCTTGCAAGAACGCAAGATACGCGGTACATCTAGCGTCGGATGCGACGTACGCAGAGAGCTCATCTGGGGAGAGTTCATGTATCTTCTCACGGTCTACTTGCACTGGCTCTAAACCACAAAGCAGAGAAACTGGCTTAAGAGCCCACTGCACACCTGCTGCTTCTGCCATGTCCTTGTACATGTACGCAACGTCTACGTGCCCTACGTGCCCAAAAGACGCCCGCAACGGACCGGCTACACCTACTGGTGCGTACTTTGGAACTCTCTTTGACGGCCACAAAGACCAGGGGAGATCGATGCCTAACGTCTTTGCGCGAACTTCCAGGAAAGGCAGATCAAAGCCTGCCCCGTTCCAGGTCACAATCATGTCGTCATTACTCAACTGAGAGACGTGCTCTACCAATTCAGTGAGTAGAGCTGACTCGTCTGGGTTGTCAAGAACCACGCTAAAAGCTCCGTCTGAACTAGAGAGCGCTACGGCGACAACACGCGAGTGGTGTGGGTTACGACCGTCGATGGTCGTGTCTGTCTCAATATCTAGTCCTATAAGCACACACTTAATAGTGTCGATTTAGGCTGTTGGTGCACGCAGCGAAGCGGCAAAGGTGGGGGAGGCAAACAAGCACCCCGGGCACTGCCCGCGAAACGGTCGCAAGACCAGAAAAGAGAGAAATGTCGAACAAGACAAAGACAGTCCTAAAAGTGATAGCTGCGATTTATGCTGTCCAAATAGGGATTGCGTTCCTCGGACAGTTCCTGGCACCGCTCGGTGTTCTAGCAATCATTATTGTTGGACTCACCGCCTGGTTCTTCACAGGAAGCCGGCGTTCAGTAACTCGATCAAAAATCGGTTTATTGATCGCTGGAAACGGCAAAGGACAGCCTGCAAAAAGCAAGCGTGGAGCAACGATGCATCTTGAATATGTTCGAGATGAAACGTTGGTCACCGAATTGTTGAATCGGGATGTCTATGGACATGGCCTTGATGGATTGCACCGACATAGTCGCGCATCAATCGAGGCAGAACTCAACCGTCGGGGAGTGAAAGTTTCCTGACCGCATACGAAAATAAGCCTGTACCTCTTTATGAGATGCAGGCTTGTTTTTATATACAAGAACAAACACACCTCTTCTTCAGTCTCGTCAGGCCTCAATAGTGAGCAGGGACTACAACAAAAGGAGTATTGTGAAACAACGCATTAGTAGTTTTTTCTCAGTCCAAAAACAAGAGAACAGCAACACGAAGCTCTCGTCTTCATCTGAAACGGCGATCGTTTTAGTGGTGACAAACTTTGTGTGGATCTATCTTCTCATGCATAACTTAGGCATGATTTTGGTAGCTACTGCTTCAACTCTTCTCGGACTGGTGACAGTAAGTAAGCGACACCCAGAGGGTGCTACAGCTAGGGCTTTCGCCAAAGCTCGAGCCGCCTTCACAACAGTGATGGAGAAGCTGTGAACACAGATCACATCTTGTCTGACATCGGCCAGGACACAAAGCACTTGTTTGTGCTCTCTTGTGCGATGGAATCACTTGAATCCACCACGCAACGCTATTTGGAAAACGGCGCAAGTGATGACATAGCAGGTCCGTTAATGGCCCGCTACGAATCGCTCGCATCTGACATCCTCTGTGCTCTAGACGAGCCTTACCGCTCAACAGCGCAGCAGCTTTTCGTGGAGATCCCCGCGCCGACACTCTTTGGTGTTGATTTTGCAGTCACTACAGCTGTTGCTGTGCTGAACGCTCTCAACAACGCAGGTCGGTACGATGTGCAACACAAACTGCAGGTCATCGCAGCACGTACAGCACTCAATGAAGGTGAGAACACCTTCAAAATGATTGCTAACAAGTCAAACGATGACGCTTCTCAGTTAAGTGGCGTTTACCTTTAACAAACATGACCAAAACCCCTGGATCAGAGCTAGTCTCAGATCCAGGGGTTTTTGTATATCAGAGAGCTTCCGGATGACGTGCACAAGTTTCTGCAAAAGGCACAGTACTCTCAATGACTAGCCTACGAATATCTGCCCCTGAGGGAACTACCTTACCCCTACTGCCTGCTGGCGTTAGCTGGCAAAAGCAGCACGTCGACGACCGTGTTGAGCTACGTATCGCTGTTCTTAAAAAAGAAGACCAGGAAATCCCTGTTTCGGGCATCCCAAACTATCTCTGGATAGACGGACACCAGGCCGTTGCTGTCTCTAGCGTTTTAGCACGCAACGTAGAAGCCTTGAAAGAGCTACTTGCTGGTTTTGACCTGGACGCTGAACTGCTCAATCCAGCAACTTTTGGAATGCGTATCTTTCAAGCTTTTACAAATAACTAACAAAACAGCGCGCCATGCGCCTTGACCCAACACGGGCACCATGTGTTTAGTGGAAACAACACTGCCGGTCCTAGCTTCAAATAAGATCTCTCTCTGGGGTGAGCCTACTGTCACGTACACCACCTACTGCCACACCCCTTTTCTAGACGATGGCGCCGCAGTAGGCACCATAGACCGTAACCCAGGCGGGTCTGCCTACACGACTGCGATTGTGGCTGCTCTTTGTGGAGCAGACGTCGATCTCCACGGCCCTTTTGCGCACGATGAAGAAGGCGTGTGGATGCTCGAACGGGCACGTTCGCTCGGCGTATCTGTCTACCCTGTTACAGCAGAGAAGTCGAGGCGCTCTGTGGTGGTCGTAGACACCGACGGGAAGCGTAGTGTCGTAAATGACTTGCGAGGGCAGTTTGACAAGCCGTATGCCGACGCTGCTCATTTTGCAGAGTCTGGTCTTGTACATGTGTCACTCTCTTCACTGCAGCGCGATAAAACTGGAGCCGTGAGTCGTTTGCTTAGCAGAGAGGCGCAGAAGAGTCTCCTCTCAATTGATGCCGGGTCTGTGCAAGCTCTCGCAGCGTACGGTGTTGAAGACTTAACTGCCTTGTTGTCAAATGGCGGAGTTACGCTCCTTCTTGCTAATGAAGCTGAGGACGCTTACCTGTCTGAGGTGATTGACCCCCAGATCCTTTCTGAGATACCTATACGAGTCGCCAAACACGGAGCAGGGGACACCATTGTTACAGTCGGAGGCGTTGCTCGGTCCTTCCCTGTCGCTCCTTGTGCAGTTGTCGACACGACCGGAGCAGGAGACAGTTTTGCAGGCGGGATGATCGCGGCCTGGTCGCTCGGTTCTTCCTTAGAAGAAGCCGTTTTGCTCGGTCATTCTGTAGCGCGAATCACTGTTGAAACCACCGGGACACTACCTGACGCGGCTCGAGTCAGGCAACAGGTAGGGCTTTCTAGATTCAAGTGACGCCGGCCCTAGCAGGCACGTTCTGCTGCTAGTCACACTATCTAGAGTAACAAACACCCTAGAGGAGATAGCCCTACATGAACGACACGATTGAGATCACAGCAGAGAACATAGACGAGATCATCTCCGGGAACGACGTAGTGTTGCTGGACTTTTGGGCTTCGTGGTGTGGACCTTGTCGTGCGTTTGAACCCGTGTTTGAGTCAGTGGCCGAGGCACATCCTGACGTTACGTTCGGCAAAGTAGACACCGAGGAACAAGAGAGCCTCGCGCTGCGTTTTGAGATCAGATCCATACCAATGCTCGTCGCATATAAAGCAGGGAAAATCGTTTACGCACAAGCGGGAGCTCTCTCACAGACAGCTCTCACTGAACTGGTCAAGAAGATCAAAGAGATGGACGCGCTAGATCTCCCCTGAGCTTGGGTTTTTCTACACCACATCGCTGTAAGCACAAGGTACGATACTAGCAGCATGCCGTCTGCCAGTAACATCGCTTTTATCGTTGCA
>Ga0208226_1000192_pt1 | contig 19141 bp, 15 predicted proteins | sample LakMenE18May11ns_FD_150713 | JGI IMG/M metagenome (GOLD analysis project Ga0208226, IMG submission 150713) | Freshwater microbial communities from Lake Mendota, WI - 18MAY2011 deep hole epilimnion ns (SPAdes) | ecosystem: Environmental > Aquatic > Freshwater > Lake > Epilimnion/Euphotic zone ... | reverse complement strand
GGAATCTGTAAAGATAGTACTAGCAGTTTCCATTACTCCGGAAGGAGAAAGACCAGAAGCAGTAAGAACAAAGGTGGCGCCTGCGGAATCATCAGGATTCACATACCACGAAGTGGTGATTGCGCCATTGGCAAGGCCATCGAGGTCGCCAGCTCCACCGTCCTTAACAGTCCAAGGTTCGTGCCCAGAGCCCTTGGAATTTAAAATTGTATCGGGTATGTCGTCCGCGGTTCCAAAAACATCATCGGCACCGGCAAGCACATGCTGCACCTGAAAAGTAACATCGGCACCGGGCTTAAAATTATTGGCGGTGATCAGGGCGGTCGAGCCAGGCGCATAATCCAGCAAATCCGTAGAGACAATCGCAGTGGGGTTCATCCTGTCTTCAAGAACCTCAAGGCTTAACACAGAAAGATTTGGCCTATTTTTTCGATCCTTTTTATAGGTGATAGAAGCGGACCGATTACTTTTATTATTTCGAATGAATAACATAGGAATTCCCTCATCTGATAAATTTTAAAGAGGCTGAAAATCAAATGAGCTAACCTGCGTAATGAAAAGACGCATCAGTTGCCCTATAAGAATCAACGAGGGAAATAGGTTTGAAATGCCAAAAAAATGGATGTATTAAAAAGAAATTAGACCTGACCGGTTTATTTAGATATTTTGAGTTGTTTTAAAAAATAAATTGATTTTGAATTGCGTTCTTGAACGATCTATAAAAATGCGATTAAAATTATTTATGTTGCGCAATGTTTCAACGCTCGAACAAATGACTTACAATCAGGCCATCTTTCTCTAGGATTGTGTGCCAGGGCTTTTTCTAAATGCGGGCGCTCAGATGAAGGGATTTTGGATAAATCTGGTGTTCGAAATCGTGCAGATGCAATAGCTTCAGATGACTTATCAGAAAATGGAAAGGCGCCAGCTCTTAAGCGCACATACGAAATAGCTAGAGAATACTGATCAGAAGCAGGAAAGGTTTTCCCCTCAAAATATTCTGGGGGTGCATAAGCGGTGGTAAAATATCCACTGTGATTATTAGTTTCTGGACCTATACAACGGGCTAAACCAAAATCTCCGAGTTTAATGGAGTTGCCCGCCATTAGTAAATTATGAAGCTTAATATCACCATGCTGCACAAAAGAATCTAAACCGGACAGAAGGCGATGCTTTTGCAAATTCAAAAAATCAATCGCCTCTGCTGCCTCTGCAAAATACTTAATCAACAAAGAGAAGGGTATACCTAAATCACCCCGATCAAGATAAGATTGGTGGATCTCATAAAGATTATTATCAGCAAGCTCCGAGGCTATCCAAAGCTTATTATTTTTAAACCAAAATCCGAAGATAGACAATAAATGCGGGTGCCGAATCGTCTTGAACAAATCCAAGGCGCGAATTTCCTTCATCGATAGTTTATTATCCAACGAAATAATTTTAATCGCTACGGGCATTCCGCCCAACCCCTCGGCTTTCCAAATCTGACCAGAACCACCATATCCAATTGGCTCGATAAGTTGATACCCAAATTCCTTGCAACATGCGTTATACTCTTGTTCGAAGTTACTATTTAAAGTTAAATTGGCGTCAACACTATTTTCATATCTGCTTATTGGAATAGGGTCCATTAACCAATCCATATCCTCAAGCATGGTAATACACCGCCTAATTTGCTCTGCGTATTCCGGGCATTGATTCGTAAAATATTCCAAAGGTAATTTTTTACCTTTTAATCTGGAATACTCCCATTCTTCAAGGAGTTGCATCAATTGTGGGATATTGTTAGGGAATAAATTATTCATGTAGTTAAAGACCCATGGGTTCGAAGTTCATCTTCTATCAATTTCCGAATTTCTAATTTCGATTTAATCCACCTACGAATGAACGTCCTAAGAGAAACATCCAGAATTTTAGCTGCTTGTTTTTGCGTAAGGCCCTGCAACCATATCAAATCAAAAACCTCTCTGCTTTCTGAAGATAACTTGTCCAATATTTCAAAAAAATCGAACCAATCCTGGTTGCTTGCTGGGCCATGATAAGGATCGCTTACCCTATTCAAAACATCATTCATGCCATTAACGTTTAAGGTTCTAGACATCTTAGCTTTTCTGGATAGTTCCTTAAGAATCCAATTAAGATTCAGATTAACCAATGCAAAATAGCCTGATACGGAATCAGGGGTTACATGCGATAAGGCCTTATCAAGTTTTAAAACGAGCATATGCAAGATATCGCCTGTTTCTTCAGTTTGTTGAAGAACAGGAAATTTATGAAACATTCTTCTAGAAATTCTTTCGAGCCTATTTAATGTTTGTACAATAATTGCATTTTTCGCATCTTTATCATTATTGCGAAGTTTATCCAACAATAAATCGGTCCCGTTTGAATCTGTGAATTCACTCATACTATTCCTTAATATCTTTGCCTTCCATGCAACCTTCATTACTGATCAATCTTGCAATTCTTAACAGCAACAGATCAAACCTTTTTCCCGATTCGATAATTCAGTAGTAAAAAGTATTTAACCCAGATTAATCAAAAGCCGAGCTTTTAAAGATCTGGGTTAACACTTAAATAACTTTTGTTTCGTCATGATAAAAATCATTTCAACTATTACTACCCTTAAAAAGGGGAGGGTATCTTAAAAGTAGTAACAATCAAAAAAATCATACCAATTACAAAACATATCTCATGCAAGTAGTTTTTGGCTCAATCAAAAGATTTTATCTTCATGAATTGATAGTTTCTTGCTAGACAACCCTATATTCGGATCAACCCCTACTTTATTAATGAAAAAAAAGAGAATGTTGAAAAATGAAATTTAAGCATGTCGCCGAGCTGCAGATCTTAATTTTCCCAAACAAACAATAATTTATTTAGAAAATAAAAACCGTAGTCTTTTACTCATCACCTATTACTCATAAGCCCATTTTTAAAAGGCTTTATTCTTCGTGGTTAAATTAAAACTATGATTTCTAACCACGCAAACCTTCACAATCTTTTCATTCGAGTTGATTTAATAAATGTCCAACCATACTATTGGGTGCGAGCAATAAGGTCGCATATAATTAAAGGTAAAATTATATGCTTTATATTATTTGTTTGGCTTAATAAAAAGCTACTATATCCATTTATGGCATAATCTATATTTTGATTTGCAGGCCATACAACAAATACTATCATAGGCAAGATGCAAGCTTAGAGGAATGCTGGCAGGATGGCGAGCTTGGGCGTTTTTTCGAACTTTATGAAAGTGCTATGTTCAATCTTTCGGAGTACCCGCCCGTGAGCATTATTGAAACTATTTGGCTAAACAAGTTAATTGCGAATCGCTTTGAGATTTTAAAAACAATCAGCTTAGGCGGAATGGGTGCTATATTTTTAGCATTTGACAATAATTTACATAAGACCGTGGTTTTAAAAACACCATTGGTCAAAGATGCTTCATTGAAAGCCGAAATTAATGGCAGGTTTTTTCGCGAAGTTTATTGTTTAACCGCCCTGGAACATCCTTTTATTGTCCCCATCATTTATACCGGTGTTCATGAAACCCACCCTTTTATTGTTTCCAGATTTATCAACGGGGGCAATCTTCGCGATTTAATCAACGATGCTTTTTTACACCACAAAACCTTAAGCCATGAATCTTTATACGATTGGGTTCCTAAAATCGGTGCTGCACTTTCTTTTATGCATGACAATGATTGGGTTCACCGCGATATAAAACCCGATAACATTCTTTTTGATACTAATCGCAATTGTTATTTAACTGATTTCGGTATTTCTAAACACCTTATTTTTGATCCGACTAATTGCTTGACTACCGTTAATTCCATCTTGGGTAGCCCCATGTATATGGCTCCGGAACAACATCTAGGATATAAACCCACACCCAAATGCGATCAATACAGTTTGGCTGTCGTTATTTATGAAGCCCTTACCACCAAACTTCCCTTTAATGGTAGAACTCAAAGCGCCATCTTGCTCCAAATCATTCGCCAAAATCCCATCCCCCTTAAATCCCGATACACAAACTCATTAGTTTCGGATCATTTTAATAACAGTATTATGAAGGCTTTACATTTTGATCCAGATCATAGGCATGAATCAGTCGATATTTTTGTTCGTGAACTATTCAAATATTCTAACCATGAGCAAGAATCAAACGGATTCCATAAAAACCACAATGTTGCTTTACACTCAACGAATGGGCATACTCATAATTCCCCAACTCCAATTAAAAATACTAAACACCACACCGACACGATGTCTTCTACAAGTTTTTTTAACGGCATGCAAAATGAGATGACTAAAATATGCGACCGAATTTTAAGTGAACAAATCTATTTAAAACCTGAACAACTAACGAAACTTTTAAATTTATTAATTGCCGGCGAAGTTTTTGACAAACACAAATGTAAAGAAATAATTGAAACCCTTGAATTTATATTTCTTTTAGAATCAAATAAAACTGATGCAGGAATTTTGTAAACAATATAACTTTTCAATAATTTGTGCCGAAACATCAGGTATCTACGGTAAGAAATCCCAAATTAAAAATACCCGCTAATTATTATGCAGATCTTTTAACTCAAATCTATGGCCAACTAAAATGAAATCCTGCAGACCCTAGGATCAAGCACCAATCCTGTATCCACAAACCATAGGTGATGCTAGTAAGAGCACTGACGGTAATAATAAAATGCCGTAGACTGTTATGTTTTAACATTAGTTGCTCTAGGCAATTTGTCTGCCTGGTTTGTTGATGATACAAATTAATTTTATAGGTAGCCCAGCCCATATAATTGTCTCCTTTAAAAAATTCTTTTATTAATAAGCTCGCGTAAGCATCATTTTTTTTGATTAATACACATTTAAGTGCTGTTTAAAAATGGCTCAAAACCTCGGAGCTTTACAGCTTCCCTCTGCATAGCTTATGCCATGCAAATGGATGTTTTAGATAAATTGAAATCTCTTCGCTTACTGAAGAATCAATGAGCGAAGAGATTTTTACCTATTAGAACCAACTTAAATATTAATGATTATGGTGAAACCGTAATCATATTATCCACTGCCATGACTCCGGGCGCAGCCCATGCTACATCCTGTGCTTCTTCTTTCTCAGCCCAGGAGCGCACATTCCCATGTAAGGTTACTTTTCCATCGATTGCATCAATGGTAATTCGCCTAGCATCGATATCGGCACTACGGTGAAACGCGGTCTTGATTTTATCCAACAAATCTTTGGGAGAAACCCGCGATTTAACAATCATTTGATTGGATATGGAAACAACTCCGGGGAGGAAGCGCACGGCATTCATGGCGGCTTCCCTTTGATATTGCCATTCTACTTCACCACTAAGGGTAACCCTGCCACTAGTTATAATAATTTTAATTTTTTCATCAGGTACCGAAGTATTATTCTTAAGCGCGATAATACATGACTGAGCGATGTCTTCATCCGTATGCTTTGAAAGACCTAAAAGTTTAACATCAATTTCATCTGCTACTGCTTTTACGCCATAAACGCGTTTGGCAGATTTTTCTGCAGCATATTTTTCTGCAAAGGTTGCCACATGCCCGGTCAAAGTAATCACACAATTTTTGGCAGCAACACCAATATGGGCCTCGTTTACACTGGGTTCCCACTTCAACTCATTTTCCACATCGCGTTTCAATTCGCTATCAGTTTTCATCGTAAAACCTCCAGTGTGATAACACTTTAAAATTAAGGCAGACATTCCCAGATGCATATCACACACCACTCTGCATCAGGGCAAACTGTCAACCCTTCAAGAACTAAAGTCTCTATGCAATACAACGGACGGGGACAGGGAAAGATGCCAAAATTAGTTTAATTTTCTTTTGTAATTAAAATGGCGTACCTATCACAGAAAATTCTTTTTAAACCTGCTAGGGCATAAAGAACTAATCAGGGAAATTTATAGGAAAGCTGCAAGAATAGCGACTTTTTCAAATTATATTTTCGACAAATAGAATAAAAAGATATATTTGTCTTGTTTTTATTATATGAATAGTTATATTATCATTCAGAGTGGTCAATCAAACGAAAGAAAGTTTAAAACTTCCCCAGTTAAACCATTTTAGCCCTACAAGGAACCGCCCAATGAGTAATCATAATTTAGCAAATACCTGGATAGGTAAAAAAATTGGCGACAGGTTTGATATCATAAAAACCATAAGCAATAACGGCATGGGTTTTGTGTTTTTAGCGTTTGATAATAACTTGCTAAAGAATGTTATTTTAAAAACACCGTTGATCAAAGACCCTTCAATGAAGGCAGAAATTACGGAAAGGTTTATTCGGGAAGTTTACGCTTTAACTACTCTTGAACATCAATTTATTGTCCCCTTCATTTATACCGGCGTCCATGAAGATCATCCTTTCGCAGTTTGCAGATATATCAATGGTGGCGATCTTCGTGATAAAATCAATCATTCAATTGTTGACCACGAGACCTTAACTTTAGAATCCTTGTATGCTTGGGTTCCTAAAATTGGTGAAGCCCTAACTTATATGCATGCTAATGATTGGATACACCGCGATATAAAACCGGATAATATTCTTTTTGATACTAATCACAATTGTTATTTGAACGATTTTGGAATTTCTAAACACTTAGTTTTTGACCCAACTAATTATTCAACATCTGCTAATTTTATATTGGGAAGCCCTATATATATGGCACCTGAACAACACTTAGGCCATAAACCTACTCCTAAGTTTGATCAATTCAGTTTAGCTGTGGTTATTTACGAAGCCCTTTGTAATAAATTACCATTTTATGGAAGAACCCCAAGTGCAATTTTACTTGATATTATTCGATCCAATATAATTCCTTTAGAATCGCGTATTTATGGTTCCTCTATTACCACTTCTGCAAGTAAGGCAATCATGAAAGCATTACATTTTGATCCTGATCAAAGGCATGAATCGATTGCAGTTTTTATTCAGGAACTATTCCAGGATTTAACCAAGAATAATAAAGTTCTGGCCGTTCCTACTTCACCAGAGTCACGAAATGCCCACATGCCTATTAATCGCCTAAGCAAACATTTCCGAAAATCTCTATTAGTAGTAAGAATTTAATCTGATATCTTTAAGAAATTATCCGCTGATATGTTAACCCTGCAAGTTGGTTTCCTTGAAGATACTATTGCTGGTGCCCAATCGTTTATTGTTTTAAATCCAAGCTAAACTTTTACTAAATAATCACCCGATTCTATCAAGTCAATTATTAACCATTAAACATTTCCCCTGGCTAAAGGTTCCCCATCTCCAGCATTTATAAGGGCGGCCTTTTTCAAATCATCAACGAACACACCTCCATGATGGGCGCCATCGAAATTCCACGAGATGATTACCTGGCGAGAGCCAAAAGCGCAATCAAGAAAGATATCTGTTTCTAAATCTAGACTAAGCTTTTAATACGCATCGGGCACTTCGCCACCTCTGGCACACCCAGTTCAGGATCGTATAACAGTTCCTCCGGTCTTTGGGATGGCTTAAATCTGGCTTCCGGAAATAGTATAACTTTAACCCTCACCGGCACCATTGACCCAACCGCTACCGGGTCAATCTCCAACACTGTTTTTGTCTCCCCACCAAGTGGGGTTTCTGATACCAATTCTGCCAACGACAGTGCTACCGATATTGATACCCTTACTCCACAAGTTGATTTGTCAATAATCCAAACCGATAATAAAACCTCTGCAGTTCCCGGCACTTCAAACGCCTACACTATCACTGTCACCAACAATGGCCCCAGCACTATTAACAGCTTCACCATGACTGATTCCGTACCCGCGGCCCTGCTTAATGCCACCTTTGGTACGCCCAGTTCAGGATCGTACAACAGTGCTTCAGGCCTTTGGAACGGTTTTACTCTCGCTTCTTGTAATAGTGTGACCATTACCCTCTCAGGCAAGATTGACCCAACTGCTACCGGTTCAATCTCCAACACCGTTTCAGTTTCTCCTTTAAGTGGGGTAACCGAAACAAATTCTGCCAACAACAGTTCCACTGATACAAATACCCTCACGCCCCAAGTGGACTTGTCTATCTCACTGACTAATGACAAAACTCATGTCGTACCAGGCACAAACACCACCTACACCATCACCGTAATTAATAATGGCCCAAGCACCCTTAACAGCTTCACCATGACTGATGTCATCCCTGCGGGATTATTAGGTGCAGTGTTTGGTACACCTTCCTCAAGGTCTTACAATAGCAACTCGGGCGTTTGGAGCGGTCTGAACTTCCGTGAGGGAAATACCGTTACTATTACCCTTATAGGCACCGTTTGGCCTGCTGTTACAGGTTCCATCACCAATGTAGTTTCGGTTTCTACACCCATTGGAGTTACAGAAACCAATTCTGCCAATAACAGTTCTACTGATGTAGATGTGCTTGGTTCATTGGTCGATTTATCGGTAATTCAAACTGATGGCAAGACCTCGGCAATACCATGAACCACCAACAACTACACCATCACCGTTACCAACAATGGATCTACTAACATTGGTAGTTTTACAATGATTGATGTCGTTCCTTCAGAGTTGTTAAACCCAGTCTTTGGAACCCCATCTTCAGGAACATACAATAACCTTAGTGGGTTTTGGAATAACCTGAATCTAGCCTCTGGTAAAAGTGTAAGTATAACTCTGCGTGGTACGGTATCGCCTTCTGCAATAGGCACAATCACCAACACTGTTTCGGTGGCGCCTGCCGATGGTTATGTTGATTCTAACAACGCCAACAACTTTTCCTCGGATGTAGACACCCTTACTCCTCAGGTTGATTTGCAAGTTACCCAAACAGATAACAAAACTTCGGTGGTACCTGGAACCAACAACACCTACACCATCACGGTTACCAACAATGGGCCAAGCACCGTTAGCAGCTTCTCCATGACCGATGTCATTCCCGCACAGTTGCTAAATGCAACCTTTGGGAAACCATCTTCGGGAACCTACAATAACTATACAGGGGTATGGAGTGGTTTAAGTTTAAGCACAGGCAACAGCGTGACAATAACCCTTGGTGGAACCATCACACCTGCCGCAACTGGATCCATTACTAATGCTGTTTCCGTAGCCGCTCCCAACGGAGTCACAGATACAAAGATATCAAACAACAATGCAAGTGATATTAATTTACTGACGCCACAGGCCGACTTGGTTGTTACCCAAACTGATGGCAAAACCTCGGTGGTTCCCGAAACTTCCAATACCTACACCATCATTGTCGCCAACAATGGCCCAAGCACCATTGTGAACTTTACCCTTACGGATGTGATACCAGCAAGCTTGCTCGGAGCAACCTTTGGAACTCCTTCCTCAGGGAGCTTCAATGTCAGCACGGGATTGTGGAGTGGATTAAATCTCGTTTCCGGAGGTAGCTTTACAATAACCCTCACCGGCACCATCTCTCCTACTGCAACTGGTTCCATCACAAACACCGTAAATGTAAAAAACACCGAGTGGAATGACAGATTTAAACACTGCAAATAATACATCTGTTGATAAGGATTCGCTTACCCCGCTTGCAAGCCTTTCTGTAATGCTTTCAGATGCAAAAACATCTGTGGCACCAGGGGCATGTGATACCTACACAATAACAATAACTAATAAAGGTCCAAGTACGATAAAAAGTTTCCTCCTAATCACCATTTTTTCTGACTGGTTTTTAAACCCAACCTTTGGATCAGCCTCTTCAGGGAGTTACAATAGCATTACAGGATTATGGAATGGAATAAATTTGGCATCTGGAAAAAGCATTTCCATTACACTGAAAGGTATGATCTCTCCTAATGCAACAAGCGACATAATAAACATAGCAAGAGTCGCTCCTACATCGGAATTCACTGACAATAATCCGGATAAAAAAACAGCCTATGACATCAACAAACTAATTAAAGTCTAGTTTGTAGATAACCATTTTAAACCCCCGCATCAACTTTATGCTGATGCGGGAGTTTATCATTTTCTAAACTTTAATTAATACTATCTCAACTTGCCTGACTGTATAAATAACTATTTGACAATCTTAAGGATGCGGTTGTTAAAACTATCAGTGATAAACAATTCGCCCTTCTGGCTGATTTGTACGCCATGAGGTTGAAAGAGTTCCATATTTTCAGATGGGCCATCAAATCCAGCGCTGCCTTTTTTTGTGCCTGCGACTAAAGAACTAGTTTCGGTTTTAGGATCATAGCGCAACACCCTATGATTATCAGTATCTGCGATAAGTATATTGCCATCACTATCTGCACACAAATGTTTGGGCCCGTTCAATTAGGCCTTTACAATATGGAAAAAAATGTTTGTTAATGGTGCTTGAATTAGTATCGTGCGGATCAAAATCAACACATGTCAAACAGGCCCAATACTTCAAGTCCCGAGGGGCCTGCAAATAGCTGGGACCCAAACGAACCACATACGCCCAAGCGGGTAACACGGGGTGGTTCCTATCTTTGCCATGTAAGTTATTGCGAAAGCTACCGCAATGCAGCAAGAAGGGGTACCGCGCCAGATACTGGAATGTCGCACCTAGGGTTCCGCTGCGCGCATTCCGAATAAGAAATATTCAATTCGGAAAAATTAATACTTCGTAAGGCGCTTCATGGTAAAGATTGAATGGGGCGACGCATCAGAATTTCAGCCTGATAATCAAATGGTTTTAGTTGTTTGTTAAGGTGTTTTAAATCAAGGACGTTTTGTTTTTTTATGACCGTTGTTCAGAGTATCCAAAGGGCGCTCACCAAAAAGGTTTCGATAACCCGAAGCAAATCTGCCAAAGTGCCAGAATCCAAACTTGGTAGCAATGTTTGAAACGGTGTTGTTCGAATGATTGGAATCCTGCAACACTTTTCTGGCAGCGTGCATCTTATAAATGATCAGATATCGCAATGGTGATATCCCAAAATAATCTATACAGATTTTTCGGAATGTACGGCCGGAGACATTTGCAGCCACGGCAAGGTCTTCGACAAAAATGCTGTCAAGTTGCTCGCTTTGCAATTTATTTTTAATGAGCATCATTATCTGGGTTCGATCAATAATTCGTCGGCCTACTCCGATTTGCTTGATCACAGGTGGTTTCAAAGTAATGTATTCATAAATAGCCAGAATCTCTTTTTCAACTTTCCCATTGCTGGTTAAACCCCTTGGCTTGCCATTCGTTTTCTTAGCCAAGCTAATAGTCTCTTGAAGCACCTTCTTAAACTTTAAAACCGCATCATTTCCAACATGCACTACACCACTGGGTTGATTGGTTTCAGATATACGATTTTTTTGAAGAATCAAATTTATTATTTTAATGGGAATAAACAGGTTCAACCAATCATGAACATCATTAAACGAGATGATGTACTCGATATCGGGTACGCATACCAGCACCGAATCAGATAGCATGCTTTTGCCATTTACCTTGCATGAACCATTCAGCGGAATATGAACAAGATTACCATCCCCATTAAATTCCCCATTGATGATCGACGCACCACCCGACCAACCATATTGAAGTTCGAGTTCACCCACAACCAAAGAATGGATTATCCATTCAGGAGTTTTTAGGCTGGCAACCATACCACCAAATTTAAGAAATTTTATATCGCGTAAAAAACAGTAAAAATCTTTGTACCGCTTAATCTGCATAGGTTATTACACTTCAAATTAAGTTGTTACGCAAGTAACCAAACAAGTATTAATCCTCATTCAGGTTATTTATCGACAATTAATTTGAAAAGAAGAGTTGATTATTGGCAAAAATGCGTTAATGCCAAAAGTGGACTAAAATATAGTCGATCATAAGTTTGTCAACTGTTTACTTGTATTAAAATCGCTGTCAGTTGCATATTAATGCCAAAAATGGATTGGTTAAGTATATAATAAAAATGAAACTCGTTAAATTTGAAATTTTTTATGAAATCGTCTTTAATGCCAAAAACGGATTGTTTTAGTAAAGAAGATGAAACTATTAATTATTAAAATTCGACGATCTGGTCGCAAAGTCTCAAAAAAAGAGTTTTTATGCAGTCATATTTTCTAACTTGGATTGGTAAATCCCTTGATTCAAGGTACGAGATTAAATCTATTCTGGCAAATGGCGGGATGGGGGCGGTTTTACTCGCAAGTGACAATCATTTGCATAAAGAGGTAGTAATCAAGGTTCCATTTCTAAGAAACAGTAACCATTTCGAAGAATTAATCCAACGGTTTAAAAGAGAAATCCATGTTCTCTCAATTCTGGAACATCCAAATATTGTGCCTATTATGGATGCGGGCTTTTTTGATGAATATCCCTTCCTCGTTTTACGATATATCAATGATGGGACATTAAGGTCGAAAATGGAAAAGGCCCGGCTTCACAATAATGCCTATTCTTTGGAAAACTTTCTTCATTGGTTGCCTCAGATTTCATCCGCTCTGGATTTTATTCATTCCAATAATTGGTTTCATCGTGATGTTAAACCTGAAAATATTTTGTTTGATTCAAATTATAACCCTTATCTGACGGACTTTGGTGTCTCAAAAAACCTTTCGTTCGATCATGAAAATTCAAGCAGGTCCGTATTTGGGTCTTTTATTGGCAGTCCTCAATACATGGCCCCAGAGCAACACTTGGGTGAAACTATTACTGGCAAATCGGATCAATTTGCATTAGCTGTAATCATCTATGAATGCATTTCAGGAAAGCTTCCTTTTAGTGGGATAAATCCTGTTTCAATTTTTCTGGAGATTATAAAGCAATCAGTGATTCCGCTTAAGAAGCATGTCGAAAAAATCCCTTTAACTATTTCGAATGCAGTGATGAAAGCCCTTTCCTTGGATCCTGATCAAAGATTCGAATCTTGCGGCGACTTGTGTTCCATTATTATCGAAGAATTAAAACTCCTAGATTTTCATCATGATAATAATGAGTACTTTCACTTTCATCCGATAAAAGTGCCACATGCGCCGGAGGTAGTGGATTCCCAAATGGTTTTGGAAATTCAAGCTTTTTGTTTGAAACTAATTTCATCCAAGACATTGACTAAAAATCTTTATAAAGAGTTACGCGTTTCTCTCGCCAAATTTCGCAAAGATGAACATTTAATTGCAAAAATGATTCTGGATGTTTTGGATTTTTACACGATGAGTGGATTGATTGAACCCACCAACATTGTTGAAATTATTGGGGAAATCAAAAAAATTATTCCTTTTCTTACGATAACTGCAGAAGTCGGCCCTTCTCCTTCTTGATTCATTTGAATAAAAATTTTAAACTTCATTAATTGGCTTTCAGTTCGGAAATTGATATTCAATTTAGGTATGATTGGTGTCAGGAAGTTTACAATTTTTTAGTTGGTTGGATTAGATCTTTCTATTCTTTGGCCTATTTTTATATGCATCAATGTTTCAGGAGTTTTCGTTTAATTTTATTTGGGTTCTATGCCCTTTTTTCTGAACAAAGCAAAAAGTTTTGGGAAATCATTGTTTAAATTGACAGTAAGGGCTTAGGCGCTGGCGGTGCTCCTGTCGATGCAGTTTGGGATTCTTACACCGGCGCACTACTTGCCCAGTTCATGGCCTACGCAGAAGATTTTACCGGTGGCGTTCGGGTTGGCGTTAGCGATGGTAGCTTCGATGGTATCCTTGACCTAATAACCCGTGCAGGCCCTGGCGGTGCCCCTGAAGTAAAAGGATTTAGCTTCCCAGCCTTGGATCTTATGTTCTCCTTCTATAGCGGCGAGCAATCCAAACTAGGCGGCGTTTTTGTAAGCTAACGGTTTAGAAACGTTAGTGTTCTCCTTTAATCCCATTCCTATGGAGTAGGATTGATTCATTTCGATACCAATTACGTTAAGTTCTGCTGGATTTTTTATGTAATACGAATTTTCAGAAATCTTAATTGTACTACAAAAACCTTATAATATTTCAATTTCTTTGAGCGTTTTTGCAACCGATTTATCATCCGCTTAATGGTGATCATTATCTACAATTATAAAAAAAAATATCAATATTACACTCAATTACAACCTCTTCTGAATTAACAAAAGGACTAGCTTTATCGTTACTGAAATGCAGAACCAAATTCCCTTTTTTCAGGGGCGTTACTTTGCCTCAATTTTTCCAAGCTAGGCACATTCAATAAAAGACTTTCCCATGGCCAACAATACAATCAGTGCAACAATCTTTTGCAGATGAAGTTATGAAAAAGGTACAAACAAAACAACTGCAACCATAATAAAGATTTTGTGAACGCTTTCCCGCACGGCAAAACAACTGGTTTGCCCATATTTCGTCGCCACAGCTTTATATAAGCTCACCCTTATTTAAAATTATTATTATTTTTACCGTAATAAACTCCAATTAATTACGAATACATTTTCGAAGGCACCATTTATTCGAACAAAGCCTTAATCCATCAAGATTATGGCGGCAGCTTTCCAAATTTCATCACTTGTCAACTTTGTTTAATTGTCAACAGTGGTCGTTTCCATCATTTTGTTTTCCTTATTGCAAGAGGAGCACGCCCATGGCTAATTTCTTCAAGAACCTATTCTTCAAGAGCCTTTTTTCCAAAAACAAAAACGCCTCGATTAGACCCAAAACAATATACAGCCGAAGGCTGGAACTCGAATGGATGGAGCCAAGAATCACACCAGCGACCGTTTCCATTGTTGGTGATCAAGTGGTGCTAACTTTGGTGAATGGTGAAGACATTTCGAATTTGAATACAGCCTTGGTAGGTAATACTTTAACCATTACAGACACTTCTTTAAACAACAACACCTCTAGTGGGGTTATACCCTCAGGCGTAACTGTAAATAATAATGATGTTGTGGTGGACACTACCATCTTTACAAATTTCGGGGGTTTGGTAGTAAATGCCGCCGGGGGAAATCTACCAGTTACAGTCGTCGTTAATTCTACGGGCATCGATTTAAGCGCTGTACCAGGAAATGCCAACCAATCGGTTTCCATCGACCTTTCTTTAAGCCAAGACTCTGGCGACTCCGTGACCGTGAATAATGCAATTAAAACGAAGGGTACTGGAACGGTTGTTTTAAATGCCACTACCATTACACTTGCTGCCGCAGGCGACATAATTACTAATGCTGGTAATGTGGATATCACAGGGCCAACGAAAATAGAAACTGCAGGTGATATAACCTCTAGCGGTAACATTACCTTTAACAACGCACTAACTCTAACTGGCGATATCACCTTAACAGGCAATACCCCTACCTTTACTGGAGGTGTAACTGGTGCTATCCATGACTTAACCCTAAACTTTAGCGGCACCACTACGATTGGCGCGGATTTTATCGGTATCAAAAACCTAACCACCAACAGTGGAGGCACCACTTCTCTATCAAGCGCCATCACCACAAGTGGCAACCAAACCTACAACGATGCGGTTACCCTCTCCGCTAATACCACGCTGGACTCCGGCGGAAGTAATATCATCTTTGGCAGTTCTCTCGATGGTGCTGCTTTCAATCTAGGGCTAACCGCAGGCGCTGGCACAATCAGCGGCACCTCGGTTAACATCAGCAACCTTACCATTACCAATGGCACATCCGCAACTTTCACCGGCGCAGTTACCGTCAATGCTTTGATCACCAAGGCTACCGCCACAACCATCAGCTTGACAGGCATCGGCAACACCTTTGCCGTGAATGTGGACTTCCTCAACAGCGGTCTTGTCACTTTGGGTGATGTTGCTGGAACCTCGACCTTCTTGTTCAGCACTGGCTTGAACTTCACAGGCAATGCAGCAAGTAAAGTGGGGGGTGCTATCACTACCTCTGGGAATCCAATCAACTTTGGTACTGGTGGGGTTACCTTAGAGGCAAACAGCCTTATTGACAGCACCGTTGGGGGCGTGGGTGCAGGCGTGACCTTCGGGGGAAAACTCAACGGCGCTTTTGATTTAAACCTGACCGCTGGAGCGGGAACCATCACTTTCACGGGATTAGTTGGTGATACCGCGCCTCTGACTTCCCTTACTGTCTCAAGTGCGGGAGACATAGCCCTTAACGCAGCTTTAAATGCAGCGGGCTTGGTCGCCATCACCGGAAATTCAGGTGTTAATGTTTTTCTTGGCACCGCTGGTGCAGGCTTAAGCCTCGCTGATGCCGAACTTAACTTCATTACCACAACCGGTGGTTTATCGATAACCGCTTCGGGCACCGGGATTATGACGGTTAATAAAGTCACTACCGGAGGCGCTATTTCTGGGACGACCACACTTTCCGCAGGTGGGACGGGAGTCTCCTTTATTACAACCGCTTCCACTTTTAATAATAACTTAACGATCGCTAGCCCGGCCATTCTTGGCATAATTATCTCGACCTCAGATGATGCAATCACCTTTAACAACTCTGTCACCCTCACCGCTATTACCATCATTAATTCTGGTACAGGTAATATTCTCTTTGGCAGCACAATCGACGGAACTTTTGCCCTTACTGCAAACTCCAGCGGCACCACCACTTTTAGTAGTATTGTTGGTGGAACAGCCGCACTTGCAAGCCTTTCCACTAATAATGGTGGTACCACCATTATCAATGGGGGAGCTATTACCACCACTACAGTTCAAACCTATAACGATGCGGCTATCCTTGGTGCTAATACCATCCTCGCAGGCACCATCCCCACTTTTAATGGGGGTGTTACTGGTGCAGGCTATGATTTAATCTTGAACTTTAGCGGCATCACCACGATTGGAGCTACCTTTACCGGTATCAAAAATCTAACCACTGACGGTGGTGGAACCACTTCTTTATCAGGCGCCATCACCACCACTGGCTTTCAAACTTTCAACCATGCGGTTACTCTTACTGCGGATACTACCCTTACAGGCACCACCCCTACTTTTTTTGTAGGAGTTACTGGTGCTGTCCATGATTTAACCCTGACCTTTAGTGGCCTCACCACGATTGGCGCTACCTTTACCGGAATCAAAAACCTAACCACTAACGGCGGCGGAACTACTTCTTTATTAGGTATCATCACCACCACTGGCACTCAAACCTACAACGATGCGGTTACCCTTACCGATGATACGACCCTCACTGGCACAGTCCCTATTTTTAGTTTAGGTGTTAATGGTGCTGGCGGTGGCCTTAACCGTAATTTAACGTTGACTTTTAATTTACTCACCACAATTGGCGCAAATTTTACCGGTATCAAAAACCTAGCCACTAACGGTGGTGGCACCACTTCTTTATCAGGCGCCATCACCACTACTGGTACTCAAACCTACTCCGATGCGATCACCTTGGGGGCTGATACTATCCTCACAGGCACCACATCTACCTTTACTGGAGGTGTTACTGGTGCGGGATATGATTTAAACCTGAACTTTAGTGGACTCACCACGATCGGTGCGACATTTACCGGCATCAAAAATTTAACCACCAACAATGGTGGCACCACTTCTTTATCAGGCGCCATCACCACCACTGGCAATCAAACCTACAACGATGCAGTTACTCTCACCGCCATTACCATGCTAAACTCTGGTGGAAGTGATATCCTTTTTAGCAGCACGCTCAATGGCGCTTTTGATTTAAGCCTAACCGCTGGCGCAATCAGCGGCACATCCCTTAACATCAACAACCTTACCATCACAAATTGCACATCCGCAACTTTCACCGGCACAGTCATCGTCAATGATCTGATTACCACAGCGAATCCATACACTATCAGCTTGACAGGCACCAGCAACACTTTTGCTTTGAATGTGGACTTTGTCAACAGCGGGCTTGTCACTTTAGGTGAGGTTGCTGGAACCGACACATTTTTGTTCAACGGTGGACTTAACTTCCAAGGCAATGCAGCCAGTAAAATGGGTGGGGCCAATATCTCCAGTTCTGGTGATATAATCAACTTCGGCACAGGTGGCGTCACTTTAATATCAAACAGCATTATTAACAGTACCGTTGGGGGCGTGGGGGCAGGCATCATCTTCGGAGGAAAACTCAACGGCACTTTCAATTTGAGCCTGACCGCTGGAGCGGGAGCCATCACTTTCACGGGATTAGTTGGTGATACTGCGCCTCTTAATTCCCTAAATGTTTCAAGTGCGGGTGATATAGCCATAAGCGCAGCTTTAAACGCAGCGGGACTGGTCGCCATCACCGGAAATTCAGGTGTTAATGTTTTTCTTGGCACCGCTGGTGCAGGCTTAAGCCTCGTTGATGCCGAACTTAGCTTCATTACCACAACCGGTGGTTTATCGATAACCGCTTCAGGTATCGGAAATATGACGGTTAATAATGTCACTAACGGAGGCACCATTTCTGGTACAACCACACTTACCGCAGGCGGAACGGGCGTCTCCTTTATTATAACCGCTTCCACTTTCGACAATGCTTTAACGATCGCTAGCCCTGCAATTCTTGGCACAAATATCTCAACCTCAAATGATGCGCTCACCTTTAGCAACCCTGTCACCCTTACCGCTAATAGCACCCTTGCTACTGGTGCGGGTGCTATTCTCTTTGATGGAACCGTGAACGGAGGTTTCAACCTTATTGCAAACTCCAGCAGTGACACCACTTTCAGTGGAATTGTAGGTGGAACAGCCGCACTTATAAGTATGTCCACTAATGCTGGTGGAATTACCTATATCAACACCAGCGCTATCACCACCACAGGAAATCAATCCTATAGCGATACTATTACCCTTAGAACAAATAACACGATGACGTCTGCAAACAACATCCAATTTGCCAACCTTCTCAACGGTGATTTTAATCTAGGCCTGACCGCTGGCGCTGGCGCTGGCCTTATCATCGCAACTGCAGTCAACATCCACAACCTTACCATTTCCAATGGCGCCTCTGCTGCCTTCACCGGTGCAGTTACGGTAAATGATCTGATCACCACTGCGAACCCATACTCCGTATCCTTGACCGGCACTGGCAACACTTTTACGCAGAATGTGGACTTTCTCAATACCGGCCTTGTCACTTTGGGCGACACTTCTGACACATTCGCTTTCGGTACTGGTTTTACTTTTACGGGCAACTCAGCCTCCGATGTTGGTTCCATTATCAACAGTGGTGGCGTTGTGGACTTCGGTACGGGTGGTGTCACCTTGCGTACTAATTCAGCT
>Ga0208226_1000191_pt1 | contig 19196 bp, 17 predicted proteins | sample LakMenE18May11ns_FD_150713 | JGI IMG/M metagenome (GOLD analysis project Ga0208226, IMG submission 150713) | Freshwater microbial communities from Lake Mendota, WI - 18MAY2011 deep hole epilimnion ns (SPAdes) | ecosystem: Environmental > Aquatic > Freshwater > Lake > Epilimnion/Euphotic zone ... | reverse complement strand
CAGCACCAGTACCAGCACCCGTACCAGCACCCGTACCAGCACCAGCACCAGTACCAGCACCCGTACCAGCACCCGTACCAGCACCTCAACTTTCTTATCCTTTGATTCCTCCTGGTACTCAAACTTTACGATTTGATGAATGGATAAACCAACTAAGACAGTTAACACCTTCATTTTTTGATTTATATATTGAAGCCTCATTAGAAGGATTAGCAAACCCTATGAATGACATTGCTTATACTGATAATGATGCATTTCTAGAAGTCTATTTAGGTGTAAAAATGTTGGAAAGACAGGTCATAACTGCATTAAATAGTAATATTGATCCTCGTCCCTATATGTTTAATACTCACATGCTGCATTTGATAAATATTGCTCCACCATATCATAATATATGTAGGACAATTGTAAATGATAGATTAAATCTTCTTCTTCCTGCTCCTGCTCCTGTTCCTTATCTTGGACCTCCTCCTCCTCATCATGCTCTTATTCAACTTCCTCCTGGAATTTTTCCTGTTAATATTCCTCCTAACCATTTTCATATTGACCATCAAGATAATAATATAAACAATTTGATTAAACATGAATCAAATGTATTAAAAGCTATTTACTTAACTGGTGATATTCATCATATTGGTTCTGCTGGAATGTATGATTTTAGAACCAAATTTAGAAATTGCTTTATTCCTTCTACGAGAAAAACATTACCTAATTTCGAAGCTTGTAGGTTAGCAAGATTCCATAGTATTGACGCTAGGTATATGGATATAGCACCTATTAAAATAACACCAATAGAAATCGGATTCTCGATTTTACGAATTTTAAACAGACTTAATCTGACTACACAAGAGATGGTAGACCTATATAATGAAGTAAACACTGTTGATTTATTAAGAACTTTATTGATTCCTCGTAGTCCACCAGGTTATCCTCCTGCACCTGCACCTGCACCTGCTCCTGCACCTGCTCCTGCACCTGCTCCTGCTCCTGCACCTGCACCTGCTCCTGCACCTGCACCTGCACCTGCACCTGCACCTGCACCTGCATATACACAACCACTATTACCAGAACCACCAGAAGTTGTTTGGCCTCTTCTTTTTTGGCCTCCATCACCTGCTGGACTACCTGCTCTTCCAGCTCCTCCACCTCCACCTGCTGGCTTTTTTTTTGGTTATGCACCTATTCCAGCTCTGCCACCTATTCCAGCTCCTCCAGTTCCGGCTGATATGTATGCTCAAAATATGTTTGATTATATGCTTTCGAATTTCCCACAAGTAGCAAAGGAATATTCTCGTTCATATTATAAGAATAGAATAAGACGGAGAATTGTTAATAAGTTACTAATAGCAGATCAAGAGCCAAATCTACCAATTCCAATTATTTATTTTAACAATTTGATACATGAAGCTATATTTGTATTGACTCATCCACAAGTAAATATTGCAGAAACAGACAGAGTTTTACGACTGTTAACCCGATATTTTTTCTATGCAATGGCCCTTGTTATGGATACATATTGTTTATCAAGAGTATTTAAAAAGTTTAAACTTCGAACTGATTGTCAACCTACAGAAACAAACAATATTATAATTTATGCTGGTAATGCCCATACTGGAGTATATTCAGAATTTATAGAAAATGAATTAGTCGCACCTCGTTATAATGAAGGAACCGTCAGTAGTCCAGACTATTCTTGTGTTCGTATTAATTTATCGTCCAGAATCGCAGGTCTAAATATCCGATAAATGCAATTCAAGATTTAGGTTATAATACCAATGGTATTATAACTTTATTATTTCAATATGAAATCATATTGAAATAACCATTATTTTAGAATTATTTTAATTAAAAAGATATTTCTAATAATAAATGCAACAAGAAACTACATTAGATGTAGGACATCATATGGATGTCTTTAGAATTCCCGAAATGAACCCTGAACTTTTAGATACATTTAGAGGGTTTACACAACAGCAAAGTGATAACATAAGATTATTTATGGATACATATAGCGCAATTCATGTTGCAGGATTTACAGTGGAAGAAAAGGCTAGATTGAGAGAAAAACTATGGTATAATAAAGTTCTGGTTAAACTGCTAGATAACCTAGATGTTCCAAAGACATATGCAGTAGATTATATTGAAGAACCCATATCTATCAAGATTTATCAGTTTAATAATAAAACTGTATATATATTTGGTGAACAACATCGAGATACATTTGGTCATTGTGCTTCCAGTATTGCTGGTGGGGGTTGGCCTCCTCGTCATGTTCCTGCTGCTTATGTTCCACCACGTGATATTACTGGAACCATTATAGGTGGAATGCAAAATGAACCAGCCCAACCCCTACCAGCTCAACCTCCACCCGTGCCAGCACCTCAACTTTCTTACCCTTTTATTCCTCCTGGTACTCGAACTTTACGTTTTGATGAATGGTTAAACCAACTACGACAGTTAACACCTTCATTTTTTGATTTATATATGGAAGCTTCATTAGAAGAGTTAGAACAACCTCTTACTAGTGTTGTTCCTACTATTAATGAAGAATTTATAGACGTCTACGTTGGTGCAAAAAGAATGGAATACATGGTAACAGATGTGTTAAATAATGGTATTGATCCTCGTCCCTATATTTTTGATACGCGTATGATGAGTTTGCCAACCATTCACAATTCCGGATATACTCATATATCCAGGATATTTATAAATGATAGATTAAATGATCCTGTTCTTGGTCTTCCTCCTCTTCCTCCTCTTCCTCCTCTTCCTCTTCCAGCTACTCATCCTTATGTTCTTCTTCCTCCTGGAATTCATCCTGTTATTATTCCTAACCATTTTCGTATTGACCATCGGTCGAACCATATACTCAATATGATTAATATTTTAAGAAATTCATACAAAACTTTTAACTTAACTGGTAATAATATTCAACTTATTACTCCTAATCACGGAATGTATAATTTTAGAAACAAATTTAGAAATTGCTTTATTCCTTCTACGAGAAAAACATTACCTAATTTCGAAGCTTGTAGGTTAGCAAGATTTCATAGTGTTGATGCTAGGTATATAGATATAGGCATAGGTCAATCAATAACACCAATACAAATTGGTTACGGAATTCAAGGATTTTTAAGACAAGGTAAAATTATTGAGGGTCAAGACATAGTAGACATACATACTGAAGTAAACACTCTTGATTTCTTAAGAACGTTAATGATTCCTCGTCATCATCTTCCTCCAAATACACCTCTTGTTTGGCCACCATCACCTGTTGGACTACTTCCTTTACCTGCTATTATACCAGTTTTGTATGATGCTTTTGGAAATATAATTCCTCAACCTCTACCACCTATTCCAGCTCCTCCAGTTCCAGTTGATATGTATGCTCAAAATATGTTTGATTATATACTTTCGATTTTTCCACAAGTAGCAAAGGAATATTCTCGTTCATATTATAAGGATGAAATCAGACAGAGAATTGTACATAATTTACTATTACCAATGTACGCCCAACCACAAGTAATTAATTTTAACGAGTTGATACATCAAGCTATATTCGTATTGCATCAACCATACGTAAATCCTCAGGAAACACTTACAATTTTAGAAGATTTAAACATATATTTTTTCTTTTTATCAGCCCTGATTATGGATATATATTGTTTATCAAGAGTATTTAAAAAGTTTAAACTTCGAACTGATTGTCAGCCTGCAGAAACAAACAATATTATAATTTATGCTGGTGATTTACATGCTAGATTATATTCAGAATTTATAGAAAATGAATTAGGTCATGCGCCTATATATAATGAAAGAACTGTCAGTAGTCCAGACTATTCTTGTGTTCGTATTAATTTATCATCTATAATTGCAGGTCTAAATATCCGATAAATGCAATTCTCTCTCGGTTCAGGTTGTAATACCAATGGTATTATAACTTTATTATTTCAATTCCTACTTACTAGATTTATAGATTTAACAACTGTGGAACAATATACTTTTCACATTTGCTTTGATGCTTTACAAAAAGATTAATGAAAGACACATCTGTTGTTGCAATCTGTTTTACATAATGACTTGCTACACAATTGAACTTCGGATAGCAATCATCAGTCACAAAATCAGGACAAAACTCACAGAGAAAAAGAAAAGAAATAAGCAGACCTTGTGTAACAAACTCGATAGTCTGTTCAATAAATGTCTTGAACCAAGATGAAAAGCCATATTCAAAATTGGTTATCATTGGCCTATAAAGCAGTATCATGCTGTACAATTCAGATAGACGTAATGTCTTTTCATCACTTGATGTTTCATTGATGAATTCCCTGACCTTGAACTGCATATACTTGATAAAATAAAACCTGATTTTCCGTTGGTAAAATAACTTATTTACATCCTCATCTATACTGAAGTCAGTAGTTGAAGATTGAATCAGGAAACGAGTCAAATCTTTAACACTGTAATCTTTAGCGCTCACGACACTTTTGCTAACCAGTTTTGGATGAAGAGGATGTTCAATACACTCGTCAAGAGCAGTTTCAATCTCGTCCTTCTTGCTCTCGTCGATGTAAAAGTTACGGAAGATAATCATATTGATAATACTTGATGATGAATTCATAATACTTGTGCCTGATTTAACTTCCTTTTCCGTTTAAAAATCAATTTTTTCTCGTTTAGAAAAATACGTTTATTCCAAAGTTGATATTAATGAAGAGATTCACGCACAGACAGTAGTTAAATATAAATTCTTTAGCAGACCGGATTGAAGTGATTTCTCCTGGGGTCACATAAGAGTTGTTCTTAAACAAACTCGCAATAATGGTAATCATAACGATAACCAATAAAAATGCAGTCTCATTATAAAGGTATTCCTTATGACTGTTCTTCATTGATGTCAATATGAATATGCTTATACCAGTCATAAACGACATACTGAGTATGCCTTGATTTATACCGTCAAATTTAGACTTTTCTGTATCAAATGTACCGTATTCATCATATTGACTAAAGTAGTAGGTAATATAGGACATCAATATCGTAAAGAATATTATAGATTTTAACAAGCTCAATCGAGGTGTAACTTGATTAGAATAGAAAATCATAATAGCAATCATTACAGTTGCAATTATGCTTGAATAATAGAGAAACTTACCTTCTTTTGAATTATAATGATTATAGGTGTAATCCTCTGTTATATTTTTAATGGTATATCCAGATGAGATTGTCCCCTTATTTCCTAAGCCATCATCAAATTTATATACCATGGATTTTCTATCTACTGTTTTTGAAAAAACAGGGTCATACCAATAGAATCTAAATACAGAGTTTGGAAGTTCATCAGCAAGAAAGAATTTCTTTATAAGTTGTTCATCAGTATCGACGTGATTGGAAATAAACTGTTTACTGTTATAATTCAAGAGGTCTTTCCAGGTATGGTCTATATATTCATCTTCTGGATAAACTTTCAGCTGAAAACTTTCATTGTCTGTATTAGGTATAGATCTCCATACTTGGACCCAATATTTTATATTTTCATCAGAAGGTTCTCTAATAAACGGATCTTTATTATTCCATTTGACCCAGTCTTGAAAGTTCAACTTTGTTGGGTCATTTTGAGTTGTTGCCGTTTTAAGCATCTTCAGTTTCTCTTCTAGACTAGTTCTTAATAATTCCTCAATCAAATCTTTATTTTCAACATTGAATTTGATTCTATCGTTCATTTTTTTATTAATTCCTTGCTTCTGGATGAATGAGAAATATGCATTTTGAAAGATTATAAATACTATTATATACGAAAGTAGATATATGTTCAGCTTGTTCATTTATAATATGAATTATATTTAGTTGTGATACTTTTTTAGTATCAGAACTTTATTATGATTTCAATCTCTTTTTGAACTATTTCGATATTTTCCATAATCGTGCAAGTTCTCTTGTGATATCAACGGCCTTCATCTGAGGATTTCCATTTTTTACTTCTTCGCGATGTTTACGACAAAACAATACATAAGCAGTTGGTTCCTTCTGTTTACACGTTTCAACTTCCTTCTTAATCTTGATTACTTTTATGTTCTTCTTTTGTTTAATCACTTCCTCCTTGGTCTCTATAACTTCAAGCTTAACTTCAAGTTTAGGTTCCTCCTTGGTCTCGATAACTTCAAGCTTAGGTTCCTCCTTGGTCTCTGTAATTTCAAGCTTAGGTTCCTCCTTGCTCTCAATAACTTCAGGCTTAACTTCATCCTCCTTGGTCTCGATAACTTCAACCTTGGTCTCGATAACTTCAAGCTTGCTCTCGATAACTTCAGGCTTGCTCTCGATAACTTCAGGCTTGCTCTCGATAACTTCATGCTTAGGCTCAATCCAATTATCCAACTGTTCGAAATAAGTAGGGTCATCACCAAACATAATCTTGATATTATGTCTATTCAATATCGTATTCAGAATAACATATTTTTTTGATATTGAAGTCATCTTGCTTTTTAAGAAATTATTTAAACACAGACCATAAGAAACTTCAAAGCCTGGTCCAAGTACTATTTCATATTCTTCTTTTAATGATGGACAGCTCCAAAGTTTGGTTTCAACCGAGCCTTCAACATGTTGTTCCTTTTTCTCGAGTATTTTAATGACTTTCTGTCCGTTTTTATATTCAATGATATATGCTTCATCAGGACATCTGAACAGTTCAATATTATACTTGTTTTTTACATATGATTTCAAGCCGTTTTGCAATACAAAAACGACTACTCTATCTTCAAATGTCTTTGTCAGATAATAATCTTGCTTTTTTGCTGATAGGTGTTTCTTAACAAAACCATGAGAAAGCAATCTCTTTTCATTATCGGTTTTGAATTCAAACTTCTTTCCAAATAAGTTGGTGTTACTCCCACCAGCTCCAGTTCCTTTATTGGCTTCATAAACGTTTTCTACAATAACTCGACTTCTGAGTTTCTTTACAATTCGAGTTGTAGTCATAGGGATAGTTTCGGGATTTGCAATAGGATTCATTGTAATATGTGCTGATTTTTCATGTGTCGATTTATTAAAATTCAATTTAGTCACCTTATAATAGTTCCATTTTCAGCTTGAAAATTTAATTATTCTATGTAACTAAATTTAACTTTATTAACAAATTCCTGTAGTTCGTCAACTTTCTTTGTTTTTGGCATTTGTTGTGAGACTTCAATTAAACTATCTACAAATTCTATTGTATTCGGTCCATAACTACTACTAAACGATCTCCAATACTTGACTATGACCGGACTCCTTAACCACCAGAGATAAGTAACTATCCAAGGATATGAACCACCTTGATCATATTTTCCAAAAATGAGGAAATTTTCCATTACTTGTACGCACATAGCTGATATGTAAAATTCTATACCCAAACGTTTTTCAATAAATTCTGGATCATTTTCATATTTTTTTAGATTGGTAGGAGATATGTTTTCTGGTAGTTTTAATATAGAATCATTTTGTGCAATCTCTTGGAAAATACGACTGGAATAAGGATAATTTTCAGAACATATCTTATATATATTCGACCAATAGTCTGAATTTTTTAGCATATTCATCTGATTTCTATCATATATATCTCTCATTTGAACATATGTATTAACAATAAGATTAATAGAAACTGCTATTGCGGATACACCAGCAATAACTGCAAAAAATTTTGTAAGCACAGTTGACTCACCATGATAAACTGTATAAAAAGTATAGATAATCAGTGTAATAAATAGAATTACGAATGAATATAGAATATTTTTTAGTGTTTCTGTTGTCATTTATTAATGCAAAATAAATTTAAATAATTCAATTCAAATTTGACCTATTGCCATATGAGAGAGGGTCGTTCCTCAAATCATGTTCTTATCAAATTTTAAACTGTTCATACGTTTAAAAATTATAAAGTTGTGTTCATAAAGAAATCGTTTTACAGTATACTTTTGAGTTGTTTCGGGATTCGCAATTTTAGTTACATTAATTATAATACACATTGTATTATAACTGAAATTAGTAGTTCTTTATAATGACTTCATTTGCCTTCGCGTTTGGATTTTTCGAGTTGATAGACCGTTTACATAATATCGATTCAATATTATAGTCAGTATCACTAAAGTTTTCTCTGACTAAGCTTACATCTGCATTGCTCATCATAAACTTATTATTCAATCGTTTAATCAGTTCAAATAGTTTATTATGATTTTCAATATTGAATCCAGTCTTATTATAACATACGAACGATGTTGAATTTTCAGGTGCATAAGGAGGGTCGAAATAGACGAAATCATTATCTCTAATTGTAGATACTGATATTTCAAAATCACAACATTCAAAAATTACAGGTTGAATAAGAGATTGAATTTCGTCTAGATGACTCTTGTTTATGATTTCGGGATTATCATAATGTCCGTAGGGTACATTAAATCCGTTACTTCCCTCTCTATAAAGCCCCCTGAAACAAGTTTTATTGAGAAAGATAAATTGAGAGGAAGCCAATATCGTTTTTTTATCATTATTCTTATTGTATTGATTTCGAATCCAGTAGTAATAACTTTCTTTCGATGTTTTTGCTTCTTCAATTGTCTTTGATTTCCTGTCTACAATTGAACCGGTACATAGATTATATTCATCTATGATTGTTCTGATTGTTCTGTATAGTTCTTCGTGATTTGTTTGTATATTTTTATAGACATATATTAGGGTTTCGTTTAAATCATATGCTTTGATAGCACCTTTTACTTTGATAATGCCTTGTCTTATATATGATAGTAGGGCTATAAGAACACTGCCTCCTCCAACGAATATCTCGTGATAATTGTTGATTTCCGTTGGAAAAGAAGGCAGAAGTTTATTTAAAATTTGAGACTTTCCTCCAACCCATTTTAATATAGGTTTTGGAATATGTGTTAGTTCCAATTTGTTTTCCGATTTAGACTCACCACCTGATTCTTCTATTAACCGAATCAATTCAGCCTTATTTAATCCTGAATAAGATTTGATATTATTACTTTTACAAAATTGTATAAGCTCGTTTTTTCTTTGTTTTTCGAGCGTAACTTTAGTATCCATTTTCTTTCCTCTAATCTTTTCTTTAGAATCATTACTCTCTTCTAATATACCCCGTGTTTCCTGTTGCTTTTCGGTCCATAATCTCTTGAATTCAGAGATGCTAGAGCTATTATCGATAATAGTCATAATGTATTCATCTACTTTTTTAATAAGTGACATCTTAAAGATTAAAATTAAATTGAGAGAATTTCAATTTGATTTGAACTTGACAATAATGCCATATGATACATATGGTATTACAATTTATTATACTTGAACTATACTTGAATATAACCATTTAAATCGCCTTCGAAACATTCCAAACGTTCTTTTTGTTATCAAAATAAACACGTTGTCGAGATGCATATTTTTCTCCAATCTCTGACAAAATATTGTTTGTATTGTTGATTACTTGCTCTACATTATGTTGATATGAGAGAAGAGTAGTCTCGATATAATCTCTCGGTGTAAGCCTCGTCATAAACGCGCCGTTTTCAGTCCTGATGACTTTCTTCAGTTCCTCTGATAAGGCGATTTTGGTGATGTTCAAAACTTGGCAGATTTCGAGCTTCTTAACATATTTGTTGTGTTTCAATTTCATAAGTCGTCTGTAGTCTGTTTCGGTAATATTATTGTTGATGAATTTTTTCCTGAGCTCTGCAAATGTTCGGTTAGTAAAAGTATAATGTACCGGATTATACTCTTCTTGTAGTTCCATTACAAACCTGAAAGTATCTTCAAACTTTTTCCTATCTTCCTTGGGTAAATGACCTTCGACAAAAGCAAAAATTGGACTCCATGTTATCAGTTCATCACAGGGTCTAATATCTCCTTCCTCTCTCCTGATTTTATCATTTTTCCTCAAAATCTCGTAATAGTGAGGATTGTGAATTCTTCCGGTCTCGATGTTCAAAGTAGTCCAACTAAAGGCCGTATGACAGACTATACAGAACATCTGGTCACATCCCTCTGTCTTAAATATAGCAACTCCACACTTTGGACAAGGCTTGCTATTCTTCTTGATTTCCTCGAGATTTTGAACTAAATTAGGGTCACAAACATGTCCGTCTTCCCCTGCTTCAGCCCCTGCTTCTCCTTCATCGCCGTCTTTTCTTTCACCGTCGTTTTCTCGAGTAGTTGTAGTCTTGGTCTTGAGCTCTCCACACTTATTGCAATGGGGTGTCTCACATAAACGGCAATACCATCTATTATTGAGAGTACCCTTACAATTTGAAACTGAACAATGCTTGATAAATGTATTCTTTTTCAGTTCTTCCTTCTTTTGTTCTCCAGTCATCTCATTTCGAGCATTTAGGTAAACCAAATCTACTTCCTTTCGAACTTCCTTCATATCTTGATTAATCCGCATATTTTTCATCACTTCAAATGATAACCCAATAGAAGAAAGCATATTCTTGGTAATTTCTTGGTCAATATTGTGCATGTCCAACACAGTGTTTTGCATCTTCTCCATCATGCCTTGAAATAAGATAAATTTCAGCTGTAAACCCATAATCCTTGTCGACTTTTTTACGAGATTATCTTGCTCAATCTCGATTAAACTTTCTTGGAATAATGATTTCTCCTTTTGTACTAGCTGTTCAAACCTGTAGTCCGTGTATTTCTTGTAAGTGGTCTTATTGCACAGTTTCCAAACTGTATCTAGGTCATAGACCTGCTTACAACTCATGCAATTGGTATCTCCAGGAGTAGTCATCAAATAAGTATCAAAGCACTTTTTGCAACATCTAAATTTACAGAAAGGGCAAGTAATACTATTTTTCATGGTGTATTCATCACCGCATATGTCACAATCCATATCGGGAAAAACAGAAGGGAGAATAGAAAGAACATTCTTCTGTATCTTTTTTATCTTCTGGGGTGGTTTAGACTTTGGTACATCCTTTGATGCATTTGTAATTCGAGCCAACACATTTGGTGCATCCTTTGATGCGTTGGCAATTCGAGCCAACAACGCATCCATAATAGGAGTAGCCGATTGATTAGTCATATTAACCTCTCCAATAATCATATTATTTTGCTTGGTTTCGTTTGACATGGACACTGACTTTTCTTCCCTATTTTTTAATAACTCAATTTTTTTTTGGTTTGGTAGGTGAAATCGAAAACTGATAAGAGGTGAAACTAACTACTGAAAACTGATAGTAACTACAATATAAGTTCTCATGTTTAATTACTGAACTCAACTTCATCTGAATTTTATATGTTATACATATAAAATTTTATTACATTATATAATTTCTTAAAGACGAAATAATATAGGACTGCTTTTCAATCTGTCGTTGCATTCGAAATACCATTGCTTGTAAATCAATAATTTGCAATTTGTAATCAAGTCCTTCTTCAGCGATAGCTTCTTCGAGTTCTTCTTGTATGTTGATTTGTTCATTCATCTCCTCTTGCTCCAGTTCAACTTCTTGTTTCATTTCTTGTTCTATTCTCAGTAGAAACGTTATTTCTGCTTCAAGTTTCATTTCTTTTTCTCTCCTTGCTTGTTCTTCTAATTCCAGTTTCATCTTTTCTTCTTCTTCTCTCCTTGTTCGTGCTTCAATTTCTCTTCTTCTTTGGTCCAGTTCTTCTTCTTCCATTATTTCACATTCAAGTTCTTCTTCTTCCCTTTGTGCTCGTTCCTTCCATTCTCTCATAGTTTGTTCACGGGCTTCTTGATATCCACGTTCAAGAATTTCCCGTTGCCGTAAGACTTGTTCACGGGCTTCTTGTTGTTTCCTTTCTTGAGCTTGATGTTCCCTCAAGACTCGTTCACGGGCCTCTCTTTCTCCCGCTTCTCGAGCTTCTTGTTCTCTCAAATATTTCACTACTTCTTTCATAGCTATTTCTTGTTGGAATATCATAGCTTGTTCAATAGTCATAGAATGATTCTGATAGTTATTCATGGATGGACCTGATTTTTCTTCCCTATTTTTTAATAACTCAATTTTTTCCGTTTGAAAGCCGTTTGAGAAAGTGAGTATAACTCGACACTTACGATTAGCATGTTGTAATACCTTTCGGTATTATAACTTTATTGATTGGAATATTAGATTAAATTAAAAACGTTCTACCCGGCAATAGTAGCAGATACCACCATCAACATTATAATGTCCACATGCCAAACAAACATCTTCTTGTTCGTCTTCTTGATATTCATATTGGTATTCTTCTTGTTCGTCTTGCTCGTATGGTTGGTCTTCGTATTGGTTTAAAATGTATTGCCCAAAGAGATAATAATTCGGACGTCGTGTCTGAAATAATTTTCCAATACAATCTTTGCAATAATTGTTCTCGTAATGAAATTGCTCGGTTAGGTCAAGTGAACCATCGAGAAACATTGTATAATAATGAGTTGGTTTACATTTACAAAAAAAGCACATATGAGATTTATTATTCACATAATCGAAACAATCAAAGCAGACCAGTTTATCTGCGTTGACCAATCGATGAGCACCCTTTTCAAGAGAGTCTTGGCATAATTCACAAGATTCAATATAATTACCTACCGACTCTTTTACACCCTTCTTTGGTTTATCTCGAGTTCCAAAATTTGGAAAAGTCAATTCAGGTGGAGGAACAAACGATTCCGACCGGAGGTAATCATCGAGTCTCATGTTGTTCAATAGCTTTTTAGCCCAAGTTGAAGAGTCAGTTGAGATACAGATATCTCCGTCATTTCCATACTTAAACTCCTTATCATCTGTGAAATGAGAGAAGCCACAGATAGCAGAGCAGGAGTCCGAATAATCATAAATATTCATTTCTGATTGTGAATTCATAACGCTTGCGGGTGTATTTTTTTATCACAGTCTTAAAAAATCATTTTTTTCAACTCGAATATCAACTCGAATGGTATATAAATTGAATTCTATATATTTTTCGACTATATTTTAGAGCATGCCATCTTTCGAGCAAGTGAATGATTATGTTATGAGTATGATTAATAGTATCGGTGACGATATGAACATTGCTGATTTCAGGAGATTATGGTTATCGAAGAAGGGAGAATTTGGTGAAATGTTTGGAGAGAAGGTGGAAGTGGTGGTTGTCACAAAAGATTCGGTTGAAAAGGAGCCTTCTGCATATGTTAAATTTTGCCGTGAACGTCGTCAGGAATTAAAAGATAGGAATCCAGAATTGAAGGGAATTGATATTACTCGAGAGCTTGCTAGATTATGGAAAATATATAAGGTCAAAGGAAAAAATATTCAAGAGGAGAAAAAGCAGGAGGTTGTTAAAGTGGTGAACGAAGGAAAGCAGGCTGTGGTTAAAGAGGTAAACGTCTCGAATGAAGGAAAGCAGGCTGTGATTAAAGAGGTAAACGTCTCGAATGAAGGAAATCAGGCTGTGGTTAAAGAGGTAAACGTCTCGAACGAAGGAAAGCCGGTTGTTGTTAAAGAGGTAAACGTCTCGAATGAAGGAAAGCAGGTTGTGGTTAAAGAGAAAAAGGCAAAAAAGATTAAAGATGAAATACCAAAGACGAAGAAGATTACAAGAGCAAAGAAGGTTGAATCGAAGTCAACGGAAGACCCTGAATTTATTCAGTATTGTAATGAGAATAGGATGAAGATAAAAGAGAAATATCCAGATATGAGTCCTCTTGAAATTACTCGAGAATTGGCAACTGAATGGAAGAAACACAGGATGAATTACAATGATAATTTACAAGAGATTAGGAATATAATAAATCAGGCGATGGGACTGTAGAATGAATAAAAAATTGACTTTGTTTATAATTGTAAAAATACAATTATGAACACCAACCATATATAAAATGAATATCTTTTTTCTTCATTTGCTACCTGAGATTTGTGCTCAGATGCATTTAGATAAACATGTTATCAAGATGATATTGGAGACAGCTCAATTATTGTCTTCTGCTCATCATATGACTAATTGTTCGGTTTATACTCCAATGTATAAGCTGACTCATCAGAAACATCCAAGTTCTATTTGGACTCGTCATTCAGTTGAGAATTACAGATGGTTATCTCAATTGGGTCTTGAGTTATGCAAGGAATATACTTATCGTTATGGTAAGGTACATAAGTCTCAAATAGAGCTGGAATTATTGCATATTAATATTCCTGACATACCTATTTTATCCTTTAGTCCTCCTCTTCAAGCGATGCCCGATATGTATAAATCTTCGGATTGTAAGCTCTCAGAAAGAAGCATCGATAATACTATTGAATCTTATCGTGCTTATTACTTCTTTGCAAAAACAAAAATATTGAGTTGGAAAGGGAAGTATAATAGTCGTGAAATTCCGTTTTGGATAATTGAGATGAAGGAGATGTTTGAATAAATTTTAAGTTGTAATTCAATTGAGAATAATAACTTTATAAGGTGATATTTTGTAATTCTATTGACAGATTTACTATATTGATTTCTATAAAATGGTAGAAAACAGGGGGAAATACAGTTAAAATAATGATTATAATCATCATAAAATACATTATCCTCATATATTCGAGAATATTGAAGTCGTAAGCAAGGATGATTATGATAGTTTGTAATATGAAACTAAGTACGAATTTATATAAATATACCTCGTCTTCATTCAATAGATTGATGATTGAATTTTCAAGTTGTTCTGTAATATTAATTCCGATCATCATAAGAATAATATAAAAAGTTATCAAATTCATATTGTTTGTCAATATGAATTTTGAATATATTTTGAAATCATTTTAAATATTAATTGTATTATAGTATAATAAATGCCAAAGACATATACGTTATATCCCCCTGATAACTTAACAAAAAAATATAAAGTGTATGTTATCAGTGAGTCTGGAAGGATAAAAAAGGTTCAATTTGGAGCTTCTGGAATGAGCGATTATACGAAGCATAAGGATAAGGAAAGAAAGCAACGATACATCAATAGACATAAGAAGAGAGAAAACTGGAAGGACCCGACAACGGCAGGTTTCTGGAGTTTATGGGTATTATGGAATTTACCTACAGTTAAACAGAGTTTAGAATATACTAAAAGAAAATTTAGGTTAAAGCCTCAAAGTTTTTAAGGTCTTTATTGACTACAAACTGCTAATCCGGTTGTTGTTCGTTGTTTGTATAAAACATAAACAGAATAAGATATTGATAAAAAAGCAATTACAATTCCAACTACAAACAATACATTTTTCATTTTTTTATTTTTTTTATTGACAAATGTACTTGAACCGGCAATACCACCTCCTCCTGCTGCAAAAGCCAAAGGAACAGTCAGACATGCACCACAAAATTCTTCCTTATTTTCATCATCAAATTGTTTTTGAGTCATTTATTTACAAAAATATTTTTAATATCGATAATTATTACTGATTTGATGATACTCTAACTGCAAATTTTATATTGACGTACAATTTAAAATTTTACACTTTATTTATTGACTCTTGCTTTTCTGATTGTAGGTTTAATTTCGGTTATTACTTTTTCAACTCGTTTTTTAACCTGAATTACTGTCTTTTTCTTTCCTTTTGGTTTTTCTGCTTCATTCATTACAACAAGCCATTCATCATATTTAGCTTTGAATTCATCAAGGTCATTAATCCAAAGTTGTTTTTCGGTTATATTTGTTAATGTTTCAATTTTACCAATAAGAGTTTGAATCTCATTTCTTAATGTGATTACCTTCTCTTCAGTGAAACTTCGAACTTGCATTCCAAGGAGATATTCATATCCTCCATTTTCTCTCTTCAAATCCTCATCATAGTTTCTTGTCTTGAGATTCTGGATGATTACTATCTCTTTTTTCTTCATTATATCCAAAGTATCATCCATCACCTCACTAACAAATCGTTCCTTATTTTGAAGCATTTTCAATTCGACTCCAAGCTGTCTTAGTTGATATTCTTTACGAAGATGATAGTATTTATATCGAACAACACAAAAATTATTCAGGATTTCATAGACTGAATCATACTTCTTTATCTTATTTTTATCATCAAACAATACCATATTCGAAGTGTATAGGTAACTATGTAATTTTAGATTTTCAATTGAACATTCAAACTCATTTCCATTCGTAATAATAAACTTGACATCATTTGGAGTTGAATAGTTTTTCATTGTTTTCAGTTTCTTTTCTTCTTGTAAATCTTCACAAAATTCCTTGAACTTATTAGTCCACATATTGATAGGAAGTTCTGATACTTCAAATCCATTCTTATTTTCCTCGATGATTCCTTTTGTAATATATCTTTTAACTTTTGATTCATCAGCTTCGATTGTTCCCTTGAATCCACGATACCAAGGAATTAATGTAGGAAGAACTGATACATTTTCTTTTCTCTCGCCTGTATCTTCCGATGTATTGTTGTTCAACCAATCTTTAATACCATCGATGATTTCAATGGGATTAAAACAAGGAATGTTACAAGACCAACCTGTACCGATTCCTGCATTACAACCATTTACCAATATCATAGGCAAGATAGGAATATAGAATTCTGGTTGAACTAAATCACCATCATCACTGACTTGGGTCAATAAAGCCTCATCTTCCTCTCTAAAAATATACTCTGTCAAATACTCCATCTTTGTATAAATATAACGAGGACTTGCTGCATCAGAACCACCTTCAAGTCGAGTTCCAAACATGCCATCTCTATATAAAAGAGGAATGTTATTGGTTCCTGGAAACTCATTTGCCAGTCCTATAATAGTATCACATAAGTTCTGTTCTCCATGATGATAGTTCGAATGTTCTGCTGTATAACCAGATAATTGAGCTACCTTTAGAGACTGACCTGAATATCTCAAGTTTCTTTTCTTAACTGCATATAAAATCTTTCTCTGAGATTCTTTCAAGCCATCGATAAAGTTTGGAATACTTCTACCACAATCGGCTATCGAAAACTTAATCAATTCACCATTGATAAAAGAAGACAATTCCATATGTGATATTTCAGGTTGGTCATCAAGAGAGAAAATATGGTTTTCAATCGAATAGTCAGAAAGCCATTCCTTTCTCATATCTGATTCTTTTTTACTAAAGACTTTGCTCATATTGGTATCAATATCGTTATCCTTTATATATTCGACCATCTTCAATCCAAAAGTATCAGGAACATCTTCAGGTCGAGTTGTTCCCAACCCTTTGTAATACTTTGTTTTTACCTTCTTGTTTTGTTCTGAAAACCACTTTTGAAATCGTTTCTCATCATAAAATAATATATCTTCTCCCTTTGGAATAAAGACTCGAACGATAGGAGTTTTCATGCTTACCAAAAATGGTTTTTCTCGTTGTAATAAGCTTGGAAATAGATAATGAAAGAAATTAATGAGTAATCCTTCAATATGACATCCGTCTACATCAGCATCCGTCATTACCATAATCTTACCATAATTCAATGAGTTGTAATTTGCTTCATCTAAATAGTTTGTATCATAACGGAGACCGATGGTTTGAATTAGATTGGTAATAACCTTATTAGAAGCAATTGATGTTGGTGTAAAATTTCTCACATTCATCAACTTTCCTGTTAATGGGTAGATACCAAACCAGTCTCTTCCTGCTTTACCATATACTCCTTTTTGGATGCCTGCAACAGCATATGTTTTTGCCGATAGTCCTTCACAAATGATTAGAGTACACTCATTTGCGTACTTTGAACCGGCGAGATTAGCATGGTCGAGACCATCTATCTTGATTATTTTCTTTCTTTTACTTTCTGATTTTTTCAAGACTGAAAACTCCTTTGAACGAATGATATCTTCAATCTTACTCATAATTGACCATTTGCATATGGCACTAATTTGGGTCTTCTTTATATCTGCTTCTACAGTAGGAGATTCAAGCTTATTTTTACTTTGACCATCAAATTCAGGTCGAACTACTGTTGAATTCACAAACAGTTTAAAAAACTGTTTCACATCATTGATATTGATTTTAGGTGCTTTTGATTTTGTTCCGTTGAATTTATCAACTATAGGTCTGAAAATAGCTTCTGACCAAGCATCAACATGAACTCCTCCGAGCTTTGTTGATATACCATTTACGAAAGAGATATGTTGAAAGTCGTCATCAGAAGTGCATAATACAACTTCAGAATTTGGTATTTTTATAGCTAGAGATTCTTCACTCGGAGAAGAGTATATAGACGCGTATGTTTGTAAACTGCTAACAGGAATCAGGTCTTCGTTGATATATACATTGATTTTAGTCAACATCGCCGAATCGATAACGTAACGAGTATATAGACTAATAATATCATCAGTATATTTTTCAATTTTGAAAAGAGTAAAGTCTGGAATCCAACTGATTTTAGTATAACCTTTCTTAATTTTAGTATTAGTGATAACAGGTCCTTCTGTCGACCTCATATTATTGACCCATGTTTGTTTTAGGATTTTACCATTTTGAGGGTCTAACCCTTCAACATTAAACTGAGACGAGAAGACATTGAGGAGTTTAACACCAAGACCATTTTTACCGCTTGTAAATCTATCTTCGGTATCGTCATAATTTGAACCGGTTAAAAGATGACCGAAAATGAGAGAGTGATTATAGCATCGATTATCTTCATTCAATTCAATAGGAATAACATCACCGTCGTTCAAAATTGATGTCAAACCAGTTTCTCTGTCAAAGTCAACTTTAATCTTGGTGCATTTTGTTTTTGTGGTTTTGCTTCTTACAACATTATCAATCGCGTTTGATAATGCCTCGATAAAAACACGCATAATTCCAGGTGAAACCGAAATCTCTTTTTTGTAGATTCTATATTTACCATCTACTTTTTCAGCAATGTATTCTTCTGATTTTTTAATCGTTGTCGAGCCGATATACATATCAGGACGAAGCATAATATGTTCAATAGGGTCTTTCTTAATATATTTCTTGGATGAAGCCATTTTGATAATTCTGATTTATAGTTAAATTAAGTTTGTAGTTTTCATTTTAAATTTTAACTGTATTTAAAGTTAAATTTTAATATATTTATCGTTTGAAATTCAAACAGAACTTACTATTTAGTAGTTACCTACTGCATCCCAGAATGATTTTTTAGTTGATGGTTGTTGTTCATATTCGGTTTGTTCTGTATCTGGAATATCATCAAAAAAATCATCATCAATATCGTTAATAGAAAGAGGTTCATTTTCTAGTATTGAAGGTGGTT
>Ga0208226_1000189_pt1 | contig 19306 bp, 20 predicted proteins | sample LakMenE18May11ns_FD_150713 | JGI IMG/M metagenome (GOLD analysis project Ga0208226, IMG submission 150713) | Freshwater microbial communities from Lake Mendota, WI - 18MAY2011 deep hole epilimnion ns (SPAdes) | ecosystem: Environmental > Aquatic > Freshwater > Lake > Epilimnion/Euphotic zone ... | reverse complement strand
TGACCTGCAAAATACATCATTATTTTAAACCCGAATGGTGTGAAAAAAGTCATTGCACCACTTATTTGTATATAATTACTGTGTAAAGTACTTGCATTCATCAGTCGTGGTCTTTTAACAAAATGGGATGGAAAGATTATTATAAATGCTTTGCGTGTGGTGATTATCATCCCCCGGAACGCATTCCTTGTGAAATTGTATTTGATAGGTATGCTGGTAGGTTAGTCGTCGGTCATGGATTCAAGGATGAACAACAACAAGCTGGGGTGGAAACACCATTGCTCCATCCCTCCTCAGAGAATTCCGGCAGTTGAACACTTGGTCAACTTGCTTTGTCTCCAGTGCCACTGTCGACCAGAGTACACTTGCATTCTTTGTTATCATCTGTGCCGAGCTACACCTGCCCTATTTTTTTTTCGTCAAGGAGTTCAAATTGATTTGTGTCATTTTAATACGTTGCTTAATTTTTTGGAACACCATTGGAACAACACTTGCAGTCCTCAATGATTAGTGCCGGCGTCAACATGGATTACATCGATTGCTCCAATACTGAATTTATTCCCTGCTCTCACCAAAACAAATTTCAATGCAATTGTTTGACTGAAGAACAAAGTGAAAATACTCTGTACAGAAAACATTGGGCCAGTCTTTGCACCTTTGATGAATGTCACGGACATTTGTATGGTCGGGGAAACGGATTTTACGTCGTCGAAAAACCTACCTGGAAACATAATTGCAGAGTCAATCTAACTCCGTCAGAAATCTTTTACTTGGAATTTTTTTCCAAATTGTTTAAGCTGGAATGTTCTTGCACTACCGCTAAAATGTGTAAGCTTTGTAAAAATATTGTTTTGACCAAAAACTCCAGGCCCCCCGTCTTGCACATTGACAACAACAACAAGCTCAATCTCAAACGCATCAAAGCTTTGGCCCCTTTTATTAATTTTTCTAGAGCTTTAGTTTAATTTGAACATTCAAAGAGTCAACATGGAGTCTTCTTCGTTGGTCGAAAAAATGATGGAAGAAATTTTGGCAGATATTAACAGCACAGAAATTGGCACTGTGGATTCCGGAATCAACAACATTTCATCTGGAATTACCATGGTCGACGTCAACTGGGAAAACAATCTTACCGTCTTTAACAACGCTTTGCAGCTGGCCTACAATCAGCACCAAGATACAACTGCTTTTACCTGTCTTTACAACATGGTCTTTAGACACAAGAGTGACATTCAGACGCTTTGCAAGGCCATGACTGTCATTATTAGTTCTTTGTCTCAACAAAAGGAACAAGAAGAAATTCAAAAGCAAAAGAAAATGGAAGCCAATCGAATCAAAGCCAGCCAGAGGGCAGAAAAAAGAAAGAAATCTAAAGTGGACTCGGACGTTGAAGAGACCGTCGCTCTGTTGCAACAGCTGACTCCGTTGCCGTCTAACCCTCCTCCTCTTCCAGCCAAAAAGAGCAGAAAGAAGTTGTAAATTTTATTATGTGTATTTAAGTAAGTATGGATTATTATTTTTTATGTATTTCGTCATGCTTTTTAATATGTGTGTGTTTTAATTTCATCATGCTTTTTAATGTACGTGTATTCTTATTGGCGCCAATAAATAATGATTATGAAAAATACCTAGTTTTTTTATTTTTAAATCAGTTGTGAAAAAATGTGCTTGGAAAGCAGACACTTGGTAACTGGGTATTGTGTTTGCCTAGAAAATAACAAAAAACCTAATCAAGTTCAAAAATTACTGATTGAAAAATATATACCCGTGTTTAAAAGTTTTTTGAGGCGAGGACCTCATGCCAAGGTGGTACATTACTTTGTAAAAACTGATCTTTTGGTCTTGCTCGATTTTTTTAGTAAGCAAGGCAACACAATTCGATTTAACAACGAATCCGAATTGGCCTTTTGGGCTTTAGAACACAACGACGAAAATGAATCAGCACGGGACAGTGTTAGATGAATGCATTCAACGATATTGTGAAACTTACACCATTGCTAAGCCCGATGCCAACATTAAAAAGTTTATTAAAAAATGGGTGTCATTTTACATTATTTATCTAACAGATACTTTAACAGATTTACCTCCACCTTCAAAATTTTCTACCCAACCCCCCGCCAATTATACAGAAGAACACGAAGAATGTCCCATCAGAGATATTGAATTAGCCATTTTGTTTCATTTTTTTTCTATTCATGGTAAATGCATTGGTTAATAAAAACAATATTTTTTTAATTTCGTCATGCTTTTTATTTTCGTACTACATAATTACACAAGTTTCAAATAAGGGGATGTAAAACTTGCATGCTCTCCGGGAGGCGAATTTATAGTCAGATTGTTGTCGGTGTAGTAATAGTAAATAATATAAGTAGCGTCGGCCGTCGCTCCCCCTTCTCCAAACGTAAAACTGAGATCCAAATTATTAGGGTATTGCATCATGCTTCCATCGTTCAAAGGTGGAACAAGTCTGGATTTGTCTTTGTAGTTGCAAAAGTTGACAAACACGTGGGGAAAAGGAGTCGCTTTAGCTCCGTTCTTAATAGAATTCAAGTTGATCTTGTTGGGGTCCAATTTTAGTCCAAAGGGTGCAGCAGTCAAATAATCAATCAGCAATTTAGATTCGATAATGTCGTTGGTAATCATTCCCAAATTTGGTCTGCTCGTAAAAAATGCCAAATCGCCATATTTTATGTCTATTGATTTAATGTTGTGATCTAAAAATACATTGCCAGTCACGTTGTCATCGTAGGTGTAAATATTGCTCAGTACCTTTTTAGGAACAGCAAAAATAAACATGCCTTCGGGAAGTAGGACGCCTTGAATCTGAGCTTTGTGATACAAGTCAGAAACACCAATTTGTTCGGTTTTCATAATGCGAGTCACTCCAGGGTATTCAAACATTCTCTTGTTTATGATTGATTTTTTAGCATCCAAATTTAATTTCAGTTTTTCAACAACCAAGTACATGTCTGAAAATATAAATCGGTACAATTTGTTGTTGTCTGCTTTTTTTTGAAAAATGCAGGAATAATTATCTTTAAACAAAAATCGAAAACTAATTCTGTCTAGCAACGGCGTAGGAAATATTTTTTGAGGATTTTCCATGTAATTGCATCCTTGAAAAAAAGGTTGAGTGTCCATAGGAACAAAATCAAATTCAATCAATTTTCCAGTAAAAATCTTGGGTCCATAATGTTTTCTCCATTCGCCGTCAGCATTGTCCATGTCCCATTCTCCAATTTTACTAGGAATGCCATAAGCCGGATGACATTCTTGGGGACAAAGCAATTTCTTTTGAGAGGGGTCCATAAAATTATATTTCCAAGCATTGACATACGCAGGCATATTTTGAAGTTCATACGAAGTATCAATTTTTGCTGGTCCGTGAAACACTTCAATTTGTTTAATCAAAGTTTCTAGCCAATTGGGTTGCACAATAACCTTGTCCAATTCGGCTGCGGTGCAATTGGCCCAAGGAACTTCGGGGTTAGGTCCGGCAGGAGTCATGACTTGAAATACACCCTTAACTTTAAATCGACTGTTTGGACCCATGCTCCACACTTCTTCAGAATCTTTAATTTCAAATTCAATTTGTTTAGGCTGGGCTTCGATTTTGTAAAACGGATCAATTCTCACATAATCCGTTCCCATAATTTTTTGACTCGTTGCAGACTTTTGCCATTCTCTCTTAATAGAAGGAAATTGAAATTGTTCATTTAAATCATTTCCCTTTGCTTCGGACATTATTTTATTAGACATTTTTTTAGTCGGTTTAGTGGGTTTTCGAGTTGTTTTATTTTGTTTAGGTTGCTTGGGTTTAGAAACGTTTTTTCTTTTTTGGGGCATGATTAATTTCTCTTCTTTTTCTTTTTAGTGGGTTTCTTTTTCTTTTGAACAGTTCCTCCTAGTTTCAAAAGTGTTTTACCAGCTGCTTTCAATTTAGAAATGGGAATATGTTTGACAAGTTCAGATGCACTAAACTTTTGAAGACCTTTGTAACCCGCTACGCGAAGACCAACTTTTCCCTTGGTCACTTTAACTTTTGTTGATTTCTTTTTTGGTGCTTTTTTTGGTGCTTTCTTTTTACCACTACCTGTTGGACTCTTTTTCTTTTTAGAAGAGCCCATGGATTCTTCCAATTCAAAATCTGTGTCAATTAAAGTTGCTCTTTCTAAAGTATCTGAAAAATTCAACAAAGGTTTTCTTTCCTCAGAACCATAGGACATCCTTTTGACCTCATGGTTAAATTTAAACTGAATTTAAGGATTCACTGACCAGTGCTATTTATACTTTTTTTAAACAGCATCTACCCCTCGCAAAATACCAATGATAAAAGCACCGTCTTTCCATTTCAAATCAGTCAGAGTATTGTTGTCTAAAAACGTAGACAATGAAAATGTAGTTGAAATAGTGGGAAGACTTGTTGCAAAGGTTGGCATAATCATGGAAGGAGGTTCCAATCCAAACTGATTAAATCGCATTTCCATTGATCCGGTTTCAGTCGGAAACAAAGACGCCATGTAATCTGCTCCACTGATGATTGTATTGTTGTCACTTTGACTAAGACTAGAAACGATCACTACACTTGTGTCGTAAGCTAAAGCTCGAGCCTTGTCTTGAGTTTCTTTGGGATCCGGACTGTCGTCGACTCGTTCTCCCGTTTTGTTTCCTTCAGCCACGTCTGTGACTTGAGCAAATCCTAATCTTTCAGACAATTCGGGAACCAAAAAAATAGTTTGATCTCTCATGTTGACATTGATGGGAAAAGTAAATGTAAATTTTTTAACTTTGGGATTGTAAGACACATTAAAAATAATGTTGCATTGCTGAGCTAAATTATCTAAAGCATCCTTCACTGCAGTTTCATAATTTTCATTTCGAAACGAATTACGTCTTGTGATAGACACTTTGACAGCTTCAGAAAAAAAATGATTGCGAATAATTTGACAATACACCCTAAAATCAACGGGCTTGTATGTCAATGTTTCTTTTATAGGAAAATCTGCTGTAATGTGTCCAAATTGAGTCGTTTCTTCATTGTCAAAAATAAAATTTCTGTTTGTCATGTTGCGGTCTCCAATTTGATCATCGGAAAATCCCATCTCTCTCAAATGTCCATTAGTAGAAACGTTAACGTTGGTATTGGGAGCAATGTTTAATCGAAGTCGAATATTTTTTAAATTATCTTCAGTCAGTTCAGTAGGAAACAAATAATTGTTGACTCCATAAATTGTTCGAGCTGAAGGAGGGAGAGCATTGTAATGTTTGACAGGGTCGTATATTTCACCATAATATACCAAAGCCATTTTTTGCATAAATTCGTCAAATTTTTCATCTCCAGCAGGATCATATCGCAAATCAATCCAATCAAAAAATGTTGCCAAGTGTAAAATTCCATAGGGTTTTTTGTATTCAAAAAATAGGTTCATGTTATTGCAAAGTTTCCAAGTGGCTTTTGTTCCGGGCAAACCCAAGTACGTGTCGGGATAAAAGCGATTTCGAGGATCAAAATTAATTTTCATGTAAATATCATAAGTTATAATTTCATCCAATTGTTCGTCCGTGTCCAAGTCAAACGCAGAAGCTTGATCACTGTACAAGACTGGAACCAAGTACAGTTCGTCAAAAGAAAATCGTCTGTGCAAGTGATTTCTAGAAATGGGTACTTCAAATGTTGAATGTCCGGCGGGAACAGACTGTTTGAAAAATATAAAAATATCTTTTTTTACAGGTTGTCTCAACACATTTCCTTGGTCGTCTCTTTCCTTGTAAATAATTTTCTTAGTTCTATAATTCAAATTATCCATGTTTGCTAAATGGTCCTACTGTTTCTGCAATGTCATTCTCTGCAAATTTTTCAATTTTTCCGGTTGCAATGTTTTTGCAATAGTAATCGTTTTCGATGGTGTGAGCAGCACTCACAAAAGGAATTTGTTTTTCTATAATAAAAACGTCGTTGGACAATGTCACTTCAGATCGTTTGGTTCCAATCACTTCCGATGATATAACAATTAATTTGGGTCGAACAAATGTTCCTACTTCATACTTAAACTTGACTGTTTGAGGTGCAATACTAAACTGAGCCCAATAGTAATCCGGGGCAGCTTTTTGTATTTTAGAAATGTAATCTTTTAAATTAGAAGCATTTACATCATTGGGTGTGTAATAGGGATGATCTGTATTATAAGGCAAAGACAAATATTTGCCATTAATTTTAATGGGTTGTTTGTTTAACGTTTCGACCGCTGCATCGATAAGTCGCCACCATCGAATTTCTTTGTTTTCAGTGTGACCCTTTAAGCGTGCTACCGTGGTTCGAATTTGTTTAATAGCATTTTCCGCCATCTTGGATTTACTCGACGTGTTGGCAAAAGGATGAAATTTTATAAACTTTTCTTTCAAATAACTTTGAACTTTGTGACTCATGACTGATCTTTCTTGATCAAAAGCTAAACTTTTCACTAGCATTCCATCATATTGTTTTCTAAATTTTCCAAATATTTCTTTAAATCCTTTCATCATTGATTCGGCTGTTCTCGTTTTTTTTAAAACAGATACCATAGTATAACGAGACAATACATCTTTGCAAACTAAAAATCCTGTTCGAAAATTAACCGGAGTTTCGTATTCTTTAGTAATTGCATAAAAACCAATGTCACCGTGTAAATTTCCCAAAGAGTTGACTAATATAGGTCTGTGTTTTCCAGATCTCAATCGTTGTCTCGCTTGAGTAGATGTCATTAAATAAGCAGGATGCAATCTTAACCTTTTTAAAATTACATTTTTACCAAGTTTTTTAAATCTCAACACACGATACGTGTAATCCAACACATCAGTAGATCGAGGCACATCTTGTTTTTTTATTTGGTCTGTTACCCATTTCATTACAATGTCTAATTGTTCTTTGACTTCTAATTTAGACAAAGCATTTTTTTCTTTTTTAATTTTTTTACTCATGTTGGTTTGATTTCACTTTACATACTAAATGAAATAAATTAAATTAGGTGCATTTTATGTACATTTATTTTCTCTCAGTGTTAGCACATGGGTACAAGAATGATATTTTTTCAACAACAAGTAAAATTTAATTTTTAAATCAAGCAAATCATTTTCCAATTTACTCAAAGTTGAATCTGTTAAATCCAAATATTCATGAGTAAACACAGTTGCACGTTCAATTTCTGCTGCAATTCGATCTAATTTGTTACTAATTTCAGTTGTTTCGGATTTGCCACTTTTTTCACTGTTTAATTCGGGCGTCGATAAAAATAATTGCAATTGTAGTTTTCTGAGTTTTTTTTGTTTTACGTCCAGCCGGTTATGTCTTTTTCCCAACATGAAAGTTTTCTTGATCAATTGAGGTTCCATCTTCGTTGACATGCTATTTAAAACTAAAGTTTCTCGACGTTTGAATCATGTGTGCTAGTTTGCAGGTGCGGCGAATTTGAGGAATGCTAAATTTAAAATTGTTAAGCATGTTGCACGCGGCTTGGTACGACTGTAACGTAGACACGTGGTTCATTGCAGAATTTTTATGAATTCCTATAGCGACATCTTTAGTGATAATTGCATAATTCTGAGTCATGCCGGAAACAAATTTCCATTCTAAATCTGACGTCATTACAAATTCTTCTTTCAAATGGCCTGGGGTATTTTCTTGAAAAAATTCAGTTTGCTTTGCCAGAAACTTTTTTTTGTACTGAGGAATGACTGCTTCTTCCAGTGTGTCTGTAGATAAAACAATCAAAGTGTTGTCTACATTGCTATAACACAATCGGTATTTTTCAGGAACAAGATATTTTTCAAACAATGTAAACATTTCAGACAATCTTTGTTTTCCAAATTCTGTTATGCAAACGTAAATAGGCAAAGCACTTTTAGTCATCATTTTCTGTTTGAGATTAGATCGAGTTGTTTTTAAAAACCAAATTTCTTTTGTTCCTACAGTTCCTACCAATTGCTGAAACGTGTTGACATAGTTAAATTTACATTTTAATGGAAATGAAGTGACCAATCTGCAATTGCTGATAATTTGATGTTTCTTTTCATTAAATCCAAAAAATCCAGCTGAAAAATTGACAATGTTTTTGAGTAAGGTTTTTTCTTCCGGGGAGGTCATAGACGACGCTCTTGTTTCAATTAATTCTTTAAATATAGAAGGTAAAACGTTGCATTTTTTGTAAAAAAAGACTTGGTGAATTTTAGTAACTTGAAAATTGTGTTCTTTCATGACATATTTTAAATAATCCTTGGTCATGAGCATTCCTTGTTTGTCCGGATTGGTCGCACTGCATCGATTCCATTTTTTTTCTTCGTTCTGAATAAATAACGGATGTTGTTGAACAAAATTAGAATTTTTAGGTACGTGTCCATCTAAAACAGCAATAAACGTTAGTTTGTCAGAAGACATGAGAATTTCGTCTTGGCTCAGTTCATTTTTTTGAATGTATCCTTCAATCAAAGGTTTTAGTTGAGGTTCGTTTTCAAAAAACTGTTTTAATGTTCTGGGAAAATATTCAGGATGATGACAATCAGAAATTATGGTGTATTCAACAAAGCCAGGTTCAATTTGATTAATCTGTTGGCACCATTCTAAAATAATTTGGTCTCTCAACTCTGTTTGATGTTCCACTTCTTGTCTAGATTTTTTTCCAACATAACTTTTTAAATTCGGACAACCTTGCTTGCACCCGTGAACCCAAGCACCGTCAAAAGCAAACAGTTTTATTTTTCCTTCAGTTGTAATGACGACTAAATCAATAGGATGATGAGCAACACTAATAATTCCGTGTTGATGATAATTTGAATACACTGTTTGAATGTGACATTTTTTTTCCAATTTCCAAAGTGTATAATAAACACTTAAAAATTCAAAACTATAAAACCTGGATTTTATGTCGATTTTTTGCAAGTATTTTGAACCTTCGTTAATAAATCCGGAACAAAATCCAGTCGGTACATTCATTGTACTGGCAGCATATCCGTACGAACTTTGAATGTCTAGTTCACGAATTGTTTTTGCTACAGGTAAAGTCAAATCGGAATGAATAGGTTCACCACAATTAATTTTGTCCTGGCAAGAATACGAAAATCCACCTGTGCTAAATTTTCTCAATACATTTTCTTGATACATTTTACTTTGTTCCAGACCCTGGTGAAAGATTCCTGCTTTCAAAGCATACTTGTGCCAAACACAAATAAAAGATAACTTTGACAATGACACATAGGGCATAGAAAATAAATCAATTTGAAATCGTTTCATAACGTATTCACCAAAATTTTTCCAGTTTTTAAACAAAAAATTAGACATGACTTTTCCTCGTTCTTTGCAATGTTTTAATGTAGATTTGTTGTTGTATTTCATTTTGTGGTCATTTAAAAGTTTAGTTTTACTAGAAAGAAGAGGGGGTGGAAATGCTGCATCCATTTCAGATGTGTCCATTTTTAAATAACTTCCGTAATTCACAAAAGTCATTTCAGATATTTGAAACATGACTAAATCGTTTTTGCTGTTGGCTTGAAGTTTAATGCCTCGAAATTTTTTCTTTTTCATCTCATCGACGTAATTGCAAAAAAACGTTTTTAGTGAATGAAGAATAGAGTCGTTTTCAGAATACACAATAACTTTTGTGTTTTGAATGCAGCTTTTTAACATACCTATGCAAGTTTTCCAGGGATTCGTCTTTTTTTCATTAAATTTTTGTAACTTTTCAAATAAAGGTTCCAACATGTTTGTTTTTTCTTCTACAAATAACTTTCTTCTTTCAAACATGACATCAAACACTATTTTCCAACTTTCAGCTGTTTGATTGACTTCTTTGTGAAACGTTTTTTGCCAGTCTTTGTAAGTGACATATCTAGCATTATTTTTTTCGTCCAATTCAATCCAGAGACACATTGACGTGTTTGACAATCTTGCAGACAAGTTTTTAAATTCTGTCAATGTAATGCACCCTAAATTGAAAGCTTGATTTAATCCTGTTAATTTTACATTGACTGCAATGCTGTTGTTTTGTTGAAACGGATTTATTTCTTCTTCATCTGTTTTTGTTTGTTGAGCTTTTTTTTGCAATTCAATTTTTTTCATTTCTTGAAATGACAACATGGGTTTTATGATTCGTTTTCGAAATCCCAATGTGTAATTTGACGTAGTAAAAGCTTCAATTTCAATTCTTTCAAAATTTTGATAATTTAAATGTTCTTGTGTCCATTCTTCTTCAAAGTAAACTGTTTTTGAATGTCTTATAGTGTAAAACACGTGACTTTTTACATTGTGTAATTTTAAAAAATGTAATGCATCTTGACAAGTATTGAAATGTGGCTCCGGTCCGTTTAAATTTAACAATTGCAATAACGATTTTTCTTTTTGTTTGCAATGCAATTTAGGAAAAAAATCTACATCCGTTTTTTTCTCCAACAGACATCCCTCATTGTCTAAAATAAAACATTGCAACAAAAAAGAATTGGGTTGGTGGCTTTCTAAAAATCGATTATCGTACAGCAAAGTGTGTTGAAACAATTTAGTTTTTTTTAGAATAATCAAATCACATTTCATGTGTTTTTCAATGCAAAAAAAATCATCGGCTGAAGTTTTAAGCCATGTAAGTAATGTTGTATTTTCATCCAAGTCTGTAATGTCTAACAAATGATTCCAAATTGTAGTTCCATTGGGAAGTGACAAAATGAAATCACGGCAAGTCAAAGGTATTGCGAAATTTTCTTTTCTTTCTTTTGAGGTTTCTGATTCTAAGAACGGAATGGGTGCTGAGGACAATAGATTGGCTATTGATGATGATGGATTGAAGCCGATCAAACTTCCATTTTGTGTCTCGTCCATTCCAAGTCAATTTTTCTTCTACGTTGTTTAACAAGGGAAAGACTGTGTCTACAAACGTAGCCGGATCAAACAGTTCAAAGTCTTGAACAAGCGAAGGGTTATGAAGCTCTTCTTGAAATGAACCTACCCATTCCATGGTTTGACCACTTTCAGAATGAATCAACACATAGGTTCCTGTAATTTGATAAAAAACAGACACACCTCCATTAAAATCTTGACGCAACAAATTTCTTGTTCGTTCTAACGCATTCTGTCTTTGTTCCGGATTATGAACGACGTCAGCAGGTATATTAATGTTATAAATGACATTAAAAAATTCGACAGATTGTCTTGATTTGGGGGAATGAAAAGCAGTGCAATCCACTTTTAGCTGATGTTCTCGTTGACGTTGGCCTTCCATGACTGATGTGCAGTCATTCTACTTTGTTTCATTTATTTTTCCTACAAGAACAAAAAAGAGGCGTGGTTAAAAATAAAACTATAAAAACTTGACATTTTTTAACATTTTATATCATTAGTCAACATGGATTCTTCAAAGCAACAAGTTAATGTGTTTCCTATTTCTACAGAAGAAGGAAATGCTAAAATTGAATTTAAGAAAAAGAAATTTTATTTGCACAGTCACAAAGAAGATTCTAAACCCATTATTCTTAATCGAACAGACATGACATCGGTTGTCATGAACCTTCCCGAATTTCAAAAAGGTGCCAGAGACATTGAAAAGGCCAAAATGTTGTTTCTAACTAAAAACAACCATGATTTTGAGTACAACGACAACGAGAATCAAATGACAATTATTGTTTCAATGTACAAACAATTTCAAACTCGATTGATTCTTAATGTTTATAATAAAACTCCATACATCTGGCTCAGACTGTTTGTCAATCCGAATTATGAAAAAGAAGAACTCGCAGAAAAGAAAAGCAAGAAACGAAAATTGACTGTTGAAACTTATTTTCCTTGCAAAGGAGGCGTCATTCTAAACGATGTTGATGTTGAACAACTTTCAAATTTTGTTACTGCCGTTTAATTTATTGAAAATAAATTACTTTCCCCTTTATAACTTGTTTTATTTATTAAATTTAAAACACATGAAATTGGTTTTTTGCATTTTATTTTTTACACTAGATTAGACTACAGCATTGATTAAAAAATACACGATGGTACTAAAAAGACTACATGATTTAAAAATACACAATGGTACTAAAAAACTACATGATTATTCTACAAAGACTAAAGCAAAAAAAAATACACAATGGTACTAAAAAAACTACATCATAATTCTAAATAAGACTACAGCACATTGACATGAAAAACTAAATCATAATTTAAATTTTACAAGTGACCCCCCGCAAATTTTTACCCTCACCTCAAAAAATAAAAGGACCCCCCACCGTCGCAAACAATAAAAACTCCCCAATTAATTTTCAGGTATTTCAGATTTCATTTCTTTTTTTTCCATGTTTAGCCAGCATTGATGTTGTTGTTCTTCGTCCAAGTCAAATTTCTTAAACAAATCCATCAAGACAATTTTCATCGGTTCTTGGTAGTCGGCTTGAATCATCCACAAATTTTTGGTCATTCCGGTCAACGCGTAGAGATAGAGATACTCGCTGCTAAAGTCATCTTTTTGGTATTTTTGCAGCATGTTGCCAATGTAGAAAAAGAGACCTCGAATGAGATGATTTCTGGTAAAGTTTCCAGAGGTCGGCATGGCGTGGGGTGGCATTACTGGTCTCTGGCGAACAAAGACTTCCAAATAACGATTCCGGACGGCGTCAATGTCAGCTTCGTGAATGCTTTTGGTCGGCTGAATGTCTGATTTGTAAAGAGTTCGAAAAGACATTCCAATTTTTTCAGCAGTTTTAAAACGATGAGCATACAGATGCTTGTTGGACGTTGCTAGAACATGCATCGGTTTAACGGCCTTGGTTTTCGAATGAACTTTGGTATTGATGGGTTCGGTTCTGGTAATGCTTTTCAGCTTGTCGACATCTTTTCCCTTGACCAGAATTTCCAAATTGCAATCGTGCAACAACAAAGTTGACTTTCCTTCTGTGAGAAATCGACCACATCCTTGGTCCGCAGTCAAATTGTGGGCAATCTCCTGAATCGGATTTTCAAAAATGGCCGATTTTCCGCAAGACGTTTTGCCACAGATGATGAGTTGAAGCATGTTATCTCCAGCCTCTCTCTTGCAAGTATTCATGGCCCAAAACACCAAAGAAAAATAATCTCTGATGTCAATGTGCTTGAGAAGGTCCAAATTGGCAGCTTTGAGACTGACGCAATCCGGACTGTTGAGAAAAGTCGTAAAGCATTGCAAATATTGCTTGGACCAGTCTTCTTCTTTTTTGGGTTTAGCTTTAATGACCCCGTATTTTTCATTCATTTGCTTTTCTTGCTGATGAGCAATGACTTCTTTGAGAATGGGTTGATATTTGTGAGCCAATATCATGCTACATTCGTTTAATTTTTTGTCAGCATTCATCAATCTTTGTTGCATCGATAAATCGGCTGAAAAATCATTCGTTTTGTCATTGGGATTTTCTGACTTGAGAAATTGAGCCAAAAAACTTTCGGCCAGTTTTTCTTTTTCAGTCAACAGCTGGTCAGTCAAGACCTTGATGGAGTTTGGGTCATCCGGATTATAATTGGATGCCATGTCTAGTCTGGAACAAATTCAAATTAAAACTGATTAAAATTCTACATATCCATTTTGTTTGGCTTTCAGTTTTTTAATAATACCCACAGGTCTTTGTTGACGTTTTGGAGGATTCAGCAACGATTTGTTTTTAAAATAAAACATGGGAGTTTTACTTTGAAGAAGAAATTTAGTAAACAAAACAAACTTTGGGTCAGGAATTTCATTTGGACCACTTGATCGTGTTGCTGTATTTAGAAAATCTAACAAAGACGTTGCTGTTTTAGGTTGATCTTTAATCATGACTGTTTTTCCATCTTTAGAAATGCAAAAATGTTTAGAATTTAACATGGACTTTGCTAGATTTTTAGCCAATTGTTGTTTCTGAAATTTTAAAGCCGATTCAATGTCCTCTTGAATAATATCATTGACCATTTTCCAATCTTTAGCACAATCTGGTTCTTCCTCTTTAGATAATTTTTGTTCTTTCTTTTTTTGAGTAACATTTTCTGCTTTTACTAACAAATAGGACCCTCTGGGTAACGTGGCCGGATCAATACCTTCTACTTCTGTTTCATTGTCTCCAAATTCTTCTTCATATAAATGTTGTTTGTGAAGGTGAGGAAATACTATGCTATTGTTTTGAAAATTTTGTTTTCTATTCATTGTTTCTTGATCAAAAAAATGTTCAAATCCGGAAATGGCCAAAAAATGAGGTTTATCTTTACGAGCAATTTCGTTTAACTCAAACAATACTATGCTTTTGTTTCTTTCAGCAAAAGATATAATTTGTTTAAAATAATCTTTTATATCTGAATTGACAAAAAAGTATTGACGAATGTATTGAGCTAATTTAGTGCCTCCTGTACCGCTAAAGTAAATAAAGATGCGATGAGCCAACGATAGCAAAGTCTTGAAATCCTCTTCACCAAAAATAGATTGACATACAATAAACAATGAAGCCAAATCTAAGTGATGAGCATTCACATTAACACATTCCAAAATGTCTTTGGTTAATGCATAAACGTCTTCAAAAATAAGCACTGCGTTTTCTGTCAAGTGCTCTCCAGGTGAAAATTCATCTAGATAATAAATTTCAATGTTCAAAGTATCATCTGCTAAATCAAGATAAGAAGATCCATCTACTTTGGGATTGCACAAAACTACAATAACTTTAGAAAAAGGTCGAACAAAACAATAAAGCCGATGTTTGATAATGTTTAGCAGCAAAGTAGTTTTCCCTGAATTTGTAGAACCTGAGATGACATTGACTGATTGTGGATAAAAGGGAATAAAATATGGATCTGTACTTGTTTCTTCATCAACGTCCATTGCAACACTAAACAAAATCATAATGAAGCAAACTGTCAATTCCGGATCTGACCAAAAATTTTAAAGACGGTTCTTTGTTCAACAAAGAAACAATGTTCAAGTTGGGAATAACTTTTCCAGTAGGCGAGGTAAATTCGATTTTTTGTTGGTGAGTTGAAGTCAACGTGTTTCGCAACATTTTCCATCGATTCATGTTGCATTTTTTGTAAATAGCAATAGCTTCGTTGACATAAATTTCTGATTGAGTTTCGTTTTTTGCCAGAATTCGTAAAAATATAGAATGAGCTAGCAACACATCTGCCCAAACAATGGGGTTTGCAGTGTGACTTGATGTTTCCAGTTCTTCTTTGTAATTTTTCAGATTCATTCGGTAATCATGAATGTTGTTTTCGTGCACATAATGAGTTAAAAAATAACAAATGTGATGACTGGATTCGTACAACAACAAAGAAGACGTTTGAATTCTTCGATCTTTTTCTTGAATTCCCACAGTCAAACTTGAATTATCAAAATGTTTGACAATTAATTTGTACACGTCCAAAATTGCAAAATAACTTTCAAATTCTGCAAAGGTCACGTCTTGGTTAATGTTTTTTTTTCCCAACAAACTGTGCAATTCTTTGTAAATGAAATTAAACTCATTTTGAAGTGTTTCAAAACAAGTATTTTTTTCGGTTTCGTTCAATTCTGAATTTGCTATAAGTCGAAGACAACAATTTTCGATGAATTTAATCCTGGTTTCAAGATGCAATTTAAATGTTTGTCGAAAGAAAATAGAGCTTCTAGGCACTAAAGCAATTAAAAAACGAAATTGCTTTTTTTCTTCTTCGAACCAGAGCAATGCGGAAGCCATCTGTTGGCGATACCAAGCAGCATCTAATTTTTCAGACTCGAATTCAATTAAATCGTCCATTTGAAACAAACAAGATAAAATGAAAGAAAAGTTTTTGTTCATCCTAGCCAACGACACTGCCATCATTCCCCACACGTGAAGAAAATATTTGTCCAAAAATTTCTGGTTTTTGAATTCGGGATGAGTCAGCAACTCTGAAGCGTATGCCAACACTTCATGATTCGCTTGATTCTGAAAACATTTTTTCATAGCACTTAACCGAAAGAAAAACTGTTCAGATTTTTTTTCAGGTTCCTTGACGGGGAAAGAGTAATGAAATTTTTGTTGATTACCCATCAAAGGCAAGTGGTGTGCTGTAATTCTGTGATTTTCAAATCCATTTTCAGGAATTACTTTTTCCAACAAAGAATGAACCTGAGGAATGGGAAATCGGTCCGAAAAAAATTTTGTTTCAAATTTGATTTGAAAGAATTTTTGTTCGTAAGTAGACTCTGGCAAAAGTTGAGGTAAAATGGGAGTGTCAAATCCCAAAGATCGAGTGCACCAATCTAATTGAGTTAAATTGTACACTGTACATTTTCCATTGACAATGGGAACATCCAATTTGAATGTTTTTTTCAGTTGAACTTTAAACGATTCGTATTGGGCATGCAATTTGCTAAACGGATTTAAATTTTCGTGTTCAAGCTCTTTGAAAAAGTGAAGAATAAATTTCTGAAACTCGTCTTCGTTCATTAGTTTCTTTAATTTGATGATGCTTCCATGATAATGAATAAATTGCGCCAAGTTATCTTCAAACAAATGCAAACTTAGTTCTTGTTGTTCTTTGATGGGAAATGTTTCTGTCGCCCATTTCAAGTTCAAGACAGGGTGAGTTAGCAAAGAAAGCACAGAAACTTTTCGAGCCGTTTTAGCCAAAGAATTTGGCATTCGATATTGACGACTCATCGTGACAAGTTTTATAAATGTGTTTAATTTACTTCAAACATTCTTCTGTCTGAAAAAAAAACAAAAAAAAAATCTAATTATGAACTGTTTGCAAGCACACACATGGTGTAATTCTTTTAAAAATCATCAAGATTTATGTGATTTAATTTCTAATTTATGTGACACTCAAGCTGCTTTCAAGATTATCGTGTATTTGGGAATTTGTTTAGGAATTTTTATGGCAATTCTGACTTTAATTGTTTTTTTTATGATTTTGATTGATTTATGTTGTTTAACCCTTTTAAAAAAACCTCAAGTGTTCAATTCTTTACAATGAGTGAAATTATTCAAATTGTCCTTTTTGTTCTTATGATTTTTTGCATTTGTTGTTGTCACTGCGATTTTGAGAGAGATGATTAGACTCCTCCCTTTTACTTGGACATTTCAAGTCAACTTTTCAAGTCAAAAATGAGTCAGTTCCTCATTTGCGTTTCAATTAGCATCATCATGCATTCGTTGGAATTATTTGATTCTAAACCTGAAGTGCCAGCTTGTCTGTTAAAAACACCAGAACATTCTAAACTTGACTATCCATATCCTAAAACTGAAGGAGTGTTTTCTTCCAATTCAGTTGATGAATTAAAAAATGCCATTGACGAAAACGATTTTTGGACCATTACTGAAAAACTGGATGGAAGCAACGTTTGCATTTCATCAGAAGGATGGATTGCTTCTCGCAATCAAATTATTGCCAACTTTGCTCAATCAAAAAATTGGAGAATGAAAAAATTTAACAAACAAACTTTGGAACATCTTGCTCCTTTGTATGATAAAATTCATCAATTGAGTACTATTCTCAATAACGAATGCGACTTTGAATTAAACTTGGAAGAAGATCAAATTCTTCTTTATGGAGAATTTATGCTAGAAGGAACCGCTGTTTCCAAGCACGATATTTACAATTACAAGTTGCAAAAGTACAAACCTGGACATTTGTTTGTTTTTGGAATCGGTTTTGTGTTTAAAACTGACATTGAAAAAAAAGAAAAGTTACTGGAAACTCATTTTGGACACGTGAGGTCGTTTCCTTCTTTAACTCAAACAACAACTTATTTTGTGTGTCCAGTTAATTATCTTAACAAATTCTTTTTTGATTTTGCCAAGATACCTACAGTTCCTATTGTTGGAAGAGACGAGTTTAACACTCTCATGACCAATGAATTGTTTATTGGTCAATTGAAACTTCGTTATTTGGAAGGTTTTGTTTTGACTAATTCAACCAACAAAATTTTTAAATGGAAATATCAAGAATCAACTTGCGATTATCGAAATGCTTTTGCTCAACACTTGAGAAAAGAATTGTCTCATTCTCAAGATCAAATAAACGTGTGCAACTCTTTGTTAAAATTGTATTATTTTAGCAATAATTACATCAACTCTTTGGATTTGCCTCAACTCGATGTATTTTTTAATACATTCTTGAACAAACATGCCAAAAAAATTGCAACTGTTTTAGTTGAAAACGAAATTCATAAATCCACTGATTCTTACAATTGGGATTTAAAAGATTACATTCAAAGATTGAACAAATATGCTCAAACTGAAATTTTTCAATGCTTTTTTAACAAAGTTCAATATTTGTTGGACAAAAAAATTAGTCTGGAATATGGCTTTCTAATTTCTCAGAAAATTAATGAATTTGTTTATGACTTTCTTAGTGACTATGAAATGAATCAACAAATGAGTCTTTTGTCTATTTCTAATTCTGATTAAAATGTGCATGACGAAATTTTTGAAAAATAAAAATACTGATGTAAAACAAATTGTTTTTATTTATTCTAAGACAGTTTAGATTTTTTGACATCAGATAAATCGTAATGACGTATTAATTTTTGCATTTCATTTTCTTTATCAATGTCTTGAAACGTTTTTCCTGTAAATGCAATCAAGTGAACATTGCCTTGTTCTACCATCATCATTTCCACTTTTTCATTGTATCTTAATTTCATCATTCCGATTTCTTCTTTTAGTTTCCAAATTTCATGTCCAGTAATGTTTTTGCCGTCTATTAAAAATTGATGTTTTTTGTAAATTTTAGAACTCATGGCGTGCAACAAAAACACATCTATATTATCGCAAAAACAATGTTGTTCCATTTTACTTGTTTTTAGAATAACACTACACGTTCAACTGACTCACTTGACTACAGGTTTAAACTGAAAGTTATTTTTGAGTCAATTCTTTTCTGACTGCAGCCAAAATGTATTTTTTTGTCCAGTCGTCTACTTTGGGAGTGAGATAACATTCAAAAATGTGAGCGACATTGTAATAAGCATAGGAAATGCCATCAGCTGTCATTTCCTGTAGCATGTTTCCCAACATATCTTGCTTGAACAAACAAATGTTGACCTTTAAACGTTTGACATTTCCTTCCTCAACACATTGTTCCATGAAAGGTAAAAAGTAAGCATGCTTTGCGAGTGCTTTTTCGTACCATTTTTTCATGTTGCCATCGTTCAACACTTGCCTCATCATCTACAAAATAAAATTTCTTTTTAATCATCTGAATTTTCTTCATCTAAAAAATGTCGACTGGTTTCAGTAATTTGAAGTGATTGCACAATGCAACATGGAGGTCGTTTAGCATTTTCAGGATGACACGGTGTGGGGCATTTTTTATATTCACAATTTTCGCATTGATTATATGATCTTT
>Ga0208226_1000182_pt1 | contig 19761 bp, 19 predicted proteins | sample LakMenE18May11ns_FD_150713 | JGI IMG/M metagenome (GOLD analysis project Ga0208226, IMG submission 150713) | Freshwater microbial communities from Lake Mendota, WI - 18MAY2011 deep hole epilimnion ns (SPAdes) | ecosystem: Environmental > Aquatic > Freshwater > Lake > Epilimnion/Euphotic zone ... | reverse complement strand
TATATATATATATAAATATAAAAAGAGATTATAAATACAAAAGAGATGTCAAAAGAGATGTCAAAAGAGACCTACAATTATCCCCCGGAAACGATTATTCCCCGGAAACGATTATTCCCCGGAAACGATTAGCTAACAGTACTGATCTTCGCCCGGAAACGATTATTCCCCGGAAACGATTATTCCCCGGAAACGATTAGCTAACAGTACTGATCTTCTCCCGGAAACGATTTCGCCCCGGAAACGATTATTCCCCGGAAACGATTAGATTAGCCTGACCCGGAAACACTTTCACCAGAACTCTTCCAGCGCATCTCTGGAGAAGAAGCATGAGTGAGAAAGCATGCGTCGACGACACGGGGGGCGTGCTAGAGAGCGCATACAGGCAACTGGTGGAAGACTATGCATGGTTGACGAGGCGCTACGATTTACTGAAACAGCGCTACGAATATATGCATGGCTTCGACATCGAAGCACTTGCTGAACATAATCTGCAGCAGCTTCGCGAGGATCTCGAAGTTGCCTTGCAACGTGTTGGTACCCAGCAACATTTTAACGACGCATCGAAAGAAGTAGCTAGCAAGTTCAAGGGCTTTGTGTGCCCCATCAGCTGCAAGTTGATGAAAGACCCGGTCATAGCTGCCGACGGTCATAGCTATGAAAAAGAAAGCATTGAACTTTTTCTCAAAAATGCACTCATCTCACCCATAACCAAGAGCCCATTCGCACACACGCATCTCACCCCCAACCATGCTCTTAAAAAAAGCATTGACGAGGCACTGGAACACAGTCTCCACAAACAGAGCATTTACTGAGTGTGTGCTTTACTGAAACTCGTTAAAAAATAAACAAAAAAATAAACAAAATTCGCGTTCAAGCGTGAGCATCCGCAGATTTGTGGCGCAAGCAGAATTTGAGACGGTTTTCCATTTCGGTGATGTACTTTGGGTGTATGCCATAATTGTCCAAGAGTGTCGATTCTGGTGGTAACAACATCTTGAGCTCTTTTTTTCTCTCCAAAACAACGCAGCTGTCGTTGTAGACGCCGTGGCGCATAAGGTACAGAGCTCCAACAGCGAGACGTTGGACCTCATTAGATCTTATACACATGCCTTGTGCGATAAGCAAATGAAAAATTTGTAGGGTGCTGATGACAACATGCTTTACCAGCTCTTGGCGTTTTTGTTTTGTCATATACGTAAATATATACTGCGTCTTATTGAAGCTTTGTAGCAACAGAATACATGTTAAAACCAAATTCTTATTCTGTCGAAAATTCCGCAAACAAATCTCTGAGCTTTTTCTCAACACAACACTTAGTGACAAATCGCGAATTCTATTGCTTGTATTTGAGCATAAAATACAAGTAACAATGGTGTTGACTTGAGCATGCATAGATTCGTGTGCATCTGATATTTCCGTACCAAACAAACAAACAGTGTCTACAAATTCAGTTTCAACAAAACGTTTTGTATGCACAACTACCCCCGTAAGAGCACATACAAGCCCATCTTCTGTTTCTACTGTTTCACACGAACCGTACGCACACACATGTACTTGACTGCATGTACAGCATCCATAAACATCAAGGTCAATTATCTCCCAGTCACAAATGTGGGTTTTGCATGTCAAGGTAGGAAGAGTGAATGGTGAACGCAACAGTTTCCAGATATGCACATTTTTCTCTATGACATGCTTGCGCATGCGCGTTGAGCTTAAGTCGAATTGCGCATCAGGCATTTTATTTCCTCGTCAAAAATTCTCTTATATGACATTCTTTATTATAGCACTACACAGCTGTGGGCATCAGCTCGAAATCGATCTGAATGCGAGCATGGAACGAGTATGGCTTTCTGATAAGCATATTCGCTGCTTGCGTAAGTTCTTCTTTCCGTTTTGCCTTTTCAGTTTCATATGCTGCAAGTGCATCTGCATCAGTTGGCCGAGCCAAAGATGTGGTCAAATGCGAAGGAATCTTCGAATAAATTTCATCATTTTCAGTCATTTCTAGCCAATGAATACCGTCGAGGCGTGAGATCTGGACACTTAGTTGATTAAGATCAACAGTACCCACCTTGCTCAGCACCTTCGTTTTGAGTTGATTACAACATGTGGACATCACTTGCTTAGTAACCTTGTACCACATGTCGTCAATAAGTGGTTGGGTGTCAATGTCTGCGTTGAGGATGTCTTTATTGATACGCAACAGGTCAATCACAGGATGAGCTTTGGACACAAAAACAAAATTTTCACCCTGCACGTTCAATACACCGTGGGAGTCCAAATTATTGACGTTGTACTCTGGATATTGCACTCGCCACGACATGCTTTCGTGAGTATTTGCTTCATTCTGATAGATAATCTGCGGAGTTGTGTTTGTTACCTCAGGAAGTGTTGAAAATGCATAAGCAGAACCAGTCCGTGTACATTCTCTGTTAGGCACACATGAAATCGACACCCCAAGTGGCAAGGGAAATCCGTTGAGATATTCCAACAAGGTCACTTTATGCAAATATGCGTTCTTGATAAGAGCTGTAGCCGAAGCATTGTCAGCGGCTCCGTCGAGTAACTCTGTGACTCCAAGAATGTCATTTATTCTTCCATTTTGTGTCGACCAACACGCTGCTTCTTGACCGCAGTGGGCAAATTGATTCAAACTTCCTCGAATACTACAACAGAAAACACGAGATATGATATTGCCAGCGGGTTTGTTCTCCTGCGAGCTGGTCGCTACCATGGCATTTGCTGTGCTTAAATAGTGCTGTAAGTACTTTTTGGTATTAATTTAGTGTCATGATTGCCGAATTTTCTTGCACCAACTGTCTAGTGTGTTCGATTGAACTTCGTGTGTCTTTTTTTTGCTTGACTGGCGTTGTGTAAAGGCCATATTTTGACCCGCCTTCTTATTTTGACTTGCGTTCTTATTTTGACTTGCGTTCTTATTTTGACTTGCGTTCTTATTTTGACTTGCGTTCTTATTTTGACTTGCATTCTTATTTTCACTTGCATTCTTATTTTCACTTGCCTTCTTTTCTTCATATAACCTACTGGCGACTTGGTCTTGTTCGTCTCCTTTGTGCTCAATTATGCACACGCGACACCACCACCACGTTTCTGGCTCAATGTCTCCGAGAAACGCACGAGGCTTCGCCCATACTCGAGCGCTACAACGTTTACAGTTCCAAATAGCATCTGGAGCTGTCTGTGTCTGTGACTGTGTCAGTGTTGGTGTCAGTGCCTGTGTGAGTGGTTTTGCTGGGTTTTCAAACACGAATGATTTTTGTGACTTTTCAACTTTTGAATTCTCTGAGAAAATTTGTTGGCGACATGAGCTACACAGTATACTGTTTCCCCGCAAGTCTCGTCGAACCATCACAGCTGCAGCATCATGGTCCATCACAGCTTGGCAAGGAGCGCACAGCGGCCTGGAAGCAGGCATTTCAAATTGCATTCTTGAGCGACAGTCTGCTCGCCATTCATAAGAAGCCAGATTGGCACATCTGGCTGATGAGCCAAAGTCCGGACGCATGAACAAAGAGATAATGCACCACGTAACAAGCACGATCAATTTATTTCTTCCTCAAACAGTACTAATTTTTGTAGACCCCCGTAACTAAACCCTCCCTCCCCACACACAAGAACGCCAAGAGGTGCATTCGGATTCATCACCTTCACAACCTGGACCTGCAAAGGCGCACACTTAGGCAAGGAGATTCATCTCTCGCTGTATCCTGGTCTTTTTCCTTGCCCTCTCGAGCTCGGCGTTGGCCTTCTGGAGCTCGGCGTTGGCCTTCTGGAGCTCGGCGTTGGCCTTGTGCTTCTCCTCATGAATCCAAATGCACCTCTTGGCATTCTTCTCTCGCTGTATCCTTGTCTTTTTCCTTGCCCTCTCGAGCTCGGCGTTGGCCTTCTGGAGCTCGGCGTTGGCCTTCTGGAGCTCGGCGTTGGCCTTCTGGAGCTCGGCGTTGGCCTTGTCCTTCTCCTCACCAAGCTTCTTTATCATCTTCTCACGCTCCTCTTTCTTAAAGAGATGCAAACTCTGCAGATGACGGAAAGAGGCGAGCTCATCCTGCGCAAGCTCCAACTCGGCCTTTATCTTCTGAGTCTCTGCCTGCGCCGTCTGCGTCTCCGCCTGCGCCTTCAACAAGGCGTTATGAGGAAAAGAGTGCACCTGCAACTCGGCCTCACCCCCAAATAACGCCTCCAACTCCTGGGAGGAGCGCCCTTCGACCGCCTGCACAAGGAAGGATGTTTAGTTGAATCGCACACGGCCAGCACAGGCTGACGCGGTGCAGCCGGCGACAGCGCCGCTCGCCAATTGCACGTGCACGCGCCCGCCTGCACCGCTAGCCACGTTCTCCGTCATATGCCTCGCACCTTTTCGCTCGGAGAAACAGTGATTGTACCCGTGGCTTGGCCAGCATCAAAAGCAGCCTTGGCAGCAGGCGAGTTGAAGAAACAATCGACAGCAGCCTTGGCAGTAGCATGTAGTCCCATAACTGTTGCCGGGGGAGTGACCGCCTGCAAGCTCTCTTGCACGGAGCGCCCTTCGACGGCCTGCACAAGGAAGGATGTTTAATGGCATCCCACACCGCCCGCACAGGCTGACGCGGTGCAGCCGGCGGACAGCGCCGCCCGCCAATAGCACGTAAACGCGCGCACGCCTGCCACCTTGTCCGTCCCTAAGTACTTCGGCGAGCCCGGCGGCGAGTTCGGCGAGCCAGGCGGCGTGTACTGCAGCGACGCAGCTTCCTGCAAAGCCTGCGCAGCCTTAGCGCCTTTGCGCGTCTGCTGCTCGTGCCACTTGCTCGCCAGCATCTTCTGCGCAGCGGGGCCGTTTCCCTTCCCTCCCATGGACATTGTTAAAGGGCGTGAGTTCAATGAAAAAAAACTCTCTGTACTGTTGGCGACAAAAGCTCCCGGTACTGTAAATTAGTACGGATCGTATTGACCCGGGACCAGTCAAAAAACAATTAGTACAGTACCAATAAAATTTGAAATTTGGAATTTGTACTGAACGGACTAAATCCGGCGAAAATTAACAAATGGGCCCTAAAGCGAAGAAGGAGCTGGCGAGCGCCTGGTACGAGCGCCAGACGCGCCTCGCCGCTGAGGCTGCACAGGCTCTGGAGGCAACGGCAGTGAATGTGCGTGTCTACAATGGCGCCAGCGACAAGGATGCGCGTGCTGCAGTGGCGGCCTCCGGGGGCATCAACTGGGAGCTTCTCAGTGGCTCGACGCTGGCGCTCAAGTTCGCTGCGGGACAGGCGCAGAAGAACGCGCCGCAGGCGACGGTGTCGCTGAGGAAGCGCGGGGCGCACAGGCCGAGCTCTTCGTCGGCGATCAAGAAGCGTAAGTGAAGCGAAGCAAGAGCGTCAGTGCAGCGACGCATCAGGGACGCGCTTGCAGGTGCTCTGCAATGCCGAGGACGGCGGCCAGCAGCGCCTTGCTGAGCTAAATACTGCGTCTGAGATGAGAGGCATACGTGAAGCTTACAGAGCTTAAATATCGATGATATATGGGTTTTGACAAGACATCATCATCAGCATACGGGGAGTAGTTACAGTCTCGAGTTTATATTCTTTGTATTTTTCTTCCAAACTCGCAATCTGCTCGCGTAATGCCCGTAATGTCCAATCTGTTATTTTTTGTTCATTCTGATGCGCTATCAGTTCTTTGTTTTGCAATTTCAGTTCACGGTTTTCATCTATCAGTTCATTGCAACACTTTTCAATGTTGGATAATTCTTTTACTAATTCATCGCGAGTAAATTCTTTATAATATTCGTTAACACCGTCCGACGACATGCACTCTGTAGCATTTATACAGAAGAATAAGTTGTTTTCGTTTTATATAAACATCCAAAAACAACCCGCAAAGATTAAATGTGAAGATATGAGAGCATAAAAGCAATACTACATATGCGTGCTCTAAGGGGCAATGAACCCCGCCGGCGACATGCTAGGCGCTGCCAATGGCGAGCAGGGCGAGAAGGCGCAGATCTGCCCAGGACGTCCCCGTTTAAGAACGTCCAGCGTCGTAATAAGAGGTCTTAAACCTCTGGTGTGCTGATGTTTGGGACGCTTTAAATGCTTGCAAATGCGCCTTGGTGCCTTGCATTTTAATAAATCATGTCACTGTTTAACAAATACGGGTTCGGCATACATGCGGCCTGTGGTCCGCCCCGCAGCTTGCCGCGCGTCGTCCCCTGCGTGGTGGCGGAGCGCTCGCCAGCCTTGTCGCGCAGGGTGAGAGCCTGTGGTGCGTGCTCAAGCTGAGAGCTAGCAACAAAATTCACCCTGCCCTTGCCAGGCCCCATGTCCACACACACACGCTTGTACTCGTCTGCAGAGCTCGGTGTCCACCCCTCCCCGATCCGTAACTCCTGTTTCTGGCTCCGCCCAATGACAGTCCCCTGGTCACCCACCTTCACATTTTGGTAGGCAATCAGACTACGCACACGGTCGCCCTGTTGGAACCCGCCCGGGAGTGGGTTTTCTCCTGATCTTTCATCATGTTTCCAAAAGCCCGCACCCCTCACGGGTGGTTCATTGGGATCGGGGTTTGCTGATTCCTTGGGATCGGGGTTTGCTGATTCCGGATCAAATGAATGAGCTGATTCCGGATCAAATGAATGAGGGTTTGCTGATTCCATAATTTTTTTGTGTTTTATATAATATATGATGGGTACGTTGCTTGGGTTTAGGGTTTAGGGTGTGTCACCCTGCCTGAGCAAGCTTGGCAGCGCGCTCTGGAAACGTGTGAGTGAGGAGGACGCGGGGGATCCAACGTTTTAATGAAGTTTTGTAGTGTACGCAGCTTGTTAAACATCCAAAAACAACCCGCAAAGATTAAATGTGAAGATATGAGAGCATAAAAGCAATACTACATATGCGTGCTCTAAGGGGCAATGAACCCCGCTATAGAAATCCACGACGTCTGGATGTGTTATTGTGTAACGTGATTTTTTCTTCTGTCTTCCTTGCGATTATTCTGGGGGTTTTTGCTTTTTTGGCTACAAGAACACACATGTTTCATAGGGCGCTGATGTCTAGACAGCAGATTAAACTCGATAACATGTGGCTGGTGGAGCAATGCAAAGCTCCAAATTTTTACAGCAATATGAAGCAACACTCTACTCTGTGTGACGATGTTGTGCTAGAACAGACAGACTCCTTGTGGCTGCATGCCTTACGTGATGTTATTGACAATACTTACGTGTGTGGCGATATGCCATGTATAAATCGTATTGAACAAGCACTACAGTGGGTGTTTGGTAAAGGTATATTGTTGTTGGCTGCAGTTGCTGCTAGCGCCTTTTTTGTATTTCTTATATTTCTCAACATTGCTCGACATCTGCCGGGGAAGTCCCATGACGTCAGGTTTTACACCGACGCTGTGTCGTATCCTCTGCTGCACGAATCCGGCCCAACGTCTCGTACACAGCGTATAAAACCATAGAAAATTACTCTAGAACAAATTCTTGGAAACTTGCTCATGTGTGCATTTAGTATATACAAGATATACCTATAATGCTGAAACATTGGGGTACAATGTTCGTGGTTTGTTTCTCATTGAAATTTTTGCAAATACATGCCCTGCACTCAAATCTTACAGGAGATGTAGACAGCTTTCAGTGCAATGTGTGCAACGCCTCTTATTACTGCAGTGCTGGAGTCCGCTACCCGTGTCCCCCCAACTCCCTCGCTATCGAGTATGCTGACAAGGCAGAAGAGTGCATTTGCAATCCGGGCTATGTAGGAGTGGGGGAAGGTCCTCCCAGGCAAATTCCGGCTACTTTGACATACGACTTTTACAGCAGCTTATTTCCGGCATGCCGACACTGTCCTAATGATGCACAATTTCCCTTTCCACAATACGCTTTTGATATGCCCCTTCGATTAAAATTGTGGCTTGATTACGCAGCAAGCATTGGCGCAACTACTAATATTAATGCGATTGGTTCACGTGTTGGAAATTATGACGATTTTGGGTTCACTGGTGTATATGCAAATGGCCAGGCCACACCACCTAATGACTTGTTTTTCAGACTACGACTTTCAAGAGAATACACAAGAGTAACAGTAATTTACAAAGCATTTAAGCAATACATACATTTGTACATCAATGATGTCCTACAGCAATCGTGTGGGTCGCCGCAAATTAATAGTTGGTCCACACCAGTTCCGCAGGAGTGTATTTACACAACAGCATATTCACCAGGTTCGATCCTAGAATTGAGAGGTAATGGTGATGTTGTTTTCATTGGTGAAAACCTGAAGTTTCTCTTTACTCATCCACAGATTCCCTTTGCGTGCGATCTCGGCTTGTCCCCTCATTGGTACTTGTACGGTCAGAGGAACACGTGTCCCGCGAACAAGGGCGTTGTGGCAAACGGGTCTGCAAGTGTGGAAGATTGCGTGTGTCTGCCGGGGTATGCCAGTCAAGGGCCTAGTGTATATACTGCGTGCTTGCCGTGTCCGGCAGGCACTTACACCAAAGGTTCGAACTCAAGCCAGTGCACGCCATGCCCAGGCAACTCATCGCATACCAGCACGATGCAAACAGATATCTCTGCATGTCTTTGCAACGCCGGGTGGGCCGGTATCGCCGCCACTGGATGTAACGAATGCCACGTCAACTTTTATTCGGATCGCAATAGTCTTAATTGCACGCCCTGTCCTCCTGGGACCGCCACCTATGAGTATCCGCGAGCGTCGTGCCAATGCCACGCAGGTTACGAGCCAGCGTATCAAGTGACCAACGGAGCGACACGATGGTATTCAGCTACTTCCGAAAGCAATATTGTGCAGCTTCGTGGAGAGCTGGACTCGCCTCCAGCTCTCTACTCGCCTTGGGGTTACCCGAACAACAACATTTATTTGAGTTATGGCTGGTTTGCGTGTGACGCTTGCTGGTGTGGAGGGGGTGCATGTGCATGGACAATAATAGATCTTGGGAAGATCGAAAGTGTGGCTGGTTTCGTAATTCAGCACTCATGCGACGGGGGTACTAAGTGCGGACAATATGTAAACAGAGTACAAGTGCAATACTCAGTAGTCCAAGATTCTGGATTTATAACAGCAAAGTCCTCATATGATGGGGGAGTCGATTTTTATCCAAATAATCATGCAGCTAAACCCTACAAGAATACATTCGACAAAACTTATCAGTTGTTTGCAAGTCCTGTGAGGGCTCGATACATAAGATTAAATCCAATGCTGCCTGGAGTCTACAATTCAGCTTTTTTCAGATCTGGGGTGATTATCTGGCCTAACCTCGAATGCTCAGCGTGTCGCATGAATACTTTCAAAAACTACACGGGAACTCGTAGTGTGTCGTATGATCGTACCGCGCTTAGTGAATGCCAATCATGTCCGTACTTGTCCTCCACCACAGCCACAAACAGCACGTCGTGCTCTTGTAATACGGGTGCATACACAGACACTAACAGCAGTGATGCGAGTGTGTGCCGGGGATGTGGGCTCGGCATGTATTTATCCAATGGCACCTGTAACAACTGTCTCGACAACACATTTGCGAGTGAAGTGAATACACAAATGTGCACGGAATGTAACAATGCTTCGTTTAATCACGATCATTCCCGCTCTTTTTGTCTGTGTAAATCCGGGTTCATATCGGACATTGTAGAGGTTAACCCACCCGATAATATGAGATACTTCTCACTGGAATTTTTGGGCTCTTATTCTGGCTTTCAATGGTCTCAATCAAGACTTGACACAATTGGAACACAGGCTGGGTGGTGGCCTGAAGTACATTCAAATGCCCCTGCCGGAACATGGCTGGCAATGGACTTGGGGGTTGTGAGACGAGTGTACGGTGTTGTGATCCAAAGTCCGGACAATACCAATGCTTGTGGTGGAAGCCTGGTGTGTCCCACTGCAATTTCCGTGGAGTATTCACATTTCCGGGATACGGGATTTGTCAATGCAAAAAACCTGGCTACTGGCAATACTATGTTTTATCCTGTTGACATTGGTGAAACACAAGAATGTCTAGCACGACTTGGCTGCGCGTGCGCAAAAAGACGCAGTAACAACATTTTCATGGAACCTGTCATGACTCGGTATGTAAAAATTCGTGTCTGGAATTGGGTGTATAGAATTGCAATGCGCGCTGGTGTATTGGTTGTCTCCGATACTTGTTCTCCATGTCCTGCTAACACATACAAGGAATATGCCGGAACATCTGGTCTGACGTGTGATGCCTGTCAGCCTAATTCCGTGTCGCACCCTGGGTCTGTGAGTCAGTCGCAGTGTAACTGTTCCGCAGGGTTCTTCAAAAACGGCAGCACCTTGTGTCCTTCGTGCGCGGGCGGGTACTACAGTCTCACTCAGGATGTCCCTGAGTGCACAAAATGTCCAGAGCACACCTTCACGGATCCTGCTCTTCATCCGTGGGACAAAGCATCCGACTGCCGTGTCTGCAAGCTCTGCAACACCTCGACGAACGCGGCTTTCACAGACCACTATGACGCCGCAAGGGGGGGCTTGGGCTGCGGAGGTTCTAGCGTGGAAGTCTGCACGCAGTGTCCTTCCAGGTCGTCATTGTTTCTGCCTACAACGGAGAGTCAGCGGAACCTCGGCGTGAGCAGTTGCGTGTGTGATGCAGACTTTTACGGCAACGTAGGGACAGCCTGTACTGCCTGTCCAGCTAACCAAGTTCGCCCGAACTTGACCAATGTTAACACCACTTTAGCAGACTGCCTATGCACAGCGGGGTTCGAGCCCAATGCTTCCGCTGCTAATCTGTGTACACTGTGCCCTGTGGGCAGCTATAAGCCTTACACAGGTGATGATATGTGCACAGCGTGCGCGCCAACATTCACCACAAGTAAAGTAGGCACAAACAACGCATCAGGGTGTGTGTGCCAGCCAGGGTACGTGTACGGCAATGACCAGTGCACAATATGCCCCGAAAACACGTATAAGGCTGGCTTTAACCTAGACACTACGTGCAATGCATGCACAGCAAACTCCTTCGGACCTGCTGGAGGCACAGTGCCGTGGGATTGCTCGTGCTCTGCGAATCATGAAGCAAACCCACTTTTGTGTGCTCCTTGTAAAACAGGGAAATACAAGAATGCAAGCACGACAATTGACTTGTCAAATCAACTTTTTGTCGCTTCACAAATCAAAAATTTGGCGCGCTCGTGCAGCGGCGGCAATTGTCCCGTGTCAGTATCTTCCTGGTGGGGTGGTGACCCCTTTTATCACGGTTCTAAATTAGTAGATGGTGATTTGAGTTCGGCAAACACGTTTCAGTCGGCTGTAGAAAACAATCCATGGGTAAGGATCGACATGCAGACAACTGTACATGTTAGCAGAGTACGAATTTATAACAGAGGCGACTGCTGCCAATATCGACTCGATAATTTTGAAATTCGTATAGGAAATGATCTTACATTTGTCAACAATGCTGTCTGTGTAACCTCCCAACCAACATTTGTTGGTTTTAAAGACTTTACATGTACGTTGAGTGGCAGATACATATCACTGCAGGTGTTGCTTAATAATGCTCATTTGATGTTCAGGGAATTCGAGGTGTACGGTACAAAGGAAGCATACACATACGAATCAGCCAACGAGTGGAAAACCGACGTTGTCTCAACAGGAACAGTACTGGGAAGATGCAGTGCATGCCCTCAGAATACAGCAACCAACAACACCGGTGTGCTGACCTGCGAGGCGTGTGCTGTGGGGAAGACGACTGACAGGCGCACTGGACAGGTGGAGTGTGTGTGTGACGTGGGCACGGAGCATGGCACAGATGGGGAGTGCGTGACGTGTCCGGCCGGCCGCTACAAAGCCACAAGCACAGACAAGTACGCCAACCGAGCTTGCGTGAACTGTAGCAGCTGCGCGGCCAATCAGCAAGTGGCCACGCTGTGTAACGCAACACACGACGTCACGTGCAAGGCGTGCCAGGCGAACAGCTGGTCCTATGCCAGGAGGACGGAGCTCGGGCTCTGCCTGTGTAACGCGGGCTACGAACTACAGGGGGTGCTGTGCGTCGCTTGTGCTGTTGGGAAGGCTCGGCAAGTGAACAACAGCAACAGCATTGTGTGTGAGACGTGTGGTGCTGGAACGTTTACGTCTGTGTCTGCCAGCATCACCTGTGGAGTGTGTTCTGACATCTGTGACAAACCATGTGCTGAGAAAATATTCGATTTTTCGCCATACTATGGTGTAGCTGCATGGAAAGCGGCCGCTGAAGCATGGGGGATGACACACAGGTTGTTTGAACAGAGTGGGGACGGATTTGGCGTCGCTGGTCCTTCGCAAGCGGGGTGGGTGCAATTTGGGCTGCCTGCAAATTCGCCTCCCTTTAATAATCTCGAGGTTTCTTTTTATTCAACAGGTGATGGTAATGCGCTGTTGTATATCGATGATCAGCTGAAAGCAAGTGCAGGCGCATTTGGTAGTTCAATGTTTCCAACAGTATACAAGCAGGTTGGTGTTATAACAGGAACATTAAAATTACTTGAATTAGGATCGGGAGGCATAGGGAGAGCACTTAAAATCACACTACGACGAAACTGCGAAAGTTACGTAAAGAATGAGTGCAACGCCTCGCGCGACGTGATCTGCCAGGAGTGCCAGACGTGCGGACTGGGGTTCTACGCCAACAATACCTGTGGAGTGAACCACAGCAACGACAGGCTCGACACACAGTGTGCTGCGTGTCCTGCTGGGTACCACTGTCCTGGCGGGAGTGTGTCTCAGGTTGCTATTTCATGTGCTGACAACAGATGCGCTGCCAATCAGCAAGTGGCCACGCTGTGCAATGCCACGCACAACGTCACGTGCAAGGCGTGCCAGGCAAACAGCTGGTCCTACGCCGGGAGGACAGAACTCGGGCCCTGCCTGTGTAACGCCGGCTACGAACTACAGGGGGGGCTGTGCGTCGCCTGCCCCGTTGGCAAGGCCCGCCAGGCCAACGCAAACAACAGCATCGTGTGCGAAACATGTGCTGTTGGAACTTTTACGTCTGTGTCTGCCAATATTACCTGTAGCACATGTTCTAAATGCGCTGCCAATCAGCAAGTGGCCACGCTGTGCAATGCAACGCACAACGTCACGTGCAAGGCGTGCCAGGCGAACAGCTGGTCCTACGCAGGGAGGACAGAACTCGGGCTCTGCCTGTGCAACGCAGGCTACGATCTGCAGGGGGGGCTGTGTATCGCCTGCCCCGTTGGCAAGGCCCGGCAGGCCAATTACAACAATAGCATCATGTGTGAGACGTGTGCGTCGGGCACGTTAACAACACAGACAGCCACCACAGTCTGCAGAAGTTGCTCAGCAAATTGTGAACTTAATATTTCACTTGTCAAAAAAATAGCTGATTTTACAGGTACATACAGCACGACTGATTATTATTCTACTGGTTATGGTGGAAGCAGTAGAATTTCATGGTTGGCGTATGCTGACAGCATTGGTGCAACATATAGTAATATCAATGATGAAGGCTGGGGTGGAGTATTTGGTAATTTTGATCGCTCAGGCACAGCATTAGCTTACATAGAATTTACCTTGCCTTCTGGGTACTCATTTGTCGAAATAGACGCGCCAGGTAGGGGGACGCAGCAACTGTATATTAGTGGTGTTCAGTATACTTGCAACAGTCAATGTAAAGTTATTGCTCCATACTTACCAGGGGATAAAGTACGGTTTTCTGAATTGTGGGGCGTTATAACATACGCAATCAAAATTTCAGTCTTCAGACTACGACCACCACCGAATTACGTACAGCAGGAGTGCAACGCCTCGCGCGACGTGATCTGCCAGGAGTGCCAAACGTGTGGCGTGGGGTTCTTCGCCAACAACACCTGCGGCGCGAACTACAGCAATGGAAGGCTCGACACACAGTGTGCTGTCTGTCCTGCGGGGTCCTACTGTCCGACGGGCCTAGGGCCACCGATCCCCTGCCCGAACAACGGACAAAGCCTTCCAGGCAGCATCTCTGACGACGCGTGCGACTGCGATCCTGGCTACTTCCGGGACGTGGACGGGTGCAAGCAGTGTTTCTTGGACACGTACTGTCCTGGCGAGCAAGTGCAGCACGCCATATCATGCCCTCCCATGTCCCGCACAATTGCGCGAGGAAGCACCATGCGCATGGACTGCCACTGCCAGGTGGGGTACTTTCGAGACCCCCCCTCTGCCGAGAACTCCTTCAACTGCTCGCTATGCCTCCCTGGCGACTTCTGTTTCAACAACTCAGCGTACAACTGCAGCGACGAGCTCATGCACTCTGAGCCAGGTTCGGGCTTTGTTGACAACTGCACGTGTGTCAGTGGTTATTATAACAATGGCTCTCGTTGTGAAAACTGTCCTGGTGGATATTTTTGTGAGAATGGCTTGCTCCTGGGTTGTGCAGAAAATGAGTGGACAGCTGGTCAAGAACGAGTAGATGTTTGTCTTTGCAAACCAGGGTTTTATCGTCCAAATTCCTCAGACTTGTGTGTTCCATGCACTGACAACTATTTTTGTGACGGAACAGACGACGCACAGCATGCTTGTCCAGCAAATGCTGTCTCCCATTCTGCGACACATGTTCAAGATTGTCTGTGTGACGTAAGCTTTCAAGCTATTTTCAGTAATAACATGTCAGAGCCACACTCTTGTCAACAATGTTCCAACGGAGAAACATTCAAGAGTAGTGTTGGAAATACTGCTTGCACGCCATGCTCTGTGTGTCTACCACAAACACACTCTACCTGGACTCAAATTGTATGTACGCCTGCAGAAGACTCTCTTTGCGACACATGTAGTGTGTGTCATAACACTAGTCTTTTAGAAGTGCAACCGCGAGCAAGGTCAGAATATGCTACTCACGCATGTCAACAGTTTTTCGACACGAGGTGTGGCAACTGCTCCACGTGCAACGCAAGCGAATGGGAGCTGACACCTTGCTCCGAGACAGAGGACGCAATATGTGCTCCTATAAATTACGGGCGTCAATGTCCTGTTGGATTCTATGCCGGCGGCGACACATACTATACGGACAGTAAATGCTTGCCATGTACTGTGCGCAACATGCCGTACCAAGGAATGTGGCTTCACGAGTTCACATCAGCAGGCGCAAGATATAACGACAGTTTGTCTTGTGAGCTCAAATGTCTGCCCTTCTCACGCCTTGCCAAAAATTCCGATTCAAGCTTCGGTTGCACAACATGTGAGACTGGAAACGTGCTTTTTAAGAAGTTTACACAACACCTCTTAGAATGCAAATTCGAGTGCTTGCATGGGTATGTAGTGCTAAATGGCGATTGTGTGCTTGGTCCAATGTCAGCAGACGAAAATACGTTCTGGAACCACTCTCTCAACGTGACACATGTGCAGCGAGAAGAGCAGCACAACAACAGCGGTAGTGGTGCATTCTTCGTAACAGTGAGCCACACTGCTCATGGCAGGTTTGCTGTGGTCGTAGGCAAGTCTGAGCCAACGTGCTCTGGACGCGCAAGAGTGGAGCTCAGGGCTCCCTCCCGCGCAGCATGCTGCTTCTCTGAGCTCTGGAGAGTATCTACCAGATCACAGCTAGGACTTGCGAGCACGGCGCCAGAATTGTGCTCTCGACAACACCCTCCGTGGAGTGAGCTCCGTAGCAACACACAGCTTGCTTTTGAGGTTTCAGACAAGAGGATTGAAGAGTTGGCAAATTGCTCGCAAGTCCAAGACGGACTCTCCTGTTCCTTGTATGTAAGCATTGTGGACACGAAGCTGGTGCACCACTTCTCAGTGCTGGTTTATCTGCAGCTGAAACGTGCTGGAGCATTGTCTGCTGTGGGAACACAGACATACGTGCCTCTTGACAGAGTCAGGGTTGAAGTGCAGCTAGCGTACAAGGAGGTTGATGGAACTCATGTGTTCGTAGTAAATAGCGATTTGAAGCCGTTGCCTGGAGCAGGAGAGACAGAAGTTGAGTTGGTTGGTACTGGACTTGTTCCTATACAAATTTCGCCTGAAGTCAACTGTTCTCGCATGTTTGCGAGCAAGAATCGTAACGTAACTTCCAATACATGGGCACTGGAGGGAGAGGGACCTTATGTAACAACATTTTTCAGGGATTTGAGGTCTTCCGAACTCATACACGACACAAGATTTATAAAGCTTTTCTATACTATACGGCTACGCGAACGTGAAACAGAATCATCATCAACAATCATCAACTCAACAGTTGTCAAGAACATAATGCATGTAGCTGTGTGGCGAAATGTCTCTACGACTCAAGCTGTGTGTGTGCAAGTGCAAGAGAAGCATTTACAAGTGAGCACAGGAAATGTTGTCAGCTGCAGTGGTCTGGGGCACGATGCAGTGGCATCAGCAACCCGTCTATTAGAACCCACAGATACAGTACATGGTGCTGTCGGCGGCCTCACATCATTTGTTGCAATGTCCACACACGCACACGTGCGTTCTGTGAACATAGTTAGCATGCTCTTAGCTTTCGCACTCCCTCCTACTCTGATTCCCGCAAACACAACACACATGCATATGGGGGTTTTAGATTTCACAGAAGACTTCCGCAGTGCTTGCCTTCAGACGCCGCTCTGCCACTTCCAGCACGCGTATCAAGGTTTGCAAAAAATTCATTTCATGACAAGCTGCGACTCGGCTTCGCAGGACGCAGCACGCGCATGGCTGACTGTTTCGCTTGGGGTGGTGCATGATGCTGCACACGTCATGGCGCTGTGCAACATTGTTGCCAGACAACCTCACTATGCCTTTCTAATCACGCTCGTGAACACGCGTGCATTTCTCCCCAAATCATCACAGTGGCACGACTTGCAAAACCATTCAGCGCCCGTCAGTACAAGCAAGGTGTTTGCTCTGTTTGATTTTGTTTAGGAAAGTAAATTGTGCTAATGCTGTTCATTGTCCAAAAAATAAACCCGAATTTAAGAAGCTACTCGCTATTATACGTTCGGGTTCTAGATGTTCGTTTTCTTGTGACGAGGAAAGGCCTTGTTGTGGTCCTTCCAGCACCCATGGCAGTAGAAGCATGGAAAGCGGGTGGCTGGTGGGGCCCGCTTTTTTCCACACATTGCGCACCCGAACACCGCCTCTTGAAAGCACCCGCTGCACCAGTGGTTGTCCTTGCATCGTAGGGTCCAGCATTGCCCAAATGGACTTGATCGCTCATCGACTTTTAAGTCGTTCTTGCATCGTTTGCGTTTGGGCATGTTCTGGATATAAATTGTCTTAAATATGTTTATTGTCCCCGTCAGTACAAACAGAAATTTAAATGTTTGTAAAGAGTTGGAAGTTTGCAACACACCAGTGTGAAATATATATGAGCAGCAAATATATGATACCGAATTACCTTATCATTGCTCTTGTTGTATTAATATTTGTAGTATGTTTCACTTTCTCCCTGGAAGAGGAAAATGAGGAAAAAGATTCTGCACCCCGTGGTCGCAGCAGATCTCCTAAAATTAGCTACACCATGCGTTCGGGTTCTGGCCTACGAGCAGAACAAAGTACAATGAACAGGTGAATGAAACAACAGTTCGCAGCAGGATAATACTACCAGCTCGCGTCTCTTCTCGCGCGCTCGAGTGCAATATAGCCAATGTGAGCACAACAAAAACCAGCAGAAGTCCAGAGCTGCGCTTTGTGGGACAGGGCCCTGACCAGTGCTGTACAACAAAGAAACTAACAAGAGAGCTCAGTATAGAGAATATGATCATGCGTATTGCGTTGTCTGTTGCATCAGCATTCTTTGGTTGACGGCTGTGTGAGGAGAAGAAAAGAAGAAGAACTGTCATGAGAAGTGAGTACACTATAGTATAGTCTACCGGAGCTGGGTCTGCGGTAAGGAAGAGAAGAGAGCACAAAAGCGTGAACACCTCTACACTGTACAGGAGCTCATATAGTAACATGCGCTGGTCACAAAATAATTCTGGGCCCCACTCTGGGTCTCCATTAAAGAAATCTTGATGTTGTAGACTGACCCATGTCCATGTGCTGCTTGCTGATATCAGAGTAAATGGCATAACAAGCAGCACGACGTCAATCTCTGAGAAGGACAAACTCAAGGATTCGCTCGCCGATACTTCAAGCGCCTCAGTGCTGTTTATGCTGTGTTTGAATGCACTTGGATGCAACATAACATTCACAGCATTTACAGTCCACATACTTTTGTGTTCCTGAAAACTCTCAGCTGTTTTTTTTACAAGAAGAAGAATCACCGGCTGGAAAATGGAAAACAGAAGCAGTGCTTTGACCAAAAACGAGCGCAGTAGTTCTAAGCTTGTCAAGTGTATGCACGGGCAGATCATACACTCCTCGCACATAAACACCTGTGAAACCTGTATGCACGCGTTGATACATTCTAGCAGGTTCTTACAGAAAAGCATTGCAACCATAAACACAATAACCGCAATTACATAGTGGTTATCAAACGTGAGCAGCATGTTAGCAACATCGTATATTCTGCTCGGTAAGGTCTTCACGTTTTGTTAGTATTTTTATTGAAAGTAAAGGGAGGGCTAAAATGTTTTGACCTCTACTTCTCACCAACAGGGACTCTACTTCTCACCAAAACTCTCCCCCGAGTGTTTAATAATACCAGGGCAGGGGCTGTCGGGGGCGGGCGAGCGGCTGGTAATCACGCTTCTGCGATGTGCCAGCCTCCCACAAGGTTTCACTGGTAGTGTACGACATCCCAGGCAACTCGGTCGACACCTCCTTCGGTGTCGCTTTCGGTCTTCGTGTCTTCTCAACCCTCTTCAAATCGTTAAACCATCGAGGGGACTCGACGGTTTGAGACGTTGTGACAGGAAGCCAAAGAGGTCTTGTCGATGGCATCTTTACCGCTGAAGACTCCTGCATCTTGAGCCGGTGTTTGTGCAGGTTGATTTTTAGATCTTCTGCTGGTATTGCTGCCGCTTGGGTGGGTGGTGAGAAAACTTGATTCCCGAGTTCCCTAGCATTCGTCAGAAGTTGCTTACGTTTCTCCTTTTTCCGGAGCAGGCAAGCTGCGAGCTTTTCGTGTTCCATTGCTTTCCAGCAAGGAATGGGGAACCGGAATATTCTTATTCTTAAATACTGAAACTTTCATGCGCACACTTGAACAAATCTCTCTCATGTACAAAGCGAATTGCTCAGTAACTCAATATATTCGAGCATGCTGTTTTGAATATGTTCATGTATTTTGGACTTGAATGGAAGTGCGAACCAAGGAAGTACTATGTCACATTTCAAAATAAACAACGTTTGTTTCTTTTCATTGTCTATATTTGCCTTCATTTTGATTTTGAATGAACCAAGAAGAATAATGTTCGAGAATGTAACGTTTTCTTCGAGATCTTTGCTTGTTGCACATACTTTTTTCAGAATGTGTGTACTTAAGACTTTTCCTGGAATTATTCTTGAAAACCCTGTGGGCACAAGCACCATAGTCTCATATTCAATCAATCTACATTCAGCATCAGGAAACAAAAGAAATGTCATAGGCACTGGACGTGATTTGTCTTCCTCGTAGTGCCATTGTTCCATTTTCTGCTGATGCGTCCACATATAAGCTAGATTTTGCATTGTAGCAGGGCTTATGTCCCAGCTAAGAATTTTATCATTGCACTTGTTCTTTATAGTGCTTGTCAATGTAACTTCATTCTCTGCCCAGACAAAGCTCAAGGAAACAAAAATAAAAATAAATATCCTCTGAACTGATTTTATTTTGTTTCTTGACATAATAATAAACATGCTTAATACCTAGTCCTTCAATTTTCCTCCT
>Ga0208226_1000181_pt1 | contig 19831 bp, 19 predicted proteins | sample LakMenE18May11ns_FD_150713 | JGI IMG/M metagenome (GOLD analysis project Ga0208226, IMG submission 150713) | Freshwater microbial communities from Lake Mendota, WI - 18MAY2011 deep hole epilimnion ns (SPAdes) | ecosystem: Environmental > Aquatic > Freshwater > Lake > Epilimnion/Euphotic zone ... | reverse complement strand
CTAAATTAGCACCTGCATTGTCTTTGGAAAATGACCCAGATACTTATATTATAACTTTTGATGATGATATTATACCTCGTCGCAGACTAGTTGAAACATTACGTAAAAAAATTATAGAACATCCAGAAACATGTTTAGGATTTTCTGGAGGGTGTAAAGGAAATTTTCCGTTTTTTTTTCAGCTCATTTTTGATAATAAAAACGATACTTATGTAGATTGGATACAAGGTGTTCATGTTGTAGCTTATAAAAGATCATTTTTTAATGGGATAGATGATCTAGTTTCTTTCGGAGATGATACACCATTAAAGGAAAAACTTGTTTTTAATGATGATCACCGTATTTCAGGTTATTTAGCTAGCAAAAATATACCTAGGATGTCGATTGGACATAATATAAAAGATTTTTTGTATAAACAAAAAGAAAGTCAAACAGATGCTCTTTCAAAAAGACATGCTTCTTTGATACAAGAACATTATAATATTATTAAATACTTTAGCGAAATTGGTTTATATCATCTAAATAGCTGTATATATCGTTCTTTATTTTTTTTATCTATAATAATATTTGGTTCTGGAATAATAGCGTTTTATTTAACAAAGGGTTACTCTCTTTATATTCGTGTTATTTTTTCTATTCTCATTATTATTATTACAGCATGTTGTATTAGAAATAAATTAGCTTTAGCTGAAGAACCATCAATTACATAAAATAATCGAAACAGTTGCTAACCCGTTTAAAACTATCTTATAATTTATATTATTAGAAATTTTCTAAAAATATAGTTTGAATTTCTTAGATGCGGTCATAAAAATGTTAACACACAAATCTTTTTGGTGAAATGGATCAAAATATAACTATGCTTTTTATGTTAAAGTTTATATAAATTATTATTTATTAGTAAATTTTTAATAAATATTCTTATTTTAAACTGAAACAACCCTAATATATTTCTAAATTGCATTAATTATGTATATAAAATCTAATGGAAAATCTAAAAATAAAATATATATTTGATTCTCTAATTCTAAAAATATTTATTTGTAAAATATCATTTTACAAATTTTTATCAACTCTTCATTCTTGATACATATTTGTTAGATTTCGTAAAAGAGATATCGATTGTTTTAAAATAATATTTTAAAATATTTAATAATATAAAAAATGAAAATTTGGGAAAAAAAATTAAGTAAAAAATATGGAAAATATTATTTGTATAATAGAAAAACAGGTGAATCTATATGGCCTTCAAAATTAAGAGGTGGAGTAAATGATGATTTAAGTGATTCATCTTCAGAACTTGGAGAAACAAATCAATCAGATGCAACTCTGGAATATACGACAGAAACAACTATCCCACCATCTTCTATTAAGTCGGTGAGAGAGATACCTAATCTACGAGATGTTTTTAGACATCAGATCACAGGTCTTCGGTATAATGAAAAGAAGCCAGACATTCTTATGCCGCCGAGTAGAGAACCTGCTTTGAATTTTAAAGTAAATCCTATAGAACAAGAAAAGGTAGAACGCAAACTTATAGAAGATGCCAAAAAAATTGAAGAAGAACGCAATGTTATGCTTCATAAGCGAGTCGTCCACAAAAGAATCGCAGAAGAACGCAAAAGAATGGCAGATCTTGATGCACAAAAGATTAAGCTTTTACAAGAGCAGATTAAGCTTTTGCAAGAGCAGCTTAAAGTTGCGCAAGAGGAGATAACAGGAAATAAAAAAGTGAGAGAACAAGAACTTAATATGATATTGACAAAGTATAAGCGAGATATTCAACTTGTGATGGATGAAGTTGCTGGATCGTGCTCTGGTCATCTTCATCATGGTCGTGGGCAATTGAATTATCAACCACTCAACCTTCTCATAGAAGATTGGCTTCATCCGCTCGGAAAAGGCACGAAAAGGGTAGTGGCGGGAACGCCTGCACCAGGAGGTACAGACGCGTATTGGATACATCTAGCTGCGATGGGGCAAGAAAGAGGCATTAAAACCATAACTCTCACATAGGGCTGGCTTTGCAACAAGTTGCGTTGTTCTTACGGAAAACATTTTTTGAAACTTCATTGTTACAATATTAATAACACATATTAATGATGCATAATTTAAACTTAGTTTATTTAATAAAAAAATAGCAAAACTTACAGGAAAGAATTGTGATAGACAGCCAAGTGATTTATCTATCAATCACGGAAGAATTGTTAATAGAATATTTATTAAAAAATAAAAGTATTGTTGCTTTTATTTTTTGTTATCAAAAACCTTTTCTAATTCAAAAAGTCGGAGGCGGAGGAGGAAAATAAAAAGATAATTCAAAGAAAATTTTCTACGAATTTTTCAAATTATTTAGACAACAAAAAGATTTTTCCTCTTCCTTTTTAAAAGATTTTGATCCGTCGAACTTTTAAAAAGGAAGAGGAAAAATCTTTTTTTTTGGAGAAATGGTTTTTAAAAAGAGTCTTACACACACACATTTCAATTTTTTAAAAAAAAAGTTATAAAAATCACTTTTATCAGAGAATTTTGTAATAGATTTTTCTTTTTTTGTCTTTTTTTGTCTTTTTTTCTCTTTTTTAAAGAAAGTGATATTTATCAAAGAAAGATCAAATTTTTATTATTACTTAAAAATATAGAGGGTCAAAAATAAAATAGGATGGAGCAATGTAAGTTTTGTTCTAACATATTTGGAGATAAAAAAATGCTACGTCGTCACCAAAAAAATACACAATATTGTTTAAAAATACAAGATTTAGCTTTAGCTAAATCTCTTGAAGAAGCTAAAATCAAAGAAATAGAAGAGAATAAAGCCAAACAGATAAAAGAAGATGAAGAACTAGTTTTAAAAGAAAAGGCTAAAGAATTAACTTGTCGATTTTGCATTAAGGAATTCAAAACCAAATATCTCTTAAATAATCATCAAAAGCAAGCAAAATACTGTCTCAAAATACAAGAATCTCAAAATTCTGAAGAAATTATCTCGTCTTTAGTTACTTGTAAATTTTGTTTTAAAAATTTTTCACCTGGAAATTTTTCTAGACACGACGCAATATGCAAGAAAAAAAATAAATATCTGATTGATGAAAATAACAGATTAAAATCCGAAAAGGAACAAGAAATCTCTATTTTGAAAATGAAATCTGAAAAAGATCTAGAAATACTTATACTAAAAATGAAATCAGAGAAAGAAAGAGATGAAAAAGAAATATATAAGTCAGCAGCAGAAAGAGCACAGGCAACAAATGACGAAATAGCCAAAAAACCGACTTATCAGAAAATCAGCACAAAAAACATTCAAAACAATTTAATGTTATCAAGTCTTACTCCTCTTGATTTAGATCAGTCTCGGGTTAATACTATAATAGATGAAAAATATACTAAGAATGATTTTTATGAAGGTCAGAAAGGAGCGGCTCATGTAATTCACAAGTATCTTGCCACAGATTCAGAAGGTAAATCTCAAATAGTTTGTACTGATACAGAACGTGGTACATTCCATCATATTGATGTTAACGGTGAACACGTTGTCGATTATAAAAATGGTCATTTGATAGACAGAGTACATTTACCTCTTAAGAGAAAAGCGAGTAAGTTTGCATCAGAAGAATGTGTAAAAAACCCAACTGCTTATAAAGATATTGTTATGAATGAGACTTCTATTAGAGAACTAGAATCGAAACCTGGTTTGTTTAATAGAACAATGGCAAAACTTACAGGAAAGAATTGTGCTAGACCACTTGTTACATCATCTGAACAACCAATTGATTTATCAATCACGGAAGAGTTATTAATAGAAAATACAAAGTTCTTAACAATAGAACATATATTAAGAGGACCAGAAGGATATGCTGATTATGCTTTATCTTATATTTTAAATGATAGGCTACTTATTGAAGAAGATTATTTAAACACTACATTTATAAAGTATAAGGATAAATTAGGAAATATAATAACAGATTACGGTGGAAAGATATTTACAAAGATGTTATTTGATTCAGTAAGAGAAAGAACACATAAGTTAATAGAATTAAATAACAATGTAACATTTGATTGTGAAGATATAGAAAATTCTGTTTTTCATGAAGAGTTTATAAGTATTGTAATTAGTAATATATAGACAAAAGATTATATATTTGTTCTAAAATAAAAGTGTTGTTGCTTTTATTTTTTTGTAATCAAAAACTTTTCTTTAGAACTGAATTCTAAAAAGGTGGAGGAGGAAAATAAAAAAATAATCCAAAGGAAATTTTCTACGAATTTTTCAAATTATTTAGAAAACAAAACTAAAAAAGAATTTTTACTCCGTCGAACTTTTAAAAACCGGAGGAGGAAAAATAAAGTTTTGAAAATCCGAAACCCCGGTTTATAAAAAATCTCAACACACACAATTCTTGTGTTTGGTGAAATGGAAAGTGATCATTTTTATAACCATTTTTAATCAGGAAATTTGGTATTATTTTATTTTATTTTTATATTTTTTGAAATATTTCGAAATAATTTCGAAAAATATATAAAGATATATTTCTTTATATAAAATGGAATGTCAATACTGTAATCAGATTTTAAAAACATCATCTTCATTAAAACAACATCAATTGACAGCAAAATATTGTCTTTCTAAACAAAATAAAGAACCAATAAAAGAATATTATTGCAATGCATGTAATACAGGTTTTACATTGAAATATTCATTACAAAAACATTTGCAAATATGTAAATCAAATACTCCTGAAATACATCAAATTTCTCAAGAACTTGATGTTGTTAAAAAAGACTTAGAATTGTCTCTTATTCGTGAAAAAGATAAAGATAAGATCATCTATGAACAAAAAAATATTATAAAGGAATTACAAACAGAGTATAAGAGGAATATGGAAATGCAGAACAAAGATTTACAAGATCGAATGCAGTCGATGGCTGAAAAGGCGATCGATAAACCTTCAACTCTCAATCAGAATACAATAAATCAGGTAATAAACAATTTATTGCCTATAACTACTGAACATCTGAATGACCAAGTTCAGTATTTAACTATTGATCATGTAAAGAATGGGGCAGTTGGATATGCAAAGTATGCTCTAGAACATCCGCTAAAAGATAGGTTGATATGCACAGATACTTCTCGTAAGAAAGGAAAGTATAAGGACTCAGATGGAAACATTGTGTCTGATCCAGAGATGTCTAGTATAACAAAAAAGTTATTTTTAGCTATTAAGGATCGTAACTCTGAATTAATAACCGAATACGTAAATGATTTAAAAGTTAAGCTTGACAGTTTTGGTTCTAATAATGAGATGACAAATGAAGAAACAATTGAAATGAGTGGAATGACAGATGATTTGATTGATCTGTTAACTTTTGCTTTTTCTCAAAAAAGACAGTCTACTGAAATTTCAGATGGATTAAAACCAGAACTTTTTCATCAATTCGTAAAAGAGATATCTACTGGTTCTTATCATTCAACCTAAAATTATCACTTTTTTATTTTTAATAATGTATTAAAATAAATGTAGTTCAAAAATGTATGTACTCTAGAAAATATTTTATCTAAATTTAATCAGGCCCGATTATGATTAAATTTATCAAATGCATTATGTAATTTGTTTTTTTACACAAGTTATTTAAATTATATTAGAAAATAAACTAATTAATTACCTAAAATTATATTTTATATATAAAAATATACTATAATTATAAATGAAGGTTTCTACTATTTTTATTATTATTATTATTATTATTATCACCCTCCTATTATTATATTTACTACTTTTAGTATTTTATGGATTTGTTGGGATTTTTAAATATAAAACTCCAAAAAAGAAACAGACAATTATTGTGTCATTATCTACTTTACCTAGCAGAGTAGGAAATTTAAAGAGAGTTTTAAATTCAATTTTTGAGAACGAAATTAAACCTGATATAGTATATGTAAATATAGCAAAATATTCAAACAGAGAAAAAAAAGAGTATTACATACCTGAAAATGTAAAAAAACTAAAAAATGTAAAAATCAATATTGCAGATCAAGATTATGGTCCTATAACAAAATTATATCCTACATTATTTGAAGAAACAAATCCTGAGGATATTATAATATGTATAGATGATGATAAGGAATATGATAAAAAGTTAATTGGTCATCTTGTAAGCGTATCAGATCTATATCCAAGTGAATGTGTGTGTATAACTGGATGGAGTTTTATAAATCTAGGATTTATTGCTTTACCTATAAGTTTACCGATAAATAATATTATAAAAAACGTTGATATATTACAGTGTTATAATGGAGTATTATATAAAAGGAAATTTTTTGATTCCGATTTTAAGGACGTGATAAATTGCAAAGAATGTTTTACAACAGACGATATATTAATATCTAAATATTTAAAGTATAAAAATATATCTATAAAATCAGTACCTTATAATTTTAAACACAAAGACATAGACAATAAAGGATTTAAATTAGGAAGTATAAATATGCAGAATAATAATTGGATAAAATGCATTAATAAAAAGATACCTGAAATTATGGAATCAAACAAGTTTACTTAATTTTAATTCTTTCAATTGGAGGAGTGTTAAGACACACATTAAGTTTACTTTTACATCCACGAAGTAATTTGTACACAATAATTAATAGAATAATAACTATTATTGATAAAAATATAATTAAAATATACATCCAAGTTTTTGTAGGTAAAACACATTTAACACACCAATTTTGTATTAAACTATTATGACTTTTTTGAGAACCAATTGAGAATCCTTCAATATTTATTTTTTTAATTGTATCCATGTGTGCAATATAAGCATCTGTTTGGACATCTATAGGGAATGTATTTTTTATTAGTTCTTTACATGCCGAATTTGAAACAATATAAAAATGTGTACCTATAAAGTGTGTATTTTGTTTTCTTGTTATGTGTGCACTTATAAAAAGGGAGTTAGGTTTTTTTAAAATTTCTTTTATTTTATCTTGAATTTCTTCTGTAATTTTTCTAAGTTCTAAATCACTTTCAGCAATAGCTATATAAGGTAAATTCTTTTCTATACACAATCTCCACAATTCATAATGGCTCATTGTACAGCCAATAGCTCCAAGGCTAGGCATACCAGAGCTTTGTTCGCGAATTGTTAAAATGTCATTATAAGAACGTATAGTTATTATTTTTTCCTCTAATAGAGAATTTAGAGAAAATTTACGACCATCAATGGCTTGAAAGTGGGTTATATTTTTAAAACCTACTTCACTTAAATTTTTCTCAAGTTTACTTTCGTAATTGAAACTTATGTAATATACTGGTATATTAAAAATATTAATCATTTATAATATATTACATAAAAATAATTAAACTTAAATATCATATTTTGTATTTTATATTTTACTATGATAAATGATAGTTTATAAGAAACTAAATAAATATATTTTATTTATATCAGGAATTATACTTATCACAATTTGTATTTATATTATAATAAGTTTCTCTATAATTTGTTGTAAGAAAAAAATTAAACATCGACAATCATCAGAAATGATGAAAAGATGGAAAAATCAAGTTCAATCTATTAGTGATGAAATTGATGATAAAGAATCATGTTCCTTATATTCTAATAATAAAGGTTATAGATTAGGTGATATGATTTCGAATAGTTGGAGATGGAAGAATGATGGACAAGCTTATCATTACAAACATTTTCCAAATTCTATTGCAACTGAATACATGAAAAAAACAAAAGAATATTATAATTATAATGTTCTATTTGATATTATTAGTGAAAGAACAAAATATACAAATGATCTTCCAGATAAAAACGATATTGTTGTACATTTAAGAACAGGAGATGTTATTGAGCAAAATCCAGATGACGTAATTACAATTCTTTCTACATATTCTTATATCGATAAAAATGAATGGTCTAATTATACTCCTCCATTAGAATATCTTTATAATAAAATTAGTAAAATAAATATAAACAAAATCCAAAAAATTATACTAGTCTCTGGAAGTCATAATTATAGTAAAACACCAAAAAGTTGTAAATATATTGAAATAGTAAAAAAATATTTTGAATATAAAGGTTATCAGGTAGAGTTAAGGCTTGGAATGAACTCAGATGATGATTTTATTTTTATGTGTAATGCTAGATATTTTGTGCCATCAACAAGTGGAGGATATACAAAATTAATAACAAATATCGTAAAAATGATGGGGAATCAAGTTCTTTAATTAATATACCACAAACCATGTTTTTTAAATCTTTCAATTTTTGGATTTAATCCTATAATCCAGTTATTATGAATCAATATAGGTATTTTATCACACTTTTCTCTTTCATTAAAATAACGATGTCCATTTGGATACGAAGCTGGGTCAAGAGTGCCAATATCTGAAATGGTTTCATTAATAACACCTTGATCATCCATTTTTCCAGGAGGTCTAGATAAAATTAGCTCATAAGCATTTTTCATTTTATCAGCTATTTTTAGAGATGGTGATATAAAAATAACACCTGAACAATGATGACCTTGTGCTGATTTTGCAAATGTTGTAGAATCAGATTGCATATAAATTTTTCTAGGAGGAAGATAAAAATAATTTTCTATAGGATTTTTTAACAATACTATATCGGTATCAAGATAAAATACAAAAAATCCTTCTCTTAATATAATCTCTATCGCTTTAACTTTTTGAGCAGTGATATTTCTAAATCCTTCTGTTCCAAACGAAGATTCATCTTCTAAATTAAAAGATATAAGATCGGTTCTAAATTGAATATTCTCTTTTTTTACACATTCAAGTGCGTTTTTGTCTAATGGAAATACAATTAGCAAGTCTTCTAACCCTTGTTGTCTAACGCTATGTAAAAAATTACGCCATTCGTCGCATAAACCAGATGTGAAAAAATTCAATATACGACATCTGGATCTAAGAGATCTGTATAACCAATATCCAAGTGATATCATTTTTAAGTCTGGTTGAAAAGAACTATCGTCAAAATTTAATTTATTTGCATCTTTCCAACTGTCTAACACAACAACTCCTTCAAATTGTGAATGAAGAGATTCAAGTGGACCTTTTCTTACTATCGGACGAACACCCAATCCATATGTTTCATAGAAACGATGTGTATCCAAACCATTTCCTTCCGGGCATAAAGAATAGATATAATTTTGAGTTTTTATGATTGTTTCTTTCTGACTTAATTTATTAGGCCAAAAATCAACATGAGGTGAGTGTGAAAGATTACGAATCATATTTTCTCGATCATCACGATAACCAGAACTTGGTTTTGGATAAGTACTAAAGTGAGAATTGCTAAGTATTTTCTTTTGTTTATCTTTTTGTTTATCTTTTTGAATATTTTGCATAGCATGATCTATAAACTGTTTGGATAATTCTTTATTTTTAAACATTTTGGATTCTAGACCAATAGGCCATATGAATAATTTTGAGTGTTTATTATCGTTCCAATCTTCGGACAAGCAAACAGCAATATTAGGATTGTCTAAAAAGTTATTAATATTTTTAGCACTTTTGTCAGAAGATGAGTAAGGATCATCAAGTATAACTAAAATAGTATTAGTTAGTAAATTTTTAAAATTTTTAACTTCATTTGATAGATTTTCAACTAAAATTAACTTTATAAACTCAGAATCGAGTTTATTAAAATAATAATGAGCATTATACCTTGTAATGACAGGATAATTTAAATTATTATCACTAAAAAAACCATTAAAATTTTCTGTATTATTCTTCTTAAAACTACTATTCTTAAAAGAATGATATATTATGTAAATAAGAAAAGATATAGAAAAAAATATTAAAAGTATAACTCCTATTTTCTTTAGCATTTTTATTATAATAATTATTAAAAATAATTTTGTATATTTTTTAAATATACAAACACATATTTATTCGTTTTCTAATGCTCTTCGAACAGGTCCTAATCGCTCTGAGTCAAGAGTACTTCGAAGAGTTGAATAAGGAGAGAAGTCAGTTCCGTTAATTAGCGCAGACATCACGCTTGCTGAAAAACCAGAAATTAATGCAGTTCCATTGTCAGTTACAGAAACAGGAAAATCTGTGCTAGAACCACAAACATTCCAGAAAATTATTTGTGGTTGAATGTATCCTGATTCCGCGTACTTAGTCTTAATAACCTGAAAGTTTGTCATATGTGATCTATCAGCGCTATCAAACTGCATGTCTGAAATAATAAATAAACGCTTAGGCATATCTTCTTGAGACAACTTATGTATCTTAGCTTGATTTAGTATAAGATCGAATGTTGCTTGCAAATTTGTTGATCCTCCCCACGATGAGCTAGTAAGTTTTAACCAACGATCGTAAAGAGTTCCATCCTTAACTACATGAAAACTTGGTTTATCATGAAAAGTTATTATATGATTATGAAAAATTCCCTTTACATTATTTGCTCCTAGCAAAGATAACCCTACAGCAACATCCATTGGACAAAAAGATAATCTTTGATCAGAACTCCAACTTAGCATGCTTGTACTAACATCGCATACAAATAATGAGTCTTGAAGACTTCCTAGTTTATTAACTTCACCTTCAAGGACTTTCCACTGAGCTTCGCAAACAGTGTCAGATCTATGTTTTGTTCGAATCTCCTGCATTAATTCGTGTGGATATAGTTGTTTTCCATTTACTTTTACTTCACCATTTTGGAGCTTTGTCTTCCAAGCTAAAAATTCTTCAGGTGCATTCTTTTCAAAAGCCTTTTTCAATCGCTTCATTGCGCAAGAAGGAACTTTGCTATAATCAATTTCATCCCACTTCTTATCGCACATATATGTTTCAACAATATGTAGATATTGTCGGAGTGGTGTTGTATAAGCTTTGCGATAAGTCTTTGATGTAATACCCATAACTGTGGTAAGAGTATTAACAACACCATACTTCTTGTCATACGAGTCTTTCTCGGTTGGCGCCCACTTTGCACAAATACTGATAGGATTTCCATCATGCATTTGAAGACGATCATTTACTAGCTGATTACCTAGAATTTTTACAAATGTAATTTGGAGATCTCGTAATCTAGAAATATCTTTAATAGTAGAACAATAATTTTGTTCTAAATAGTTAGCATCTTTTAGATCTAATACACCAGGCCACAACTCCATCAAATCATCCCATCTACCATATTCTGAGATAAGCGGAGCAACAAGATTAAATTGTTCAGGATAGTTGAGAAAAAGCCATACAAGTGAACGTCGTCCTAATTCACGCTCACCTTTACCACCTCTGCAATCACGAATGTGAAAAGCCAATAAAAATGCATCAATAATATTTTCCTGAGCTGATTCGCGTAGATATTCATATAGACGAGGAGCATTCAGTCCTCGGACTGATTTAAAAAACAATCCGATCCGACCGCTTGTGTTTCCAGTTATATCCGGTGACGATAAAGAAACTGCTCCATTCCATGTCTTGGCACAAGAGGCCATTGCTGTAGCGAAATTAGATGTCATTTGTTAAATTAAACAAATCTCTCTTTAAATGTGATTTTTATTCTTTAACCACAAAGTGTTTAGATAATTCTTCTAATAAAAGTTTTTTCTTTTTTTCTTTCTCATACTTTTTAATTTGTATTGATAAATCTTTACAACGTTCGGTAAGGAAATCTACTTCATCTTGAAGTTGTGAATTTTCTGATTCAAGTCTATCTTTTTCATCAATCATATGATCTAGTTTTGTTTCATAATCTAAAGCCTTATCTAGCCATTTTTGTGCCTTGTCTTTCATAGATTCATATTTATCACGGCTTACTGTTTTGCTCATTTTATACTTTTACATACAAATTCTTTAACTCAATAAAAATAATATATAAAATTTATAATAAAAAAATTAAATATATAATAATAATAAGAATGATTCCGATTTTTAGTATAGATAAAGATGAATATCCTACATCTACAAAATGCGAAGAATATATGCAAAAAAAATTTGAACAAGTTAGCTATCCACAGATAGAATATAAAATTATGGAAAAATTAGGAGGAGGAAAATCAGGTGCTATAATAACTATAGCTAAACACATAGACACAAATAAAAACGCTATTCTTAAAATATATCAATCAGAAATATATAATCCATCAGAAACAGATACTAGACCTTTAAGAGAAATTTATACGGCGTGTGTTATGTCAGGAACTGAAGGATTTCCAACAGTATATGATTTTGGAAAATTAATTGATACTAATGGAGATAGACGTGAACATCTTTATTTAATATCTGAAATTGTTTCTGGTAAAGCTATGAGTATTATAGATATGAAACAATTTAATACAGAGCAAATGGCATCTATTTTATTGCAATTACTTAATCTTCTTTTTGTAGCTAGAGATAAATTAGGTGTATTTATTCATAACGATCTGCATCCTGACAATATTTTTATAGATGAAAAAAAATGTTATTTAGGTAAAATAGATTTTAGAAATAGTATAAAATTTATGTCTGCTTGTCCAAAAGTAAGTATCATTGATTTTGATTTGGCTATTTCTGAGAAGTATCCAAAAAATCACAATGATCGTGCAAAATTTAATGGAGTAATTCTTCCAGCTGCTGTTCTTGAGTGGCTAAGTAAGTGTTTTAATTTAAAATACATACCCAAAATTATTAAAAAATCATCTGTTGCAACAACAGAAGATCTTCAATTATGGAACGTGTATTATATGGCACTTTCAGCTTTACAATTAGAAAAAGAATCCAAACATATTATTACAGATTATGAGATGGAAAAAATAATCACAGAATCCAAGATGTGTAAAAATCTTGATCAATGTCTTACACATCCTTATATTGTTGACAACATGAATTTCAAGCGAACAATGAACCGTCAAGGAGATACTGCATTTTTATCATCAGACATGCATTCTACAAAATTAGATGAAAATTTAGATTTAATAATTGATACAATGCTTAGTTCTCTTGGAATGGAAGCAATAGGTAAATCTTTTTTAGAATCTTATCGACAATTAAACGAAGAACACCTTAGAATTTATGGAACAAATGTTCCGTATAATAAAGTGATACTTCAACTTTCATTATCTGTAGTTTCCCAAAAAAGTCAAGTTTTAAATATAGATTCTTGTATATCAGGCCGACTTGGTAATCTTGATGTATATGTAATATTACCAGATAAAATAAATATACAATTATTCTTGTATGATAAGAAAGTTAAAGTGATATTTGTTCCAAAAGGTTTAAAAATATTAAACGTGACTCATTCAAAAACTGTTTTATCTTATTTGGAAACTATTCTAACCCGTACCTTACTGTATATAACAAATCCAATTATTTATGATGTAATTATTTCTCCAAGTGAAAAATCAACAGATCTTAAAATAAATTTTTGGACGACAATTGTTGGTAAAAGACAATATCAAACTGAATTAAAAACCGATGTTGATATAGAACTTAAAGATCAACTAGAGAATATAATTAAATGTTTATTACCAAATTTATTTAAAAATAAAGATATTTTTGAAACAGACGTTGTATTTCAGGCATTATCTGATGAATTAGTTGGACAATCTATACATGGAAATTGGAGAGATATTGTAGAAGAAATAGTTAAATATTCAAAAAAACAGAATCAAGAAAGTGTTGATATGCTATCAAGTATGTTGTCCAAAAGTTCTTTAAATTAACTGGTTTAGTTAAATAAATTTTTTTAAAAGATCATGTATTTTATATAAATGAAAGTATTTGTAGTACATTATAAAAACTAGTAAAAAGAAAGTGCTCGCTGAATAGTTTAAAAATAGTAAATTAAAAATAATTTATAAATTCAACTTTTATAAATTAAAGTAATATGACAGATCAATTACCTCACATAGAATGGAAAGAACCCCTTAAATCAATTCGTATTGTAAAAACAAATGGTAATGTTCTTGATGTAGAGGTTGGAAATATTATCAGTATATGTAAATCTTCATCAAAACCTAACGCATTTTTTAAGATTGACCAGTTCTTCGGTAGTGCATCTGAAATTGGACCGACATGTTTTGCATATAGAGAAATTGACATTGTAAAAAAAGAGTTTGTTGAAACACAATTCTCTTTAAAGACTGGAGGAAAAAGATATATTATATGTTATCCATCCGGAATAACAAAGTACGGGTTTCATTTGTCAAATGAAGAATGGTGTTCTATTGCCATTTGCAAATCAGATCCAATGTTATAAAAATTTTATAGATTAACTTACTTTGCACAAGTTGAAGTACCCAAATCGTGAGATTGAGTTACGTTATAACCTCGAAGACGTAGAGCCTCGTAAATATCATCGGCCATTAGTGTCTTTGTATTATGTTCTGAATTAACAACTAGAGCAGCTACAATAATATCTGATAAATAATCAGATACAATACAACGAATGTTATTATAACAATCTTCCGAAAGACTTTTTACACCTGCACGACGAGCAAGACGAGTGATAGATGGTTTTGTAATGTGTTCCATTTTTCTATTTGAATAGTTAAGCTTTAAGTCTTTAATACTAACCTCAATAGATTAAATTGATGACTTAAAAGGGAGATGAAAGATCATTAAATAAAAATGGAAGCCCAAAAAGTTGTAATGAAAAAGAAGAAGACTCGTTTTTTTGAAACGTATATTTCTAAAGTTCTAAAGCGAATTTCTGATACAAATGGAATTACCTCGAATTCTAAACAACAACTTAATAGCGCACTTTGTTTAATATGTCGAATGATCTCAACTACTGTTATTACTTTAACTGAAATAGCTAAGAAGAAAACTATGTCGGAAAAGGAAATCAAAAATGCCCTTCTTATTGTTTTGCCTTCCAAGTTGGCCGCAGAAGCTATAATTGAAGGTCAAAAAGCTGTTCTAAGTTTTGGGAATGTAGATAATTTGAAGGGAACTAGCAGACAGGAAAAAGCAGGAATTATATTTTCACCTGCTATTGCTGAAAAATTTCTTAGAAATTTTGGATATTCTAAGGTTATGGTTACTAGCAATGCTCCTATTTATTTAGCAGGAGCTCTTGAATATATTACTTCAGAAGTTCTTGTGAACGCTTCCAAGTCTGCAAATATAAATAAGAGAATTAGAATTAATATTCGTGATCTAGAGATGGGAGTTCGTAAAGATGAAGAGTTGAATACATTTTTTACTAATAATTGTATTTCATTTCTTGGAGGAGGTGTTACTCCATTTATTCATCCATCTCTCCTTCTTAAGAAAAACCGTGTTAAAAAGCGAGTAAACAAGGTTGTTGTCAAAGAAGGTGAAAAGAAAAAGCATCGATTTAGACCTGGAACTGTATCTCTTCGTGAAATTCGCCGTTTTCAAAAGATGAGTAATTGTGTTACTTTTGCAAAGTTACCATTTGAGAAATTGGTGAGGCAGATAGTTTCTACTCATAATATTGGATCAATGAAAATTAGTAAGGAAGTTTTCATTGTTCTTCAATATTTTGTTGAACAACAAGTTACATCTCTTCTTCGGAATGCGAATTTTGCTGCCATTCATGCAGGACGTGTAAAGTTGATACCTATTGATATTGATTTTGTTCGAGCTATCTCAACCGGAATTTGTAATCCTTACCAAAAAAATATTGTTCAAGATTCCGAAACATTTGAAGAAACTTGTAAAGATGAAGTAGAAGATGAAGTAGAAGATGAAGATGAAGATGAGTAAGTTATAGTAAGTGATTTTTCGAGATATTTAATCATAATCATTTAGACTGATTATGATTTATAATCGAGCAATTTTTTAAAATTTGAGTTCTATCCATTTTTGATATAAAATAAAAATTTTATAAACATTTGGAGACTTTTAAAATCAACTTAAAAGCACCTGATCATTCTAAAAAATGTCATCAGAAAACACTGATGTAAGCCAAGATAAAAAAAGTGATTCTATTAAACTTAGACCAGAACCTAGTCATATTATGACTGGGGATTACGCAGCTTTTATGGAAACAAACGGAAAGGAGTTTGAAAGTTGGTATTATTTTATACGACGTGAGGGAAATGAGGAAGCGTTAAAGCATCTCCAAGAGCAACTTGAGAAGATAGATTGGTTTATTCTTGATGACCTTAGTACATTTGATTTAGATCTAGATCACTATGTTAGTGCTGCTACAGCTAAACAAATGACTAAGCTTGAGCTAAATTCTTACGCTTTTCACAGAAAGTTTGACGGAAAATTACAAAAGATTAATTTTAATTTCAAAAAGAAAGATACTCGTGACAATGAGCGCGGCAATGAAAGAATGATTTGTAAAGTTTTTGATTTGCTTGGATATGGACAGATAGAAGATTATATAAGTGATGAAGATTTAGATGAAGAAGACCTAACTGATAACGAATATTCTGATTCAGAAACTGATGAAGACACAGAGGATGAATCAGATTCTGAATCAAGTGAAGATAATAAGATATCTGAAAAACCTACAGGTAAGAAAGGGCTTCCACCTTCATTACTAAAAAATGATCATCTTCCACGATTTGCCAAACGAAAACAACGTGGTAAGTGTTGATTTAATATTACCTACATTTAAAGTATTTTGAGAATACTTTCTCAAAATATATAAGATTGATCACTCGATATTTGTAATGATTTTATCAAATCTCTATCTTTTTTTCTTCCACTTTAGTAAAAAACAAAATAAAACAATTAGTAACAAAAATACTAAAGAAACTATTAGAATATATAATATATTTATTTTATCAACATGTTTAGTATTTTGATCACTTGCTATTTGTAATATGTTAAATGGACGACCATTGTTTTTTGAAATAACAAGATCATTGCAATATACAACACAATTTTGAAGACTTAATAAATCTTTGTGTGGATCAGAATCATATAAATTCGGAATATCATCTATCCAGGGTAGACAACGGCCATTTACGCATTTAAATTTTATATCTTCACTTGTCATTACAAAAATGGGTGAAATAAAAGATTGACTCCATTCAGGAGATGAAGATGGGGGTGATGAGTTAAAACTAGGAAATATATTATCTCCTATTTTGTGAAAATAAAGAGGTTTTGTATTTGGAACTGGTTGAATGTATGTAGTAAAGTATATACAATCATCTTTAATATTATAAGGATCATACATTAAATACAAATCATTTGTATTGTATGGAAAATCAATATTTTTTTTTGCACAAAAAATTTTCATACCTACAGGTATTGGCCTAAAACTCGGTGAAACAGCATAAAAAGAATCAGCTAAAAACCATTTACTATCTTTTTTTTTATCTGGTATACAATCAAATTCTATAAGACCATTTTTCATCGATTTTTTAGGTCCACCAATATATCCTAAAAACGTTTGTGTTTCTATGTCAATATAATGCCAAATACAATATGGTATGATTACATCATCGTTCATTTATATATTGTATTTTTTTGTTCTAGAATTTAATTCCATTTCTTGTCAACTCCTTTTCTATGAATCCTTTAATATCTTCTAATTTTATAGTGTGTGGTACTTCAATTAAAACTATTCCATTTTCTCTACATATCCTTCTTTTCATATCATCTCTATACTTTTGATTTAAAAAAGCTTCTTTGTTTTTATGAAAAAATGGTATATATTCATAATGCTGAATACCATTATATTCTAACGCAATTTTAAGTTCTGGATCAAAACAATCAAGTTCTAAATTAAAGTCTCCACCTGTTACAGGGTTTCGCAAAAAATTTGGACGATCCTTATCAAATTTTCTGTTGAACAAGAACTGTAATACACGTCTACATTCTGCTTCACCTTTGCTTTCACGTGGAGGACCGCGAAAACTCTTATTTTGTCCTATAGGTGAGTAATATTGTCGATGTCTTGACCATGTTCCTTTTTTACCTGTAATCTTTCTATATAATCCAAAAAGTATTAGAAATGATAATGAAATCCCAAGTATTATTTCAAAACCATGTGAGTTCCATTTATCTTTAATTTTGGATAACATTTATTTATAGTATATAAAGTTAATTCTTGCTTTGTCAATTAAAAATAAAATTATCATAATGTACTAAAATTTCTGTATTACATAATGGACATGCTTGTTTGTATTTACCCCACTCATTAATGCATTTTGGATGATAAATATGTCCACAATTTAATACTGACACATTTTCCGTCTGATCGTAAACATCTGTACATATAGAACACATATCATATTTTTTATTTGTGCTATTGTAAGGTTGAGAAGTAATATCAAGTTTTATTTCGTTCTGTCGAATAAGATTATGATCATTCTCACTATTTTGTATAGCGATTTGAATTGGATCTAATATATTAAAAATTGGTTCTAAAATAACTATCATATTCATTATTGCAAATAATGCGTCTGATGATCTGTCAATATCTATTACCTGATCTAATATAGTTTCTTCAAAATATTCTTCCTCGTGTACATGAAATCGAATGTTTGATGACATTTTATTTATATAGAATCAAATTTCTTAACTCATTTTCAATAAAATGGACTATGATTCCATCCTAGCTCCTCAAACAACTCTTTGCAAATTTCGTCATGAAAGAATTTTCTGTCAATAGTCTTGAGTATTATAAACTCTTCTTTTTTACATGAATGACGATGTCTACTAAGTAATTGAAACAATACATATTGAGTATTAATAAAATTTTTCCTGTTAATATTTTTAAATCTTTTATCGTATATATCAGTGAGAACGTCAAAGTCATCAAGCAATTGTTCTTCTAAATATGAAATATCATCAGGTTTAATATCAGTAAAATTATAATGTATTAAATGAACATTCTCGTAGTGTTTAGAATAACCAAGCTCTTTGAGAAAAATAAGAACGTGATTCTTCGTGATATTACGGAATCTTTCTTGTTTAGGAGTATTTTTATCACCATTTAGTAGATAGTGTAGTTCAAATTGGACTTCAAGATCGTCGTATATTTTTTGATTAATAGTACTATTTTGTTTTCCTTGATATTGGTTAATACAATCACGAAAATGAACTTTTCTATCGTAAGTATATTTACTTGAAATATTAACTCGGTCAATATCAGTATATGAAGAATTATGTTTCATTACAATTTGTCGAGCATAACACTTAGTGCATATGTAAGTATTTCCATCTACAATATCAAAATCTTTTTTATTAGAACAATTCTGACAAATAATTTTTTGTGGTATAGTCTTTTCAAAATCAATATCAACGTATTTAGATGCAGCATCTAAGTAATTATCTATTATTTCTCGTTTTTCCTTATCATTTTTAAGTAGTTTTCCCATAAAACTTACTTTAATAGGTTTTTTTAATATTTCTTTGTATTTTTCTATAAAAATTATAGTTTCCATAATATAAAAATGATGATTTTTATGTATTTTTAAATCGTTTATATAATTTGCTAGATCATCCCTTGCTTTTTTAACACTAATTAATAGTCTACGACGAAGATTTTCATTTTTTAATGATTCCTCTAATTCCTGTAGCTTCTCCAGATGTTCTGGTAGTTTTGAGAACTCTTCCTCAAATTTATTACGTATGTTGGCATCTATACTTAAAATATCTAGTTCAGTCATAGACTTTACTCTTTCAGACGTTTCATTTAAACTCGCATTTGACATTTTATTTAATATTTAAAGTGTATAAATTTTTCATTTTTGCAAAAAAAAAATATCTTGTGCTAATATAAATAATGTCATCGATCACAACGTCAAATGTAACATCTGGCTTTATTGATCTTGCTACTTTTGATGAGATTGAGAAGTATCTCTACGGCGGTCACGATGCAACTGCATATTTCGTCCGTGAGACGAGGAAGGCCACTTGGTTTACCCAAGTTCCTG
>Ga0208226_1000178_pt1 | contig 19945 bp, 23 predicted proteins | sample LakMenE18May11ns_FD_150713 | JGI IMG/M metagenome (GOLD analysis project Ga0208226, IMG submission 150713) | Freshwater microbial communities from Lake Mendota, WI - 18MAY2011 deep hole epilimnion ns (SPAdes) | ecosystem: Environmental > Aquatic > Freshwater > Lake > Epilimnion/Euphotic zone ... | reverse complement strand
TTACTGTCCGCGATGAGCCCATTTCATGCCCGCTTTCATTTTTAACGATTTCACGGCCTGCGCTCCAAAGACACCAGCCATTGAAGCAGTGCCTGAACAGCCCGAGATCTCCGACAGAGTGGCTTTGAGGCCAGTCGCGCAAACGCCTATGTGACGCACCTTTGCGACTGGGACTCTCGCACCCAGTGTCTGTTATATGCAAAAATCTCACACACCGGCATTGCTCGCGCTCACTTGTATTTTCTCTTTAGGTCTGGCGACCGTCGCTACGGGAGCTGAACAGGCAATCGCACCTAGCCGCACGACCGTACCGAGGACCACTACGCCTAGGCGTACAACGACTGTACCAAGGACTACTCCGAGACAGACGACCACGGTACCAAGGACTACTCCGAGACAGACGACGACAGTGCCGCGTGCTACCACCACCGTGCGTCCGGTGTATCCGTACCCAGGAGACTACGCATACCCGTACCCAAACCCGAACTGGCAGACGACTCTCCCATCGGTAACTCGTCCTCCAAAGCGTCCCTCTATCTAGCTAAACCGACCTGGTAACAGCCTGCGCTACTAGATGTAAGCGTTGACGCAGTCACTACGTACTAGGCGATTGCGGGGAACAAAGACACCCAGCCGTCTACGCGGTTGATAGAGATAGTTTGACTCTCTACTGTGGCGCCTACCAGTGAGGCTATGAGCAATTTGTACCCTAAAGGCACTGCTGTTGTCAGCGCCCTTCGAACATCTGAATACAGACATCGCCTAGTACCTAACGACCCTTATGGTTCTCACTTCATTGGCGTTATGAATATACTCTTCCCCTCAGGTGAGCGTGGCTTTATTCGAGTACTGGGACAGGCGCGTTTTCTAGTTAAAGATGTGGAGCTCCAGAACCGCATTGACGATTTTGTGCGTCAAGAAGCTCAACACGCGCGAGCCCACTCGATTGTCGCACAGCAGTCCTCTTTCTGCGGCAAGCACACAACTAGAGCAACTAATATTACCGAGGCGCTGGTACGTGTCATGTTTGGTCGCAAGAATACTAGATCTCACTCACTTCTACTTTTCCGCGTAGCGATCGTCGCTACGATAGAGCACCTCACTGCAGAGATGGGCCGATGGGCTTTCGAAGATGCTCGTTTTGCAGAACTAGAGTGCGATCCAGTGATGGCAGAGTTAATCACGTGGCACTGCGCAGAGGAAGTAATACACCGGTCCGTAGCGTTCGATACACTTGTAGATATAGCACCGCACTGGCATCGGACGCTTCGGTCAGTTGCGATGCTGATGTGGATGCCGGTGTTTTTTGCGACGTGGATCATGTGTGCGCAGGCTCTTTTGTTGGACGATAAAACAGTATCTAAACGCCTGCTCACGCCTGCTCGCGTACATCGCTCGTCTCGTTCTGGTGCCATGCCGAGCATCCCTTTGCTTGTAAAGAGAATGCTTCCATTTTTTCGTAAGTCATTCCACCCAGACTCGGTAGTGAGTCCAGAAACCGACGCTTTATGTGTTGCGTACTTGGAGATTCCCGTGTTACGCGATAACAAACATGAGGAACGCAAAGACCAAGACAGGCACGACCTGGAAACCAAGGATCTGCAGCCACTCACTCTTACTAAATAGACTTTCCTTCTTTGCAGTAGCTCCTGACGCACGTAAGCGCTGGAGTTCTTCAAAGTCGCGCATGAAATCGTAACGCTTTTCTACTGGCTGGCTGTTCTCTGATTCCATACTCTAACACTCCTCGTCGATGATCACTTCCAGGGGCTATCTAATACGCAGTTTCGGAACATCTAGTCATAGTCAGGTTTCCAATAAAGGAACGATCCTCGCAGAAAAGGAGGCTTCGCGCGTCCTTGTGTTGATGCGGTATACAATCATGATTCCGGGGAATCATGAAGGTTTAAAAGGTTCTGAAAAATCAGTTCCTTTAAATCAGTCTCCTGAGTAGTTGTTGAACGATGTACGCACAGAGTCTTGCTCTTGGCACTTGGTACAAACTCGGTAATATCCGCGATCGTAGGTTCCAAGAAACTTGTTTGTGCTGTCGTAGTTGGATGTCTTTTCCCACTTGTGAAGGCACTTGCAAAGACGAAGTGTCAGTGCAACAGCCTCTTCGTGAGAGTTCATCCAGTTTTTACGCCACATACGAACAGCTGCGCCGTATCCACAACGCCAAAGCTTGTAGTTTTCCATGCGCCACTCGAATTCTGCTGGCTCATCGCTAGCGAATTGGAGCGCTGCATCTGCAACATCAGTTTCTGGCAGGTTGTCTTTTTTTCCGTACCACGAGTTTTCAGCCACTTTAGTAATGGCTTCTTCGTGAGTGTGGATGTGTGACTTGACCCAGCTGTCGTTAAATCCGCCAGAGCGGTATCGAACGTACATAGCAATTCGACTAGCGAACTCAGCTTCGTCGTTCGCAAATAGCGATTTACGAGCCATGTCCATGTCTTCGGACGGGATGAGATCTGGTTGTGAGAACCAGACCGGTGTTTCTTGAATAGCACTCATGCGCTACCTCCTATTGGTTTATGAATAAAGTCCACTATGGGCGCGATAGAGACAAGGGAAGGCACTCTTGTGGCCTACGAAAGTGCATGGACAGTGAGATATACACCAAAACAACACCCACTCGGAAGGAGTGAAATGTTCAAAGCAAGAAAACTCAAAAAAGCAGCGCTAGAAGCTGCGCGTGAGCACGACCGTCGAATAACAACGGAAATGTACGCGTCTTTGTCGTATCAGTCGATGCTCGACGCAAACGCTGACCGTCAGGCACAACGCCAAATCAGAGCTGAGAAAATTGACGCTTGCCCAAACTGCAACCCGATATTTTCTAAGTTCCGGTAAGTAATCGAGGGAACGCTTTACACCAACAAGTGTAAAGCGTTCTTCTTTTATACAATCACCACAGTCAAGTACAGGCGCGTGCCACCGGCGTGCGTGTGTTCTGAGAATCATGAACTCCACAGTTCCGGCCATTTTTAACTAGACACGCGCGCGAGCCTGGTTGTGGCTGTTACGCAGATTGACGACAGCTCTAGCTGCCAACACCGCATGTAGCAGGGCTTGTCGCACAGAGCGTCAAAGCCCTGGCTCTCTAAAGGCGCAATTGGCGAGCTATTGAGTTTTATGACAGGAAGTAGGCGTTTCCAGCTTACCGACGGCAGCTACTAGGTCGTAGTCATGCAACTTCTACGAGAAGTAGCCTTGGTATATCTTGCTTTGTGTTTAGTTTTTTAGTCTAAACACAAAGCTCGTTGTTATTGACCTAAATCAATCTCAACGTCTGGGACAACTGTTGTTGGCCTAAAGATGACGCGGTAGCGGTACTTGCTTGCGCTTGTGGGGTTCAAGTGTTCTACAAAGTACGTCACGTTGTCTGACAAGCCCAAGAAATGCTTCTTGAACGTGCCTTCTGCGACCTCGCATGTTACTTCTAACTGCAGGTCTTCGTTGTCCGACTCAATGCTGCAACGGCCTTCAATGGTCAGCATATAGCTGTCCGTGATGCCGTTGTAGAACACGATTCGACGTTCTACTTCAAACGCATCAGCCGCAACTGATAGGTTCCTTGAAGCTATATCAGCTTCAGATTCGCAACCGGTGAGAACACCGACTGTGAGAAGGATGGTCGCCGTGGTGAGCGCCATCTTGATGTTTTTTGCAATTTTCATATTTTCCTTTGGTTAGTAGCGAATACTGCTACGAAACACCGTGGTGGCTACCCCTAAGCCACCAAACCTCTACGTTCGAAGCACCGTCCCACGATCTTTGCTACTCGAGCAGATCTGCCTAAGACGCGTAGCGCGCATAGACGCTCTGGGTACTCCACACTCCAGTACAAGTGTGGTGAGAACTGGCCTCACCAGGTGGCGGGGCCTCAGCCGCCATGGACGGTAGTGTGCCTACCAGGAGGCATCTTTGCAAAACACCCCTTACACCCTCTCACTCGTGCAGAAACTCACCGTGATGAAAAATCAGTGGACAGTGAGCCGCACCGACGGCACTCCACATGACATTGGTATCATCGCTCAAAAGCGCATGTCTCTTAAAGAGAGCGTCACTTGCACGTCCCTAGATGGGTCGTCTGTTTTATTCCGCATTCAGGGCCGTAAGGTACTTGAAATCAAAGGCTCCTACGACGTGACCGACGGGGCAGGGCAGTCCATTGGCTCCATCACCAAGGACTTCAAAGCATCCTTGGGACGTTCTACGTACGTCATCGAGACTCAACACGGGCGCTGGACTCTTACTGAGACGAGTCAGTTTCAGGCAATACTGCGCCGAGTCGTCGGCATGATCTCGGACATCCCGTGGCTTATGCGTGTGCAGTTCTCGCTTCTAGACGAAGCAGGCACTCAAGTTGGTCATGTAAATCGCGCCAACATGAAGCTCAAGGACACCTACGAGATCCAAGTAGACGACGGCAGACTCGACCAACGCATGGCAGCTGCTATGGGTGTCGCAGTTGATGCTTTCATGAACCGCTAGGTATTCCGCCGCAAGCGTGCTTGAGGCTTGCAGATAGGCATTGTTTATATCTAATGAAGCAGGAGACGCGTACTAATTACAGAGCGAAAATCGCTAAGGATCTCTACTTAGAGGCCGTGCTCGATCATCTTGTCGAAAAGACCGTAGCGACAGGTATCACACTAGAAGAGACGGAACTCTACGTCCCGTCTGAGTGGTTCCAAACGCTTTTACGTATCACGACAGACGACACGACAGCGTCTGGCCGCGTTTTTTTATGCCAGAGCATTCTCGGTGAGCAGTGGCCAGTGTGGGCATCTTGGGCCAAAGTACACCAGTCGCAGTCACACCGCGCATACTCGCAAGATCAACGAGGACGGATGATCGAGCATGTGTGGATGGCCTCTATTGAGGACATCGCAGCCTGGGATGGTTTCTCTGGTCCTGACTTTTCGACAACGGTGCGTTTGTACAACACTTACAAAAAAGATGGCCTCTCAGAGCAGGAGCTTCTCATGTTGTGCCAAGCGTTGGTACGCCCTTAGCGCAAAGAGTTGTTCTTGATATAAACAGACTGTGGTTTTAAGGCCACAGTCTGGGTTGGGATCTAGAGCTGTCTAAATTCGCTCTCACTAACTTCGATCACACCACGGACGGCGAGTTCGCGATTAGCTGAGTTACGAACGTTTTCATGACGAGAACCCTCTGCTATATGCAATAGTTCTGCACTAGACAGATGTCGAGTTGCCTCACGTCGGTAGATGAACCCAAGATTATGGCTTTTGGCCAACATCAAGTGTGTTTCTTTCGATGCGTGTGAGATAGCCAATTTGCAATGAGTGTCTGTTTTGTAACGAGAACTAAAGCCTCCGTCACGCACCAGCGAATCGATTTCTTCAGATGCTCCAAGATCAATCAGTCGCTTTAAAGCCGGTACAGGTACTTCGCTGTCATGAAATTTTGCAGCTTCCAAAATGACATTTACGTCATCTGAATGCTTCAAAAGCTCGATGAGAAGACCCGTACTTACATGCTTGCTGAGGATGGTTCGTGTTCGTCGGATCTCAGCAGCGAGTGCTGCATTGAAGAAAACCTGATGGTTAGGTAACCCAAGGATGTGCTCAGCGTAAAAGCTAGGCAGATCACCTGTTCTTCCTACTATCGTGATCTCTTTGTCAGAGACGCCCGTTTGCAAACAGAGTCCGACCATAACGAGGTCAGGTCGGACATGCTCAAACAATGCGTAAGCAATCTGAGATGCTCCGCTCGGCGTTTTCGCGTGCGCAAAGATGTCAGCCAACCGTATAGCGGTGAGGCGTTCATCAGTTCCAGGGTAGATCGGCTGAGTGTTGATGACAATGGCTGCAAGAAGCAAGTCACCGTCACCAAGAGTCTCGAGAGCAGTTTTGATAGCTCTCTCGTCTGGTCCGAACAGGTCACCAAAAGTGGAGCCTGATGTTGTGACGTTCTGGATGGTATCCATATGTCTCCTTATAGGTTTTAAAAGCAGCCTTGTGGTGCTGGGCTAAACCATCGGCGCCGTGCCCTTTTGACAAACCAGCTCCGCAAAACCCACAAACCAGCACCCTGCCTTATTGTCTGCCCGTATTGTGTGTAAGCCCGCCCCGCCCCTGCTGTTTCTAGGTGCCGCCTTATGTGCTTGCTTCGCACACCACCGCACCGTAATAGGTATGAAGAACCCTCAAAAGGCTATCCTCGCGGCTATAGCTACAGTCGTCATCGCGTTAGGCGCCTTTGTAACGTTGCGAGATAATGGAACCTCAACAGAGACAGACGCTACACAGACAGAAAGCTCTCTCCCACCACTGGCTGTCGATACGATTCCAACAACGGCCCCACGAACACCGATAGGTACAGTCCTTGAGCCTACGCCTGATAGCGCACAAGATGCAGTTAGCAGGATTCAAGAGACCGGCGTTATCAAGAGCGAAGATCTACGCCTCATCATGTTGGACGCAGCAAGCTACGACAAAGCCTTCAAGCAGCACATCGGTCCTGGTGAGATAACAAATGAAGGATCAGCTGTCATCGAGGAGTTGGCTCCGTCTTTGGTTACGGGTCTTTCCACTCCGGTTGGTTACGTACGAGAATGGACCAATGAGGAAGGCACATACCAGATTCTTGAAGAGGCACTGGCCTTCCAGACTTCAACAGACGCTGCCGAGTACTTAAATCGCTACGTCACTCAAGCTCGTGCAGCTGGTATTCCGGAGATACCTCAAGTATCACCCCGTACCGACTATCTAGCTGAGTTTGATACCCGTGAGACACCATTTGCTTGCCGCTCAGTCGCGCTCCTACAAAACGACAGGCTCGTGATAACTGTGACTGTGTTCCATACGGACTGTAAGGTCTCGACTGCGGTCTGGTCTGCCAAGCTGGCTGACATTGCTGTTCAGATAGCAAAAGCAGGCCTGGGAAGGTAAAAAGCCTCTGCCACAGTAGATTTTACGTGCTTTCACCCTCATTTGCGGCACGGTGATATCTATGAGAAAACATATAGCGACAACATTAGTCTTCGCAACACTGGCTTTAGTAGGTTGCGGGTCCTCGCAGGATTCAGAGTCCAAGACAGGGTCAGATTCCTTGGCTACAACCCAAACAACATCCAGCATCGAACTGGCTACCCCTACGACAACATCCTCCCCGGCCGCGGACACAACTACGATCCCGACTACGGCACCTGCGCAGACTGTTGCGCCACAAAGCACAGCACCCGCAGCGACCGTTGCTCCAAAGGCTCCAGCCAGCACTACCGCACCAAAAGCCCCAACGGCAACTCAGGTGCCGCAAATGCAGCTCACCGGAACTCCACAAGAACAGGCCAACCAGGTGGTGTCAGCTACGGAGAATGTCGCTGCCATCTCGGACTTCAAGAAGTGGTCAGTTGCGCTTCATCAATTGAACTTGTCCCTGGTGTCGTACGGCGCCAAAGTGGTGTGGGACCCGAATGATGTAGGTAGAAACATCTATCAGATCTCAATAGGTGGTCAGAGTGCCTGTTTCCTCTGGGAAACCGTTCCAGGTACGCTAGACAAGTATCTAAAGCCGCACTCCTGCTCGTAGTGGTCATCGCCGCGGCCTGAAAGTACAAGGCTTGCACCTAGTTGCGCGGCCTACACTGTAGTGGGTATGAAAATGCGCCAAGTGAAAGCAAAAAAGTTACGGCTTTTAGCTGGTGGCGCGTTGCTACTCAGCTTGACTGCATGCGAAGTATCGCTTGATGGCATAGACTTCTCAGGCGTTGATCTCAGCAACTTGTTTAATGATTTCCCTGCGCCAGAACCTGTCGCACCTGAGACCAGTATCAAGGTCTACGACATGTCTTCTTCCCCGTTCGCAGACAGTGCTAGGTTCAGCACGGCTGGGTCTGATAGGGCCAGCATGATGGGATCAAACCAGATGGCAAACATCGCAGCGAACTTGGCGTCACTTGCAGCCAACAGCGAAAACATTACCGTGAAGCTGGAAGGTCACGCTGACATGCGTTGCACGGAATCCACATGGCAGAGAGAGAACGGTCCAAACCCGAAAAACGGCGGCAAGTGGTGCTCTCCTCGCGCCGCAAACGGCGTGACCCCGCAGGGGCGTAAGATCAGCCAAGAACGCGCTGAGACAGTACGGAGCGTTCTTGAGGAACTCCTACTAAGTTATCCCGGAGCACCAGCTAAGATAAGCTATGTACCAGAAGGCCTCGGTGAAGAGGGGTCTTTAGCTACTGCAGAAGAGTGCAGAGAGACACCTAACAGTACGAACTGCAAACACGACCGACGAGTCGACGTGTACGTGTCCTCGAGGACTTGTATAGCAAATTGCAGCTCTTACCCGTATCCGTACCCATACCCAGGTCATTACCCAACCCCGGACTACTCGTACCCAGGTCATTACCCAACTCCTGAGACGTCGACCACGTCTACAACTACGACCACCATGCCTCCACCACCACCCCCACCGCCTCCTGTATCGGTAGCGCCGGTTGTGCGCGCTTTCCAAAACGCACAGCAGAACTCTGATCAACGCATCGTCGTAAAGGCCGCAACTCTTGTTTGTGCCGGATGTCAGCAGCCTCCGTCTAGTACATCGGGCGTTATGTACGGTTGGACTGCGACGCTTGACTCTGGAACAGTGTCTTTCACTCTCACACCGCCGTCTGGCTATGCGTCTCCACGGGATTATAGGATGACATCAAACCCGAATGGTAAGTCAGCGCTCTCTGACCAGACTGCTGTGATGCGTTTCTACACAGCTACACGCTCTGGTGCGCCTTACCGCTACTCAGCAACCTCGACGGTCAACTACACGCTTCGTTTGTGGAGACTCGAGGGTACGAATTTGACGTATGTGCGTCAAGAGTCTTCTAGTCAGTCGCAGGTGGCTGCTTGTTCGCCTTCCTCGTGCAGTTTTGGCGTGCTGGGCTCAAACGTAGGCTGAGTCCTGTCTCGGAAAGCTCTCGACACGGCTATCCAGACGGTCAAAGTGGTCCCGGGCCAGTAAATACACGGTCTGCCGCAGGAGATTTTGCGTGCTTTCACCCTCATTTGCAGCACCGTTCTATCTATGAGAAAACATATCGCGTTCACTTTGGTAGTTGCAACACTGGCTTTAGTAGGTTGCGGCTCTTCGCAGGATTCAGAGTCCAAGACAGGGTCAGATTCCTTGGCTACAGTCCCAGCGACTTCCAGCATCGACCTTGCTGCGCCTACGACTACAGTCTCTGCGACCGCAGACACAATCCCATCTGCAACTACGCTCCCGGGTGCGACTGCAACGACTACTCCATCGCAGACAGGTTCCTCGCAGAACACTTCTCCGCCAGCTACAGCTGCACCAAAAACTCCAACGCCGACCCAAGTGCCTCAGATGCAGCTCAGCGGAACCCCACAAGAGCAAGCCAGCCAAGTGATAGCAGCGACAGAGAAGGTCGCTGCCATTCCTTTGTCCTCGTCGCAGTGGTCATCGAGTCTACGACAGCTAAATCTGTCGCTAGTCTCTTACGGCGTCAACGTGGTGTTCGACCCTAACGAGGCAGGTAGGAACATCTACCAGATCACAATGGGCGACCAAAGCGCCTGTTTCCTCTGGTCAACTAACCCAGACACATTGGCTAAGTATCTAAAGCCACACTCCTGCTCGTAGTCCCGCAGGCAACGCGCATCTAGTACAAACCTTGCGTCGCTGTGCGCGGCTCGCACCGTAGTGGGTATGCAAAAGCGCCGAGTGAAAGCAAAAAAGTTACGACTTTTAGCTGGCGGCGCGTTGCTACTCAGCTTGACTGCATGCGACTTCACTATTGATCTCAGCGACTTTTTTCTTGACTTTGAATTACCTGCCCCTGTCGTGTCCGAAGCCACTATCGAGTACTACGACATATCGTCGTCTCCGTTCTATAACGCAGCCACTTTCGTTGCGACCCAGTGGAACGAGGACAGCATGATGGACGATAGCCAACTGGCTAACATCGCAGCAAATCTAGCCTCGCTCGCTAACGACAGCGAAAATATTTCTGTACAAGTGATAGGGCACGCTGAGAAGCGCTGCACAGAAGCCATCTGGCAAGCTCGCCGCGGCCGCAACTACGGCAACAGCAGAGGCACGTGGTGCTCCCCTATCTCCGCAAACGGTACGTCTCCGCAGGGCCGCCTAATTAGTCTCGATCGCGCCGAAACAGTCAAAGGCGTTCTTGAGGCGCTTCTCGTCAACAATCACGGAGTACCGTTGAGCAAGGTATCTTTTGACGCTTCAGGCGTAGGGGAATCAGAAGCTCAGGCACCTGTCGGCTTGTGCGCGGGGAACGCCAATCACCCCAGGTGCAAAGAAGACCGTCGAGTAGACGTCTTCGTGTCATCAAGAACTTACGTAGGCGGTAGAGGCGGCGTGCCTGTCTATGCGTACCCAGGAAACTATCCAAGTCCTGAGGCAGAGATCCCTGCTCCACCAACTTGTTTGGACCTTGGAAACTGCCCGGCAGATCCAAAACCAATAGCTGACCCTGCAGGCTTCACAGGGTCAGGGTTTGCGTTCGCGCAACAGAACGCCGACCAGTTAATCAAGTTCAAGCTGGGCGCGCTGACTTGCAACAACGGACAGCCAGCGCCTTGTGGAGTTCCGTCTTCAGGAGAGATGCGTACAGGCGTGTCTGGTCCGTATCTCGTATCAGCGAGTGTGGGTTCGTTTAATCTAAATGCGCCAGCCGGATACGCACAGCCTCGCGATTACCGCATCACGTCTAACCCGACAGGTAGTCCAATTGGTGCCGGCGTGTCCGCCAAGCTGCGCTTTTACGCTGCAACCCGGACAGCTGCACCGTATACGTACTCAGCAACAGCAGCGGTGACGATCGAGTGGCATAACTGGCAATGGGATGGGTCAACCATGACAGTGACAAGCAAGACGACGGAGCAGTTACCAACTACTAGCCTTGTCTGTGCTCCTGTAAAAACGCCTGCATGCTCCTTTGGTGTTCTAGGCAGCAACGTCAACTGAGCCGCGCCAGCTAGCGCTGCACGCTAGCTATGTACCAACAACAATGACTGTGTAACCGATAGTCATACACCCTGCTAACACGCTTTAACCACTAGCACCATGTACGTCTGGATCGCAGACGGGTCTCCTTGACCTGCTATCAGTGGTCAAAAACTTCACCGCAAAGGCTTTTAGCGCCGATAGTGAACTTCAGTCAGTAGCAACAAGAAACGTTGTGTTTTTAGATCAAAAGGATCTAGAAGCGTTTCAAGTCCGCTGCTGTTCTTTTAAAGAAAGTAAGTAAAATGCAAACAAGCACCACACAGACAGTAAAAAAGAACCACGGGCAGATCGCTCGGTTAGGTTTCTTAGCACTCGCCGTCGCCATAGTAGCCTTTATATGCGTCCCGAGTGGTAGCACTGACGCGACCAGTCTCATAGTAGCAGTTTTCGCCGTGAGTGGCTTTTCGTTGATGGGTGTTATTGCACTCATCTTTGAAGATCACTTCGATGAATTCTCTGCTCCCTGGCGTAATCTACTCTGGTCTCCAGAGAATAAGGTACAAGCATACATCTCGGCTGCTCTTTGGTGGTTCGCTATGTTGCTAGTGCTGATCATCGTTGCACTTGTTGCTTCAGTGATTAGTGCTTAAAAGCCTGACGTGTATCAGAATCTAACCAATTTTGATACACGTGATATGCCTACTATGTACTCGCGATCTCGGCTTACCTGAGACTTTAGCGCTCACAGCTATTTCTGCCGAGCTGGCTCTGGTTAGGTGCAAGACACTCCCCTTAGAGTGTCGTGAGAAGTCAGTTAGATACTGACGGAGAGCTCTTCTAGCATCGCTAGTGGCATACTGCCAGAGCGCAAAAGGCGTTCATGGAACTCTACTAAAGGAACACCAGCTTGCTCAGCTCTTGTCCGTGCTGCGAGCCAGTACTCCTCGCCGATCTTGTATGTGATTGCCTGACCTGGCCACGCGATGTAGCGGTTGATCTCACTCTCAGCACCAGCTCGAGTTAGCCACGCAGATTCGATGAGATACTCGACTGTGTTTTCGTAGCTCCACTCAGTCCCGTGCGGAGCAGGTAGATCCATATGCAACCCGATGTCGATGACGACACGCGCGATGCGCAGCGCTCGGCAGATCAGATAACCCAACCGGTCAGCTGGGTCTTGAAGGAACCCAAGCATGTCCATGACGCGTTCGGCGTACAACGCCCAACCTTCGCCATAACCACAGTTCCACGACAGCAGTCTCTGGAAAGAGGTGAGGTTCTCGCGTTCAAGCAACGAGATACCGATCTGCAGGTGGTGACCTGGGATGCTTTCGTGATACGCCGTGGAGACCTCGCGCCACAGTGGGAACGTCTCACGGTTTGCAACCGGGTAGCACATCGCACCGGCTCGGGAGAGGTCCTCAGAGGGCCCTTGGTAGTACGGACTGGCATCCATAGCGTTGTCGTCCATCACCACATCACAGCGACTGATCTCGTGTGGGATATGGAAATCTGCAGCCAACGCCACGCGAGCAGTTTGAAACATCTCCTCAATCCGGGTTTTCAACGCTTCAGCGTTTGGCATGCAGTATCGAGGGTCTTCATCGAGTAACGCCGGCACGGATGCATGGTCAGCGTCAGGGTACAGCGACAGCGCCAGCTCTCGCATCTCTGCATTTACGTCTGCTAGCTCGCCTATCGCTCTCTCATATGCAGCTGTTAGATCAACTTCTGCGCCTAGGTACGAACTGGCAAGAGTTTCGTACACCGCACGACCAACGCCGAGCTCTTTGCGACACAGCGGCAGGTACTGCTCGGCTATGCGGTCTGCCATCTCTGCAAGTGCGTCGTCTGCACGCGTCAGAACAGCTCGCTCTTCTGGGGTAGCGTCCTCAAGTAGTGCTTGGTGCATCCCGCGCGCTGACATGGTTTTGAACTGTGCGATCTCTTCCGCTGTTGAGTGTTGAGAGTTAACGATGCCGTCTTCTGCGTCAAGCATGATCGACTCGAACCAACCATCAAGATATGTATTAACGGCTCTAGCTCGAGCGAGCAGCGCCTCACGACTGACAGCGACGTCCATCAAAGAGTAAGTATCTGAGAGTGACGACACCACCGAGGTGACCACACCCCACGCGTGACCGTGTGATTTCGCGTGAAGTTCTGTTAGTTCTGTCTCAAGATCGTGGAGCATCACGGATTGAGCGATGCTCTCAGCTTGAGTATGTACAACAGCATTGCGTATCTGTGGGAGGAACTCTTCGAGCAGCTCTAGCTCTGCGATCTCACCAGCGGGAGAGAGGTCGTCGAGGAGGTGGTCGTACCCGTCAATCCCAGCAGCAGTAGCGGCCATTGGTGAGAGATCCCAGTACCGCTGGACGTAAGCGTCAGAGATACGCCCGATTGCTGTCTCAGAGATAGAAAAGACTGGGGCTAGTGACGATGGCATACATATATGGTGCTCGGACCACTGACGCCAGCACGCGCTGATCGTAGGCCGGGCCTCCTAGGGCTGGTACCAGTGCTCAAGAAACTTCACCGCAGAGGCCTTTTGCGCCGATAGTGAACTTCAGTCAGTAGCGACAAGAAACGTTGTGTTTCTAGATCAAAAGGATCTAGAGGCGTTTCAAGTCTGCTGCTGTTCTTTTAAAGGAAGAAATGAAAGTACAAACAAGCACCACCCAAAAAGCAAACCACGGGCAGATCGCTCGGTTAGGTTTCCTAGCCACTTTTACCACGACAGCAACTGTTGTGTGCGTATTGGGAGGCGTAAAAGACGCATTAACCATTTTAGGTATAATGCTCATAGTGAATGTGTTCGCAATGATTGGGTGTATGACACTCACCATGGACGCAGTCTCTGACATCATCTACCCTCCCCAGGGCCAGAGTATTTTCTGGTCTCCAGGAAACAGGTCTCAAGCGTTTGTATCAGCTACTGTATGGTGGTTTTTTACAACGCTAGCACTACTCTTTGTCGCACTCGTTGCTTCATCGTTTATTGCTTAAAATCCTGACGTGTCTTAGAATCTCTCCAAGTCTAAGATACGTTATTATACCTACCACATGCACGGCGCAGGATCTTGTCTAGCCTGAGATCTGGAGACTTACGCAGCCACGGATGCACAGATGGCTTTGCTTAGATTAATCACACTTCACAACGAGCGTAGCGAAGCTTCCAACTTACGTCGCGTCTAGCTGCAGGTCTATAATGCAAAAGACACACCGAGCCTGTGTAAGCAGGTTGGTGCGTCTTCTGTTTTTGAATAAAAAAAGGTCTTTGTAATGTTTCCACTACTCAACCCCCCGTTTGACTTCTCAAACAGTTCCCTATGACTTTCGTATTTAGGGCAAAATCGCTGTTGCACTCTTGATAGAAGCTCAACATCGATTCGGATGGTTTTAGAATAAGTTAGCTATCAACTACCTTAAACTTCCGCCACCTTTCTATATCTAAACCAACACTAGGCTTTATTCTCCTAAGCGTTGCAATATAGTGCTTATTACAGTCGACGCGCCGAAGACCTAAACAAGTATGTGATGTGTCTCGTCCTGGTGAGTACCCATAGCGCACGTTCAGCCTGCCAGCTAGGGATTGACCGCACTTCGCTGAGAGTGTGGTGAGAAATGTCGGCCCCATGACGGGTTACAACCGCTATCTTATGTTAGCTGTTGAGACGTTTGTAGTGAACGCCTGGTCGGTTCTCTATCTATCAGGACCTTCATAGCTAGGATCGGCCGTGCAGCCTTCTGCTACTATAAGTTCAGCTTCAAACGGCGGAATGGTCGTCGTCACGCTGACTGGGGCGGTGATCGTCGTCTTATTCTGTGGAGTAAAAGTTACTGTCACACCGAGCGGATCGTCCTTTTTTACTGGCCGCTGCGCATACACCACCACACCAGCGCTTGACGTCAGTGACGAGTCATACTTTGTGAGAAGCCTCATTACAAGCCCGGTCTGTCCCACTTCGTATATAGGTTTAAAGAATCTAGTGATACATGCTACCACTTGCGGTTCGGCGCTGAACGTTTGTGCTCGCACTCTCGCGGCATCCTCGACGCTGCGGGATAAAAGTTCCTCAAGGTGCTCAGTGGAGAACTCGAGACGATCTGAACCTGATGCAAACTTGTGCAGCACGCCAAACCAGCAGAAAGAGTCTCCGTATTTATCGATTGGGTAATCTAAACCAACTAAAGGAGTGGTGAGTCTTAAGAAGTTCTTTTCAGTACCATCCATAGAGCTAGACCACTCACCGCCGTTGAGTGACACAAGGGTAGGGCCGCCAGGCGCACGAACGTAACGAGTCGTCGTTTTGCCTTCGCTACCGCCAGAGGAGTTGAGTGTGATGTCCATCGCGCAGTCTGCGCCTAGAGTGATCTCCCCGCCACCACTAACTTCAACTATGCCGAATTTATGCGCATACTCGATCTTGTAGGAGCCTTCAAGACGCTCGGTGGCGTCTGTTTGCTTTGAACACCCTACGAGAGAGACGCAAAGGAGACCGGCAAGGAAGAGATATTTTTTCACGCCTCTACGGTGTCAAAAAACCTCTACATGTCTAAGAGCTCCTTGTGCGCCTGTAGTGCTTGGTGTCGAGAACCACAGTTAGCAAGCAGTCAAATTTCGATTAGAAATACTCTAAGCTGCAAGACTCAAATCCCACACCTACCGGACTATGTACTTAGTTGCGTACCACTACTGAGTGTGGAATAGACGCCAGCTGCGGCAACACCGCCAGCAGCGAGTGCAGCAATAAGTAGTGTCATCGTGTGTGGGTCTTCGCGACCTTGCCGGCAACGGCTTGCAATCTCAAGCTGGAGCGTGTGGTGACCGAGCTCCGCGAGTGACCAGGTGAGTGTTTTCTCGCCAGCCGAGAGCGGTCCGGTGTGTCTCACTTCGACTATGAACCCTGCTTTGGTGAGTGCAGTTTCTGTGCAGTCTGTAAGCCATCGAGGCGCACGACCAGAAGCCGTCCCGATCACCACGTCCGGGCCGTGTTCGTCAGTCATCCCGTGTACATCTAAAACCATGCTGGAAGGTTGAATGAGCGATAGAAGGGCGCGTCGGAATCTTGAGCCAGTACCCCAGTTCCCGTCAGCGTCACCCGGCGTGAGCGGTATTAGTGCGTTCGCGCAGGCAAGTTTAGAGGCCTCTACAGCCAGGATTCCAACGTTGTTGTCACGACGTTTGTAATCGCCGTCTCGGAACGAAGCCTTCGCGTGAGGACCGGTGAAGGTGAGATACGAATCGGCATCACGCCACATAAACTCAGTAGCCGCTGTGTCCAGGCTCTTAGTAGCTTTAAGATACTCAACAAGCGGATTCGACATACTCTGCACCGTCCAAGAGAAGGTACAGCAGTGCAGGGTGGTGGTCACAATAGTGAGCCCATGGTGACCTGGATACCTGCCTCGTGCTCTGCTTAACGACGTACGCACGGTTTCGTGAATGATAGAAAACGCGCGAACTGCGCTCCACTGGTTCTACGACCACGCAGCATGGGTGTTCCTAATCTGGATCACCACGGCTTTAGTAGTAGATATCGTCCTTCGACGTAAGGCTGCTAGGGATGCTCAGATACAACTTGACGACACTGCTTCGGTCGTTGCCGGGATAGCTTTTCTAGGGTTCAAGAGTGTCGCGTCTAAAATTATCTTGTTTTCAATGAGCGTGTGGGTATATGAGAACCTTGCTCCTGTGCACCTTTACCTCGGTGATTGGTGGGTGTGGATCGGAGTGTTTGTAGCGCGTGACTTCATCTACTACTGGGTGCATCGCGCAGAGCACCGCTCAAAAGTTCTCTGGGCTTCACATATGGTGCACCATTCACCGACAACTATTAACTACTGGACTGCACTGAGGACTCCTTGGATGGAAGAGCTCTACAAGCCGTTCATCGCCCTCTGGATGCCATTAATTGGCTTCCACCCAGCTTCGGTGCTGTGTATAGACGTCTTGATAGCGTTGTACGGCCAGCTCGTTCATTCTGAGAAGAGAAACTACCCGGCATGGTTGCAGCGCTATCTCGTCACACCTTCCATGCACCGCGTTCACCACGCGTCTAATAGCATCTATATAGACAAAAACTTTGGAGCCATTTTTTCTGGCTGGGACCGTATATTCGGAACGTACGAACAAGAAACAGTGCAACCAAAGTACGGTCTCGTTGGGGATGCATCGCTGAGCACTTCAAGAATACTTCTGACAGGCGGATATCCGTCTTTGTGGGCTGGTGCCAAACACCGTAGAGGATTAGTAGCTAAAGTGGCATACGTGTGCTCACCGCCTGGTGACTAACCGAAAGCAATAGACATATTTGTCTGCAAGTCAGCACAATACAAGCGTACAAACAACGCCTATTTAGAACGCCTCAGGTGTACAGAAAGTGCGTGACGTTACTGACAGGGCAACAGGACTAAATCCCTACTACAGCTGAGTTGCAACAGCCGTCGCAACCATGCACTGCTTCCGCGTCGTTGCCTCTGAGTTTAAAGTCGTCAGGGTCAGGGTGTCCAATACCGTGCGGACAAATGCGTTCCATCAGTACGCGTTCGTCACGCCAGTTCTGTGGAAAGGATCTCATGGAGTGTTCTGAGCGGTTGTGGATGGTGCACCACTCACCGATGCAGTCATCTGTCAGGTGTACGTTTCTCAGCACTTGGTCGCTGTGCTCAAGGCGCGCAAGTCGTTTTCGCCCGCAGTCAGAGCATGTGCCGTCGACGATGGTTGGGTGTTCGCAGACGACGTCGTTGGCAACCCAACCTTCAAGAGAGCAAGTAGGACAGCAAGTCGACCACCAGTATCCATCGTTACCGAGCTTGCCGTCTTTCCCACACAGTTGGCAGATAAAGGCACTCTTTGCTTCGTACTCGTGGATGACGTCATGGAACGCGTCGATGTTGTCTTTGTACCACGCGTTATGTGCAGCAGTACCTGCATCATCGTCGTCGAAATCGGGGAACTCTAAGCCAGCGTCTGCGTAGAAGCGGAGTGTTCCAAACTTCTCCTTGATCTGCGCGATGGTGTAGTCAGGCCAGCGTTCTTGGAGTTTGGCGTCAAGCTGACGCAACAGCGTTAGCCACCCGGTAGGACCAGAGTTGAGTTCGTTGTCGCGTGACGTGGCGTTTTCTTCCATAGACCATACTGTGCCGCATTCTTGACTGCAGGCACTCGGTATCCGCAATAAACGGACTGGGCAGTCATATCGTGGCTTTTTCTACAGACGTAGATGCCGTACAGCTACAAGTGTAGGTGCGCACTCTCCCTTGAGAGTGCTGTGTGACGTCGTCGGCGGTTCCGGGAGCACAGGATGTCCAATGTGTGTGCACCCAGTGGCGATACAAGCACGATGACGAGCATGTTTATGAAAACTACTCACCAAGAAAACCACCCGACATGCCGCTGACTGCCCGGCTGCCGAACAACAGCGTCTTGGACGCCACTAGCTGCACTGCGCAGCAATGGGCTTCGGTGTACAAAGTCACCCCTCGAGCCGACATGTCCTGTCGCGGGTGTAACAATAAGATGCACGCCAAGATCTCAAAAGCTGGTGCAACGTTCTTCGCCCACGACTCGAAATCCCCGCACTGCCCTTCCAACGGAGAGACCCAACGGCACCGTGAGCTCAAAGCCCTCATCTCCGACCTCATCCGTACGGCCGGCGGTACTGCCATCATCGAGGCAACACCAGAACCGGGCGACCAAGGTGGGTGGCGTGCTGATGTCTTAGCTATTGGACCCGACGGAACCAGAACCGCCTTCGAGGTGCAGCTAGCATCAATGACGCTTGAGGATGGTCAAGCGCGTACCGCACGTTACGCTGCTGATAACATCGCTGTGGTGTGGGTGACTGATAAAGACCCCCACTGGTTGTACAAGATCCCCTCGATCTCGATACGAATCGACGCAGGAACAGTAACCGTTCCTGATGGTGTCGCCCACTACAACGAGAAACGCGCCTGTAGGTGGACCGTGGTCGACGGATCGTTCTCGACGCTGGTGAGTGCGTGGCTTGCCAACCAGTTGCAACCCTTAGTAGTTCCCGCGCTCAATCGCGGAAACAGCACGAGCAGGATGTACTCGCACGGCGCAACGGTGTTCGCACCTGTCGAAATGATTCAAGACTGGAACATCGCACAAAAAGAAGACAACGCCAACGATGACGGCGAAGCTGACGAGGGCGCCGCGAAGTTCGGCCGAAGTACCCCACACAAGAACAACTTGCTAGAGTTAGAATCCAGACAAGAGCGAGTCACAAGCAAGGTGCTTGACTATTTGTGCAGTAAGTACCCACCAGCTCAGGTGTGGGTGGGCGCGATGCGTCTGTCGCGCGATGAGCTAGCCTTCGGGCTGTGGGACACCGTGGGTGACGACACTACGGGTTACGGCCGGCCGGTGTGGATCGGGCAAAATTCGTACACCGCTCGATTGCACGCCGTGGTCTGCCCTGTTGCGACCAAGCTATCGGCCAGCATCGGCGCAAAGTGGCTCGCCGACCGGGTCTTTGTCGTGGTGGAAACTGAGTCTGAAGCTATTCGTGTGGCAAAGTCTTTGGGATGGGCCGCCACAAAACTCGTGGTGGCAAACTCTCACCCTCATCTCTCATCGACAAGTGCGGCTGGCGTCGCAGCACACTCCCAGTGAAGTGTGGTGAGAAGTAAGTCCGTGACGCGGAGTTGCGTGGAGTTCTCTGATCTCGATACACACCATTAGGTGTCGTTAGCTGCTGGCTATGTGACTACTCTCCCTTAAGCGTCATCGGAGAATACTGAGCTCACGCGAGCACCAGATCCCACCTAAGCACAACTCCGACGGACGGCTCTGAGCGTCGTTGAGCAAGCAAGACACTTTACGTAAATCAGGACCAGCGGTATCAGTCGCAACACAATGTTGTATATGACCCGCGGCTCCACTCGCCTAGAGACTATTGCGCTGTACTGCAGGGCACGCACGGTGCTCCTTGACGAGATCATATGTCTC
>Ga0208226_1000176_pt1 | contig 20000 bp, 16 predicted proteins | sample LakMenE18May11ns_FD_150713 | JGI IMG/M metagenome (GOLD analysis project Ga0208226, IMG submission 150713) | Freshwater microbial communities from Lake Mendota, WI - 18MAY2011 deep hole epilimnion ns (SPAdes) | ecosystem: Environmental > Aquatic > Freshwater > Lake > Epilimnion/Euphotic zone ... | reverse complement strand
AGCAGCACAAGCAGCAGCAGAAGCAGCAGCAGAAGCAGAACGCGCAGTAGGTGAACAAGCAATAGCAGCAGCACAAACAGCAGCACAAACAGCAGCACAAGCAGCAGCACGAGCAGCAGAGGAAGCACGACTAGCAGAAGCAACACGAAGACAAGCAGAACTAGATGCAGAAGAAGCACGAGCAGAAGCAACAGCAGCAGAAGCAGCACGAGCAGAAGCAGAACAAGCAGCAGAAGCAGCACGAGCACAAGCAGCAGAAGCACGAACACAAGCAGCAGCAGCAGCAGAAGCACAAGCACAAGCAGCAGCAGCAGAAGCAGCACGACTAGCAGAAGCAGAAGCAGAAGCAGCACGAGTAGCAGCAGCAGCCCAAGCTGCTATTGCAGCGGCTCAAGCTCAGGTTGAACAAGCTATAAATGATCTTGCTAATGCTAACAGGAGGTTAGATGAAAGTGAGACAAATAGAAATAGATCACGAGAAGAGATTGATAGATTACGAGCAGAAATGGATCAAGCTCGACAAGCTCTTGGTGCTGCTAATGATGCAAGAGATGAAGCTAGAGCTCGTGTTACTCAAGCAGATGCAGAAATAGCACGACTAGCAGCACAAGCAGAACGAGCTGCAGCAGATGCAACACGAATGGCAGAACAAGCAGAAGCCGCATATGCTGAAGAAATAGCAGCTCTTACAAATTCATTACGTAATGCTCGACAGAAGCTAGAACGTATTACAGCAGATATTACAGCTTTGAAAATTGAACTGATGAATGCTGAAGCTGGACATCAACAAACAGAAGCAACAACTCAACAAGAAATAACTCGTCTTACAGAACTAATTACTAAAGCTCAAGTAATGCTTAAAGAAGCTCGACAAGATTATGAAAAGAATATTGCAGAATTAAAAAGTAAACTTACCGATTTAGAGAATGATACACGAGAAAAGCTAGGAAAAAATGATCAAATAATTCAAGATTTGGCTAATCAATTGAAAATAAACAGAGATCTAGCTAATAATATAAATAGCAATTTAATAATTAATATCGCACAAGCTTATTATAGTCGTGCTAATGATGCAGCAAAAAACGCTAAAGCTGCATTTAATATTGTTAAAATTTTAAAAGAAGCAGTACCCGGTGATGATAGGATGACAGGCTTTTTTAATAATGCTGAACGGGCTGCTAATGAAGCTGAAACGGCAGCGATAGGTGCCGGCGAAAATATAAATGATCCAACAATTAAAACTATAAATAGAGAGAACCATTCTAATGATGCTGTAAAAGCATGTGAACGGGCCCTAGAAGCTGCTAAAAGTGCAGCAAGGCGTATTGATGAGATCCTAAGCGATCAACGTGAAGAGATACTAAGACTTCAACATGAAGAAGCTGATCGTGCTCGAGCTGCTCAAGCTGCTGCTCAAGCTGCTGCTCAAGAAAGAACTGCTGCCGCCACGAAATTACAGGCAGCACGCCGCCGCCGGGCTGCGAGGAAGGAAAGGCAGAAATTGGCAATTGATAATCATGTTGAACGACAACAAAATGCAGCAGCCACTAAGATACAGGCAATCACGCGAGGCAAAGACGCGAGAGACCTGGTTAAAAAAAAACGCGCAGCAGACGATTACAATGATGATGATTTCGAAGATGATGATGATGATGATCCTTCCGCTGCTCGTGCTGCTGTTCCGGGTGCCTCTTCTGGACTTGGACTCCGGGGTATTCCGAAACGTCAAAATAGAGGTAATAATAGCGCGCCGCAAGATCAACCAGGTACATCACTCGATAAGAAGGCGGCTAAGGCAAACACAGAAGAAATTGCTAAATTAAGAGAAGATATAGCTAAAAATAAGATAAACGAAAAACAAAAACTTAAAGAACTAAGGGATTTTTTTACAAAGATTAATTCACCTTTAAATGATAAGGCAGAAGAGGCACCTATGTTGTATAAATTAAATCATGTGACTAATACACAACGTATTAATATACAAATGTATAGAAGAGAAATACAAAAATTACGAGAAGATACAGATGCCATGAATGAAAGGCTAATAGAAATTGGTGGAAAAGCTAGACCACCTCCTACACATGCCTCTAGAGGCAGTGTAGTTGGTTTTAAGACGCCTTCTCTTAAAGATAGTTTCACAGTACGAAGTGGTGGATCCAATCTAAAAAGAACACGAAAAAAGAAAAAAAGAAATTAATAAAAAAGAAATTAAGAAATTAATAAAAAAGAACTAAAGAAATTAAGAACTTAAGAACATTAAAATTGATTTGCAAAAATATTATAAGTTTTAATTATAATTGCCAAATAATGCCACCACTTATTGTATCGATTGATGGTAATATTGGATCCGGAAAATCGAGCATTATGCGTTATTTAGAAAAAAACTTTGCTAATTTTTGCGCTTCAAAAGGCAATAATTGCAAAATCTGTTTTCTAAAAGAGCCGGTTTCAAGCTGGGAAGCAATTGGAGATGCAAATGGAAAAAGTATTATTACTCATTTTTATGAAAATAATGAGCGTTATAGTTTTGCGTTTCAAGTAATGGCGTACACTAGTCGACTATCTTTATTGAAGGAAGCGCTAAAAGAAAATTACGATGTTATTATTAGTGAGCGCTCCATTTATACAGACAAATTTGTATTTGCAAAAAGTCTATATGAGGCTAACAAAATGAGCCTTATTGAATATTTAATTTATTTGAACATGTTTAAAGAGTTTCAAACTATTTTTCAAGATTTAAAAATAGTTTATATTAGAACATGTCCAGAGATTTGTGATTTGCGTGTGCAACAGCGGGGTCGTCTGGGAGAAACTATACCTATTGAATATTTAAAAGATTGTCATCATTATCATGATGTATGGTTAAACAATCCTACAGCTATTGAAGAAGGGTTAGTATTGGTCATTAATGGAAATGAAGAAACAAATACAAGTCAATTTATTGACAATAGCTATTATGATGAACTAACAAGAAAAATGTATGATTTTATATTTACATTATAGATGAAGTAAATATGAAGTAAATATAAAAACGAAGTAAATATAAAGTGTTTTGTTTAATTATTTTTTTTATACTTATTCTTATATAAGAATATAAGAATAAGAATGACAAGACAAGGACCATCTGAAAGCGCGACTACATTTCCTGTTGGAACGATAAAGCGTGGTAATGATGGTAATAATTGGATAATAATACAAACAAAAAATAGTAAGCGGTGGTCTAAACTTAATAATAATACATTACAGAAAACAAAGAAAACAAGCAAAACAAGCAATAAAACAAAAAAACATATTATTCATAAAAGCAAAAAAAATGACATTTCAGTAGATAAATTAAGACAACTACTTAAAAAATATAACGCATCATTTAATGGTTCAAAAGAAGCGATGGCTCAAAAGTTATTTAGATTGCGCCACTCAACAATTGAAAGTGCTGATTTAGAATTAATTTATAATTTATTAGATAAAGGTCAACAAAAAAAAGCAACGCAACTCATACAAGATAGAATTAATAAACCAATTACTAATTATAAGGGAATGTATGAACCACTAACCAAACCAATAAGTTCTATGACACGGGAAGAGTTAATAAAGAATTTACAGAAGTTTAGAGACAGTTGGGAAAAAATTACTACACGAGATCAAGATTTATCAGATGAACGTTTAAATAGCGAACCAACTGACCAATTACGTAATCAAATTAAATTTTATTATAGTGATGATGCCAAATTCTTAGCGGAAGATTGGTTGCGCAATTATGTATAATAATTAGCAAAATTAGTAAAATTATCATTAATGCATAAAAATAATATATTTTTATAGTATGTATGATAATTGTAAAATAATTAGTCATAAAGGACCACATAAATATAGTGTGTTAATGTTGCATCCCATGTATTCAGATGCGTCATATTTTAATGACTATATAGACTATTGCAGTGCTAATTTTAATAATATAATTAAGCATTGCAAATTTATAATACCACAATCGCCATTAATGACTATTGATTATCCACATAATAAGCAATATAACATTGCATCATGGTATAATTATTATAGTTGTTATAACAATTTAAATAAGGTCGACAAAATAAGTCTCAGCGACTTTAATGAGCAAACGCGTAGAATGGTTGCTATTATCAATAATGAGGCCACAATTTTAAAGACTTATAAAAGCATATTTATAATAGGCGTCTCTCAAGGTGGAACATTATTATTTAATATATTAAATAAATTACCTAGTCCACTAGGAGGACTATTTTGCATTAAATCGCTATATATGCATAAATATATAAAATTGAGAAAAAACAAGGCTACACCATTATTTTTTTATAGTGGATCAAAAGACATAATCTATAATTTAGCATATCAAAAAAAGTGTGCGCAATTGTTAGAACACAAATATAAGCTAGTTTGGCGCATAATAGCAGGTTTGGACCATTATACAAAGATTAAAGAAGAATATAAATTTGTGTTTGGTGCTATTGCTGAATTAATTTGACGTATATTAAAATTGTGTTTAAGTGTTTAAATCCTTTTTATAATATATATTATATGCAATAATATATATGGATTTTTATACGCGTCTTTTTTGGTTCTTTTTCTTTGCTTTTATAATATTGTCTGGTTATTTAGTTTGTTGCACTAAGAAAACAAATATATTTTATCTGCAAATAGGGTCTGGGTGTGGCATGTTTGTTACAAGCAAAATAGGGCGCACATTTTTGGGATTATAAATTATAAATTATAAATTATAATTTTATAATATAAAGCTTTTTTAGCAATCTTAAATCTTATTTTTATATTATTTTAAAATATTGTTATAATATAATAAAATAATAGTATGTCATGTGAAAAAATTATGTGTAAATATGGTTTAAATGACAAATCATTAGTAAGAGATTGGTTAAAGAAAAATCATCCTGATAAAGGAGGTGTTATAGATCGCGATGAATTTATTCAAATATTAGAGTGCTATAAAAATAATGCTACATGCACTACAAAAAAGGCCAATAAAGAAAAATCAGTAAAGAATGATAAAAAGAATGATAAAAAGAATGATAAAAAGAATGATAAAAAGAATGATAAAAAGAATGATAATAAACCAAAAAACACTAGAAAAAAGCGTTCCAAAATTTTTACTTGCATGCGTAAAACGGCCAACTTTAGTAAAATTATGAATTATCATAAGTTTGACAAAGCGGCTTATGATCCTAAGAAATTAAATGAGGAGTTAGTTGAAGCGTCTCCAAAAATGGTTCAATTATTAAATAATATTAGAGAGCTAGACAGTCAAGACGTAAAATATCATGGGCGTAAATTCAAGCATTTCATATTTTCCGACGTAAAAGAAGGAGGCTATGGGGCTAAAATAATCGCATCAGCTTTACAAGCAAACGGTTATAATAATATACTTAAATCAAAAAAGGTGTCTAATCAAATAAACGCAAAACTATATTTAGATGTCGAAAACTCGAATTATAAAAATTTCGCATTATTGAGCTCTAATAGTGTGTATGGCACTACTTTCAATGAAAAGATCAAGAAAGAAGTATTAAAATTGTTTAATGAGCGTCCTGCTAATATACACGGAAAAAACGTTCGCCTAATTATTTTAGATAGCGGATTTAAAGAAGGCATTGACCTTTTTGATGTAAAATATGTTCATATTTTTGAGCCATCTATAACAATCGCAGACCTTAAACAAACAATAGGGCGCGCAACACGGACATGCGGTCAAAAAGGATTAGAATTTCAAGAAAATATAGGCTGGCCCCTCTATGTTTATAATTATTATTTAACTATTCCCGAAATAACAAGTGAAACTATGTATGCTAATAGGTCATTAATGGAAAATAATTATGAAAGTTATGATAAAAACGAAGATATATTATTATTTAAAAATGTGGAAAAATATAACGACAGCACTATGAATTATAGCGAGTTTGATAGTGCTATGATACAATTATCTAAACAATTATATGAGTTAGCACCATTGTTGGCGGTTGATTATGACTTAACCAAGAATATACATAAAGTAAATGATTTAAATAGAGCATTTATGGAAAAAGATTTTTATTTGATGGGTGGTGCTAATGGTAATACTACTTATGCCACTACTAACTTTAAGCGTCAAAGTGATAATTCCAAGTTTTTCAAAATTGACAATATAAAATGTATGGGTAAATGCGGTAAGAAAAGCACAAATGACATTCCTGTAAGTATTGATTTTATGAAATATGTGTATAAAAAATACAATCACCCGGGGCAATTATTGGCAAATGCAAAAACAAATGTCCGCCAATTTTTGTGTAATTATATGAAAGATTTGGATAATAAATTTTGTAAGCATGTTAACTTGGAATGGTCAATGCGTTATATTAGAATACCGCATATTATAGAAAAACATAATAATTTAGACGAGATTAAAAAGGATTTGCTTGCTTTAGAATTGGTAATTAATAATGAAGATGATGCTGCGCCCGTCAAGTATCCGTTAATTTTATATAAAGGAAATAAATCAAGAACAAGATCTAAATCAAGATCAAAATCAAGATCAAACATGAAATCAAGAACTAGATCTAGATCACTAATAGTTTCTCCTACACTATCTAGAAATAAGAATTTTACAAAAATGAGTTTTATAAAAATGAGAGATTATATAAGATCAAATTATAATTCAAAAGAATTTTTATGGGATCCTATTGAAGTAGTAAATAAATGTGTTTCTAGCCCTAAAGATGACGCAAACAATGCACCTAACACAAATAAAGCAAATAGTATTACATTAAATCCTACTCAAACATTTATAGCAGATTATTTCACTCCATCATCACCATATAAAGGAATTCTCCTTTGGCATTCTGTTGGAACAGGTAAAACGTGCACAGGTGTTGCTACAGCCTCATCTAGCTTTGAAAAAGAAGGTTATTCTATATTATGGGTTACACGCACAACATTAAAAGGAGACGTATGGAAAAATATATTTGATCAAATATGTCATGTAATATTACTTGATGAAATAAATAAGGGGCTTGTACTTCCCGAAAACTTGCCCGAGCGAAAAAGACTTTTATCAAAGAGTTGGCTAGACCCTATGTCATATAAGCAATTTAGTAATTTATTAGCCGGAAAAAATGCGATTTATGATATATTATTGGAGAGAAATGGATCGCGCGACATATTACACAAAACACTTATTATTATTGATGAAGCTCATAAGTTGTATGGCGGCGATTTAAAGGCTAGCGAACGACCAAATATGGAAATTATGGAAAATTTAATAAGTAATAGTTATAAAGTTTCTGGGGCTAACTCATGTAAGCTAATGATTATGACAGCAACACCTTTTACAAATAGCCCGTTAGAATTGTTTGCTTTAACAAATTTATTTATGACGCATGAAAGTGAAAAGATTAGTACAAATAAGGAAGAATTTAAGAAGCAATATATGACGTCTCAAAACATATTAAGTGAAACCGGATTAAAAGTGTTGGCAAATAAACTATCTGGATATATTAGTTATTTAAATAGAGAGAAAGATCCTACGCAATTTGCACAACCAATAATGATAAATGTTCCAATATTGATGACGCACGTTGAAAACGAAGATTTGAGAGATGCTGTGTATTTAAATTCTAATTTAAGCGCTATTGAAAAGGACATAGAAGCGCTTATAGTCTCGTTAAGAGCAAAAATAAAGGAGGAAAAATCGGGTTATAAATCTAAAAAGACCCCATTTAAAAATAAGGAAATCCCTCAACACATAACTGAAGAATTGGATACTATTTTGAAAAATATTAAGTCCATGGAAGAGAAAATAAACAATTATAAACAAAACAAGGCTGACGCAAAAGATAAAATGAAAGCACTTAAAGAGAGGACAAAAGCAATAAAGAATTCATTATTGCAAGAATATATATTATATACTAAATGTATGCATATTAAATATAAAAATAATAGGACGCAGAAAATTTATAAGTTGCTTAAATGAGCATAATCTCTCTAAACCTATAATGAATTAGTTAAAATAATTAACAAAAATAATAATAATTGTTAATAATTATTATTATATTAATTGTAATAATATTTAATTTTTTCTATTTATAGGATTTCTATTTATGAGATTTATATGTGGCACGGCATCTTTTATCCTTTAAAGCTTGGAAATATTTCATTTTATTATCCTTGGCGAATTTTAATACATGAGTAATCCAAGCACTCACTTTGCCTCTTGTTTTTTTTCCACGACGACCCTTTCTTCTTCTTGCTCCGCCCGATGCATCATGATCATCTTCTTCTTCCTCTTTTTGCTGCTGTTCTTGTTCTTCTTGCTGTTCTTGCTGTTCTTGCTGTTCTTGCTGCTGCTGCTGCGAGTTACCACCATAAAGTCTCTGTTTTCTTGATCTTCTTCTTTTGGTTGATCCTTTTCTTGCTTTTCTCCCTTTTCTTCCCTTTCTTGTTGTTCTGCGACGTCTTCTTCCGCCTGCTAATGCACTTCCTGTTTCAGCTCCACCATATGGTTCCACTGTGTCTGAACCGCCTTGCATTGATCCTAATAATTTGTCTAGCATTTTATATATATATAAAATATATTATATTTTATAAATTTAATTAATTGCTAAAGTTATTAAATTATTAAAATTATTAAAATTATTAATTATTAAAGTTATTAAAGTTATTATATTACTAAATAACTTTGGCAACTTTTCCATATTTTAATATATCTAATATTTTAGAAGTGGTTGGAAACTCTTCATCTCCGTAAATATCTTGTAATAACAACCATTCAAAAATTCCTCCTAAATAAACGTATATGTTTACAAATCCCAATTTATATAGTTGGTTATATTTGTAAATTACTTTATTATCGCTACAATTCTCTCCATATATTACTATTTTTATAGATTTATTAGTTTTCAAATATTTATTTATTATATCTTCTTCATTGGACGCGACAATACTATTTTTAATTAAACATTCTTGCTTATCATAATTGAGTGTATTAATTAGTATTATTAATTCGCTACTACTATGAATACATTTTTGTACGTATGCATAATTTACTTTATTTATGCTGCTTATATTACCCATTATTAATATAATACACTGTAATTTAGTTATTATAACGTAATAAAATTTTATATTTTATATTTTATATTGTTATATTGTTATATTGTTATATTGTTATATTATTTAAACTCAACTGTTGTAACAATAAATTCTTTATTTATTGACCGCGATGCGTTAGACGATAATTCTTCGCGTTTTTTACGCGTTTTATTGTTAGTCGATGTGCTAGATGAATACGAACCGCTACTTTCATCTGACGATATAGACGTTGTTGAATTAATAGAACTATTCTTTACTTTAGAGCAACAATTTCTTAAGTTCATGTCATTTTCAATTATTTTATAATTTGTTTCAATATATTCTAATATTTGATTTTCTATAGTCCATTTAAAAAAATTAAGTTGCCCTAATGTTGTTTGAATGAATTTGTCATCTTTATACGGAACATTAATCCTGTCCCATCTACAAAATGGATCAAATTTCTTTTTGCTATATGCTTTTAGTTTAAGCTTATAATCATTATAAACATTTACTTTTTCCATTTTATTGTCCTTATTTATCATGTATACAACATAATTCTTTTTTGAGTAATTTGTAACAAACCAATCCACTATTCTTAAAGATATAGGTGATGATCCGTTTATAATATTAATCATTTTATCAAAATTTGTATTTTCACTATAAAATTGTAATAATTTATTTAATAATACGTCACTTTGTGTATCTATATACAATGACATGTTTTAATGTTAAGAATAGCTTAATATTTATATTAAAATTATTAATTTATATTTAATTTAAATATAGGGAAAATTTAACATTATTTAGCAAATTTTTAGGAATAACACATATTTAGCAAATTTTAATTTTAATTTAAATTTAAATTTTAATTTAAATTTTAATAATATATATAATATATAATTTATTTTTTATATTGTTATAATATATAACAATGTATACTAAATGCAAAACTACAAGACATCGTTGTTCATCAAATAAAAAGTGCTATAGAAAATCATCATGGGTAAGAAAAAACCCAATAAAAAGATGCAAAGTTGGTACAAGAAAATGCAGAGATAATAAATGCCATAAAAAAAAAGCTAGTTCAATTAAAAATAAATCACCAATTAAAGCCATAACAAATAATATGGTAAGCAAAATCGCGTCAAATTTAGCGCAGACTATTTTGTCAAAAAGAAGTAGCACAAGAAAACGCCCTCCATGGCGCTATTAAATGTTTGTAGTGCTTTATACTATTTATATAAAATCATATAAATAGTATTTAATAAACTATTATAGAAGATTTTGCTATAACATGTATTATGCTACCAGTCATAATACCGAATATTATGAAAAATATATTTGTGAATTATGCACAAAAGTAGTAAAACATAATGCGTCTAAACTAGTATATGATGTTAATAGAGAGAAATATGTTGTTTGCTTTAAATTTAATGAAAACTATTATGATTTAAGCGATGATGACAAATATTATGTAAAACGCTATTTAGAGAAAAATTATTTAGAAGATTGTATTAGAAAAACGCATTAATTTTATTATTTTTTATTTGCTTGGATCCTTGCTTTAGCTATCCATGCTTCAAGCTGTTTATTATTTAACTCATAAAAATTATTTTCAAGCATAATGTCAATACTTTCTTTATCAGTATTACGCGCCATTTGAATTAAATCTGCCTTTGCTTTGGCTTTCATTGCAGAACTTTTTTTATATAGTTCCAGCGCCAATTTTTCAAGTTTTGCGACATCAGCAGATGTCTCTGCTTTAGGTTTTGCTTTTTTTGTCTTTTTTAAAGCCTTAAGGCGGGCTTTTTCTTCCTTAATTCTAGCTTTTTCTTCTTTTTTAAATGCTCTTACATCTTTTAGAATTTGAGCTTCTGCCCTTTTTTGTGATCTTAGAGCTGCTTTTTCTGCTTTTAATGTTGCGTTTTTTACTCCGCCATGTCTTCTGTTATGTCTTGCTCTTCGTGTTTGCTTCATTTATATAATAATACATAATATTATATTGCTAAATATTATTTAAAAAACTATTTAAAAACATAATATTATGTTTTAATGATTGGACCAAATAAAAAAAATAAGTTGAAGCTTTAAGCAAATGATTTAATTAGCTGCTTTAGTTTTAGTTTTAGGTTTAGTTTCGGCTTTAGCTTTAGCTTTAGCTATCCATGCTTCAAGCTGTTTATCAGTTAACCCGTAAAAATTATTTTCAAGCATAATGTCAATTCTTTCTTTATCTACATCACGTCCCATTTCAATTATATCTTCCTTTGCTTTGGCTTTCATTGCTGAACTTTTTTTATATAGCTCTAGCGCTAATTTTTTTAGTTTTACAGGATCTTCTGGTGTATCAGCTTTAGTTTCAGCTTTAGTTTCAGCTTTAGTTTCAGCTTTAGTTTCAGCTTTAGCATCAGCTTCAGCTTTAGTTTCAGCTTTAAGTTTATCATAATTTTCGTATCCAGGTGGTCTCTGCCTTTTTACATATGCCATACGCTCCATATCCCATCCAGAGCTGCCTTTAAGAAATTCAGCATAATCTTTATAGTAGCTAGGCACACTAGTTTTGCCTTCTCTAATTTTTTGTGCTAAATATTGTAGCTGCATAATCACCATCCTAGTATGGTAAGCTTCTAATCTTAATTCTTCTAATACAGGATTTGTAGCCGGTCGTGCTTTACTACGCGTTCGCCGCGCAGGTCCATCTAGACCCGACATTTCTAAACGTTTTATTTCTGCTTCTTGCGTTTTTAATATTTTTTCATTTAATGGAAGAGCAGCAAGTATGCGACGCTCATATTCGGCTTTATCTGCATTTACTTTATCTGCAATTAATTTATCTGCTTTTACTTTATCCGCTAGTGCTTTAGTTGCTAGGGCTTTAACTACATCCCTTTTGGGAACCATTGTCATTATTTTTTCCATAATACCTTTTTCATAAAACTGTGCATTATTAGCTTTTACATTTACGTTATTCAACATAGTTTTAACTAAGAAAGGTAATTCGTGTACCTTACCGCGACCTCGCCTTTTTGAATTCAATTTTTTTCTTGAAAGCCCTCCAACTCTTCGAGTTTTTTTCACTCTTCGAGTTTTTTTCACTCTTCGAGTTTTAACCATTTATATAATAGTTATATAATTGTTATTTAGTAATTTATAAATCTACTAAATCCTTCCATTATTATAATATATTATAATTATAATAATAACAATAATAACAATAATATGCCTAGAACAAGAAATATAAATATTAATAGACGTAATAGAAGGAATAGTGCTAATTTAAGATCCACTCTTCAAATAGAACCTTTAGATAGCATTCCACCTCTTCCGCCTCTTCAACCTATTCCTTCATTACCTCTTCCGCTTTTCCAACCTCTTCAACCTATTCCTTCATTACCTCTTCCGCTTTTCCAACCTCTTCAACCTATTCCTTCATTACCTCTTCCGCCTCTCCAACCTCTTCCTTCTATTCGTCCACTTACTCGCACAAGTAATCCAACAATACGTTTCTCGACAACATCAGACCATAAACCTGTTTGTCTTGATTTTAGATTAGAAGGATTAGAAGGAAACTTTAAAAAATTTAAAAAATTAATTTTAAAAGGATTGTCCTATAATATGAGTTACTTAAGTGATATTGGTCCTATGTATCCATATGCAAGCAATGCAAGCGAAGCTTATTTTCTATCGCGGATAGAAGGACCAGATAAAAGATTATATTGGAAAAATGCTGCAAATTTAGTATATGATTTCTTTAGTACTAGAAACCCGCATGTAATGTTTTTTCAAGAAATGAATGATAGAAAAAGAATAAGCAATACAAACCCATATGAAGTAACATTGGAAAACGGCGAATTCAAAGGAGGCTACCAAGCATTATTAGAACTTCTTAATGGAGGACCATCAGGAATTATATATAGCGTTGAAATACCTGCAGACCCAGAAGGCTCATATTATGTACATGGTAGTTTCGGTAATTTTTGCTTTGTTGCTTACTCTATTAAGAAGGGCGGAAATTATCCAACAGTGCTTACAATATGGAATAGATTAGTTTTAGGAGAATTTGAAAATTTCTACGGTAATGACATAGGTTATCATAGTCTATATCAGCCTGATAGTCAAGGTGAACCAAATAGACACCTTGGTAGACCTTTTTCGTGTGTTAGAACGACCGCTCAAGCAAACTTAATTAATATTCATGGTCCAAATTGGCCATATTATGCATCAACTAAACTCAAAATGGTTATTGAACGTTATATGGAGGAAGCAAAAGAAAGATTTGGTGATATATGGAATGTAAAATCAACAGTTATAGGAGGAGATAGCAATGACGCGCTCAATATATTGAGTAGCATAGACTTTAATGATGAAATATATACTTATAGAGGCAAAAAACCATTAACATGTTGTGCTGAAAGATCAGACGATAACTTGCTTAAACCTTACAGACATAGTGGCGATATTATATTTGTCGCTAACCCTAAACGACCTATAGAACTTTATCAACCATCAAATACAAGTATTGCATACGGACAATATTATGTTAAAAAAATAAGAAAAAATAAAAAAAAGAAATCGTTAAAGCGTAAACCTAATGAACGTAAACCTAATGAGCGTAAACCTAATCAACAAAATAAAAGACACACTTATAAGCAGTTCTAAACATTATAAATCTAAACATTATAAAACCAAGTACTAAAATAAAATTTATCATAAGGCTGTGACCCTTCACTAATTAGTTTATTTAAATTATACAATCTATCATAATCATTTGACCCGCCGTCAACTCTATAAAATAATAAATGACTTGTTAAATCGCAACTTAATACATCAATATATCCCATTCCTCCATATTTATAGCCAATATCAAAAACTTGTGTTTGCCCGCGACGACATAACTCTGTATAACGTTGCAATGCTTCATCAATACTCATAATAGTCCATGGTCCATAATATATTTCCTTACGTTGATGTCCTAATAATTCATATATAACTTTTATATTTCTATTTAAACCTTCCGGGATTTGTTCACCGCTATATAACATATTATATTGCTGAAATGGCTCACAATTATTACTATTCATAAAAAACGGCTCACGCGAAGAAACATAATCACTATTTGAAATAGATGCATTTTTTAATACTTCTAAAATCTTTCTGATTTCACCTGACTTTCTGTTAGTATTGGCCATATTATTTGTAAATAATATAACTTATATTTATGTTATTAAGTCAATTTTTTTAATACTATTAAATTGTGCTCTAATTGCTTTGAAAACTTAAATTTTGCGCTATTTTTTCGGCGTCTTTGCAGATTACATTTTAAGCAACATATTATTGTATTGCTATTACTATGCTCATCATAATTATTTATTCTATCGAGGGTCCATTGACATTGTTCTCTCGAATTTTTAAATAATATTAGCGTTTTAACATTACAATAATAACATAACATGGTGCTAGCTGCCAATTTTTCAATAATATTTTCTAATGTTATAAAATTATTATAACTATCATATGTTTTTTTTATATCTTGTTGTTTATAACAATCTAATTTATACTTTAATGCTCTTATAAAGTATTTATCCTCGTTAAATGGTGTATTATTATATAGCTTTTGAATTAATACTAACTGCATGGTATAATTATCATAAATGTTAAGAATAGATCCACTCATATCGTTAACTTCATTGTTTACTTTGTTAGTGCTTACTTTGCTTACTAAATCCAAGTATGATTTTTTCTCATACATTATTTTGTCATTACTTATTTTTTTTGTAGCGTCCTCAATATTTTCATTATTTTCTATCTTCTTAATACATGTTTTTTTTGCGCTGTTATATATAATAACTTTACTCATATTATAAATATAATCTATTTACTAAACCTATATTATATTAATATTGTTTTATATTATATTATTATATGATTATTATATAAAATTGAAATATTATACTAATATAATAGAGAGAAACCATGCCTCCGAGTAAGAAAAAAGTTAGTGAAAATTGCGATTTATTAAATGCTATGAATTGTGAAGCAAGTAAAAATGTATTAGATGCGAATGCTAATGCGAATGCGAATGCTAAAGAAAGCAAAAATAAAGACGACTATTGCAAAGAATTAAAAAATATTGCATATAAAACAATGCTGCTTAATGGACAGGAAATAGTTCCCGAAATAAATAATACAAATAACAATATATTATCAAATTTTTTGGAAAGCGAATTGACTGCAAACAAAAAGGAAAATTGGAGTAAATTAGATAAAACACAAAAAATAAAGAAACTAACCACGCATATAGATATTTTGCAGAAAAAATTCGAATTAAGCGACGCCGAAACTAATAAATGTCACAAATACTTATTAAAATGCTTAGAAAGAAAAGCCCTTAGCAAAGTCAAGGACGTAATTTATGATAAAGAAACCGGACTAATTAGCAGTATACCGAATTTACATTTTGATGCTATTGAAAGAATTTTTATTCTTAAAAAAGACGACAAGCATGTGTCTACTGTAAAATGTTTACCATGTGATAACAAATCAAAGGCCAAAACAATTAAAATTCATGATTTAACATAAGTCGGGCTTTAAGTTCGTTTTTAATATATTTGTTTCTTTAAGTTCGTTTTTAATATATTTGTTTCTTTAAGTTCGTTTTTAATATATTTGTTTCTTTAAGTTCATTTTTAATATAGTTAATGCTTTAAATATTTTAAAATTGATTTTTTTGATTTATTATATTATATAAAGTATATAATAGTTATTTTCTAAATAATATAAAATAACTATGAAATATAACACCTATATATGTTACTTAATAACTAAATACAAAATTGCGGACATTTTAAATATAACAAACACTTATGTTAATAAGTCTTATCAAGAATTATTAATAAACATTATTGAATTTATGATGGATTATATTAACTCCAATTTATTACAAATGATGTATTACGATTTGTATGATGAAATATACGAAGACACAAGCGAAATATTTTATGCGCAACTTATAGAAACTGGTCTGTTGTCTTCTATATTTAATATACACAAAGATGATGCGTCTAACCTATTACATTTAACTATTGAATTAGGTCAAAATATACTTTTCAAATTTTATATTCCCAAAAGATCATACAAAAAATCATATATTAGAAAAACAACATCCAATCATAATGTAATTAAAGAGACGCTTTTCAAATTACAAAATATTCCTCAACCCGAACAAAGAACTCCGGAGTGGTATGTTTTCAGAAATTCCACGTTAACCGCTTCCAATATATATAAAATATTTACTAGTGAAAGTTCCCAATCCCAATTAATACTTGAAAAATGTTGTCCTAGCGATCCTAGTAAGTATAAAAATAATAATCTTAATTCGCCCATGCACTGGGGTCAAAAATATGAGCCTGTTTCAATATTGTATTATGAACACTTAAATAATACAAAAGTGTCGGAATTTGGATGTATTCCTCATGCTAACTATAGCTTTATTGCTGCATCACCTGATGGAATTGTATGTGATGAAAATAGTCCTATTTATGGCAGAATGTTGGAAATTAAAAATGTTGTGTCACGAGAGATCAATGGAACACCTAAAATGGAGTATTGGATACAAATGCAACTACAAATGGAAGTATGCAATTTAAATGAGTGCGACTTTTTAGAAACAAAATTTCTTGAATATTTTGGGGTTGAAGATTATAAAGAAGATTATGATGCTAATATGTCTAATAATAAGCAAGGCGGTAATAAGCATTGCGGCTTTATTATGCAGTTTTCAATTAATAATGAAGACGTGCATTATGAATATCCTCCGTTTAATTTACATGATGTAGAAAGCGACGCTTATAGTATGTGGATGGAACTTATGCTTGAAAAAAATAAAGATTATAGTTATGTTAGAAATATATATTGGAAATTAGAAACTATTAGTTGTGTTTTAGTATTAAGAAATAAGTTATGGTTTAAACATATTCAGCCTTATATTGAAACTTTTTGGAATGCTCTAGTAAGCGAAAAAAATGATGGGTCATATGTAAACCGACTAAATAATAAACGAAAATCTAATAACGAAGAATATAAAGAAAAAGGCGATTTTTATAAGTCCGGATGTTTAATTAAATGTTAGTGTTTGATTTTGTATTATTATCTTTTTTTTGTTATTTTGTTATTTTTGTTATTTTTGTTATTTTTGTTATTTTTGTTATTTTTGTTATTTTGTTATTTTGTTATTTTGTTATTTTGTTATTTTGTTATTTTGTTATTTTTGTTAAATATTTATTATTAGCATTTAAAATTAAATTAATAACTAATATATTAATTTAATTATAATTATTAGCGCTATGAGAAATACTAAATCTAACGATTTAGAAATGCATGTTATTAAGCGTAATGGCAAAAAGGAAATCATTTCATTTGATAAAATTCTTAAGCGTATTAAATCACTAGGAAAACATTTTAACTTACAGCATATTATTTTCGCTCAACTAGCCATGAAGGTTATTGACCAATTATATGATAATATTCAAACCACCAAAATCGACGAATTAACTGCCGAACAATGTGCTTCTATGTCTTCGGTCCATCCGGACTATACTAAATTAGCCAGTGCTATTGTTGTTTCAAATTTACATAAAAATACAAGCGACTGTTATTATGAAACAATTAAAAAGCTCTATGATTACAGAGACATTAATAATAATAGCTTTAGATTAATTCATGAAGACATTATGAATATTGTAGAAACCAATAAAGCAATTATTAATTCTTTTATAGATTATGAGCGTGACTATGCTTTTGATTTTTTCGGTTTTAAAACATTAGAGCGCGCATATTTAATGCGTTGCAATAAAATCATTGTTGAGCGCCCTCAGCATATGCTTATGCGAGTTGCACTTACTATTCATGGGTCAAATATGGAAAAGGCGAAAGAAACATACGACTATATGTCGCAAAAATATTTTATTCATGCCACTCCTACTTTGTTTAATGCCGGATCACCGCGACCACAATTAAGTTCGTGTTATTTGCTGTCTATGGAATCCGATTCGATCGAAGGCATTTTTAACACCCTTAAAGAATGTGCGCAAATCTCTAAATGGTCAGGCGGTATTGGACTACATGTTCACAATATTAGGTCTTCGGGTGCATATATTAAAGGCACAAACGGAACATCAAATGGATTAATACCCATGTTAGGTGTGTTTAATAAAACCGCGCGCTATGTTGACCAGGGTGGTAAGCGTAATGGCAGTTTTGCCATTTATATTGAGCCGCATCATCCAGATATTGAAGATTTCTTAGACTTGAAAAAAAATCATGGAGACGAAGAAAGCAAATGTCGAGACCTATTTTATGCGCTATGGATCAGTGACCTCTTTATGGAGCGAGTTGTGGGCAATAAAGTATGGAGCTTGTTTTGCCCTGATAAATGCCCAGGACTAAGCGATTGCCACAGTGAGGCCTTTAGAGAATTATATTTAAAATATGAAGATGAGGGCAAATTTAACAAGCAAATAAATGCGCGCGATTTATGGATTAAAATTTTAGATTCGCAAATGGAAACCGGAACACCCTATTTGTTATATAAAGATGCGGCAAACGCTAAATCTAATCAGAAAAATTTAGGAACAATTAAAAGCTCTAATTTATGTACCGAAATTATTGAATATAGCGATTCGCAAGAAACCGCGGTATGTAATTTAGCTTCTTTAGGGTTACCTATGTATATTACTGAAGCTAAGACGTTCGATTATGAAAAGTTGTACAATGTTGTGCAAATTGTAGTGACAAATCTAAATAATGTAATTGATATTAATTACTATCCTACGCCAAAAACAAAGCGATCGAATTTTAAACATCGGCCTGTTGGAATTGGAATTCAAGGATTAGCAGACGTTTTTTTTAAGCTGGACTTAGCTTTTACATCAGACCAGGCAAAAGAAATTAATATTAAAATCTTTGAAACAATCTATTATGCAGCATTAGAAAAGAGCATGTTATTATCTAAGCAACGACTTGAATATATGAGATTTTTGAAAGTGCAATATTATTTAAATAATTGGACTTTTATTACAGACGAAGACGAATGCCGGGAATACAATATTTATAATGTTAGTGACGCATCAATTCATATTGCTATAGAAAATGACAAATTAATTGAACAAGCACTTGCTAGCGTTAAACCCGTTAAAGCCGAAATTGACAACCTAGACAGCGAATTTCTTGGAGCATATAGTTCTTTCAAGGGATCGCCTGCAAGTTATGGAGAGTTACAGTTTGATTTATGGAATGTTACTCCTAGCTCTGGGCGCTATGATTGGGCTGCGCTAAAAGAAAATATTATGACTTATGGAATTCGTAATAGCTTGCTTGTTGCTCCCATGCCCACTGCTAGCACTAGCCAAATTTTAGGAAATAATGAGTGCTTTGAACCTATTACAAGCAATATTTATAGCAGGAAAACTTTGGCAGGTGATTTTGTGTTAGTTAATAAATATTTAGTGGAAGATTTGCTTAAGCTTGGACTATGGAACGAAGATCTCAAAAATAGTATTATTGCAAATAAAGGCAGTGTTAGTCATATTCAAAATTTGGTGCCTCATTTGAAAGAGAAATATAAAACTGTATGGGAATTACCCATGAAAGAAATTATTAATATGTCTCGTGATAGAGGCGCTTATATTTGCCAATCACAAAGCTTGAATTTATGGATCGAAGACCCCGACTCCAAAATTCTCACAAGTATGCATTTTTATTCTTGGAAGGCCGGCCTTAAAACTGGAATATATTATTTGCGCAGAAAAGCAAAGCATCAAGCGCAACAATTTACTATTGAACCTAATAGGAAAGCCGACAAGGATAAAGCCGATAAGGGCGACAAGGCCGATAAAGATGATGACGAAGAT
>Ga0208226_1000173_pt1 | contig 20104 bp, 19 predicted proteins | sample LakMenE18May11ns_FD_150713 | JGI IMG/M metagenome (GOLD analysis project Ga0208226, IMG submission 150713) | Freshwater microbial communities from Lake Mendota, WI - 18MAY2011 deep hole epilimnion ns (SPAdes) | ecosystem: Environmental > Aquatic > Freshwater > Lake > Epilimnion/Euphotic zone ... | reverse complement strand
CCCCCCCCCTCCTCCTCGTCCTCTTCCTCCTCTCTATTTAGTCATGGATCAAAAATTAAATGTCTAATGCGTTATTCATTCGTTTGGCATCTCTCTCTCTCGAACAGCATGACCCCATGGATATACCATCACACCCCCCCCCTCCCTTTGAGTTTATTATTATTATTTATTGCATGACCCAGATAATAATCAGTCCGGATTTTGCATTCTCCTGCTCTTGAACAGACATGGACAAAAAAATAATTTCTATAAATATCCATCCATCTGAACCGTAAAGTGAATGAAAATTAACTCCCCCCCCCCTTCCCATCCAACGGGATACAGGATTTTATGCATCCCCCCCCCTTCAATACAGTTTCACAGAAGAATAAAAATCCGGTAAGTATGCCGCTGGATGGGAAAGGGGGGGGGGAATTAATTTTCATTCACCTTGTGACTCAAATGAATGGATATATATAGAAATTATTTTTTTGTCTATCTATGACCATCTATATACAATCACAAAAAATTAGCGACCCTTGGTTGTGTTATGTCCATCCTTTGTTTTTTTTCTATACCCATAACCATAAAAACTGGTCATGTTTATTTAGTTTTTCACCATGTATGCCGTTCGCTTCCACTCCAATGACGCGTCATCGCTCAAATCCACTTCCCAATCCATTGAATGCCAGAATTTCGCCAAAAGACTATTTGCGTCCCCGTCGGACAGACATCTGTATTGTTGCCGATTTTATGCTCAACCCATAAGGTAAAAAACTCATTTATTCCCGTTGACCCCAATTCCCTCCCCCCCCCCTCCCCATTCTCACTTATCATATTTTTCTCTATAGCCCTGGCAGGTTACCCGGGCCTGTCAAAGATCTGTACAGATATGTAAGGTAGGTTCCTTTTCAACCAGAAAGAGCACCTTTTATATCCCAATGACTTTCCTCCACACTTTTTTTGGTTCATCGCGCCATATATAGTATCCATTTTTTTTAGAAATAACAAACACGACATTTTGGACTCTTCACCCGGCCTTGTGGGTTAGTTATCCTTCCTCCCCCTCCATTAAAAATTTGAACCCCCCTTCCCCCTTATCATTTTTTGTATTATAACTAAACATAAATACATTCCTGTTCTTTTTATAGTTTTAACCCACCGCTATGGAAAAGATGGGCGGGATTCTAAAAAGTTTGAAGATAAGGCATTAATCTTTGACTTTGGATTTATTCAACGTATTACGGATAAGTCCTTTGTCGATGATTATAAGACCGCTCTCTCTTCATTTATTCGCATGCTAAAAGACAACCCTAAAACAGGTGAACTCTCTTTATTTACACCCCCCCCCCCCCCCCCCCCCCCCACCCCACCCCACCCCACCCCTATTCAAGCTTATAATAACGATGTTCTGTATTATTTTAAGATTTCTCACAGCAATCCAATCTTTCGGACGTTAAAACCTACACCATATGTAGTATAGGCACAACAGATCCGACCATAAACATACATTTAACATTTGAGGTATGTAATAGTCGTACATAACATAATGTCACCCCCTCCCCCCCCCTTGTCCTCCTCCCCTCCTCAACTATTTTTGTATCTCATTATCTTTATTACATTTACAGCATTACAATTCATCAGAGCTAGGATTTGGGTTTAACCCTTCCCATACCTCAAAAGAAATTAGGTAGGATTTTTCTCCCCTGTTTTATTGATGGTATATCCACCATTTTTCGATTCTCAATTTAATTTATCCGTTTTTCAGTGAAAGTGATGTAGCCTTGATTATCAAATATCAATTTTTTGACGAAGAAGAAGCATCAACTTGTTCTGACCCTAAGAACAAAAAAAGAAAAATAACCGATACAAAGAGAACTAACGTTCTTCAGTACAGCTATATAAAACTCCCGGCCAGCAGCTTTGTCCAGTATTTGGATCTCGATTGTCCGGCCTTCATAAAAGACTGTCTAAGGTACAGAAAAAACAGTTCAGGGTCTGCCATTGAATGTGTGTGTGTCAAAAAATGAAATCTTATTTTTTCCCCCCCATACTTTTTAGACTCGAGTCTGATCCGGCTCAATCCACCCTTTCTCCAACACCCTCCAATGCAACGCCAACTGTCTCAAATCATACCCCTTAACAATTTGATTTTTGTCATAGGTACATCCTTTTGAAATCCAAACTCATCATAGGGATCCCCTAACAACCCCATTTAACTATATACCCCTACTTTTTTAATGCAGCGGAAAGTGGATCAGGGAAATCTACTTTTATTAATTTAATCATAAAAAATTTAAACTCAGGTTAGTGCGAATGACTTTTCATGTCATACAATCCAATTTTATTCACTACTAAATCGCATTTTTTCGCTTTTTTGTTACAGACATCCCAGTTTATATACAATCCCAAGAACAATCTGATTTCAGCGGACTTCATCAACAGAACATTACCTTCTTGAGCAGTGATTTCACAGTCACACAAGACTGTTTTACAGAACTTGCTAATAACTCTTTTGTTGTCCTTGACGACTTCAGTTTCAATACCCAACAAGTGCAAAAAGCCAAAACAGAATTTCTAAAAGTGGTCAATTATTATCTCCGCCATCACAACATCAAACTCTGCCTTGTCATTCATAATTTGTTTAACAATAATTTATTCACCGAAATTCTCCTTGCTCCTCATCTATTTCTCTCCTACTCAAACTTAGGCTATTACGTTATAAGGTAACTATTAAATAATGACATATCCGCTTTTTTGTTCAACCTAACAACTTACATAATTCAAAAATAATCCCCTTCTTCTTCCCCATGAGTATTACATCAAAAAACATCAAAAAGAATGAATAAAGGGATTAACAATTTTTTTCATGGTTAACAAAAAATCGACATAGTCCCCCCCTCCCCTGCTTTAAGTGTACTCTATGAATAACTTCCTTCATTGACCACATTGATTTTTTTTGTCTTTAGAAAACTTCAATCTCGGTTAGGCGGAAAAGAAGTTCTTCAGTTCTATCAAGAAGCTCCGAAACATAATTTTAATTTTTGTTACATCAATTGTAACAAAAACTATCTTATAAATCAAGTTGATCAACTTTTTATAGGAGAAAAAGTAATTATGTTTTCAAACGGAGAACAGTTTGTCATTCACAAAGCGTCACAAACTTGCGCAGCAGATGGAATTGCAGACATTCAACCTCAACATTCTTCAGTACAAGCCTTTGTAAAAGAAACATATCCCAAACAGAAACACTTAGTATTAATTTTTGATATTCTTGAAAAACATAATCTTTTTGATGATAACTTGTTTTGCATCCCCTTCCCGAACATACATGTCGCCGACATGTGCGCTTTTTTTCTCAACCGGTTCTATAAAAATGATAATGCAGATGGTCGTTATATTAAATTTTGTAAATTCTTACAAAAGAAAGGGGTGAAACTGCCAAAAATTAGCATCAAAAATCCTTACGCTCAAAAACTACTCTGCTGAATTTCAGAATATAGTCCTGATTAAAAAACAATGAGTTCTTCCACCTTTCTAATACAATGCTCTTCCAAGGTACCGTTCCGCTGTGTTTTCTCTTTTGTCCTTTTCTTCAGTACTTTTTAGGCTATACCACTTATTTTTTATTGTTCAGGACAATGTTTTTCAATGTCAAATACCAGCCCAATTTAGAGAAGAAGATTGTCACAAATCAGACCTGAAACTGAGCTATGTGGACAATAACATCGACTCTCCGCCTTTTAGTAAGTCCCACTCCATTCAAAAAAGTCATTCCAACATAAAAGTTTAATCTGTCATCAAAAATGGTTTTACATTTTCCATAGGTCCTCTAGAATTTCAGTTTGGAGCCAAAAGATGTTTAGGTAAACTGAATAAAAAAATCAACAAGAGTATTTTAAAACAGTCTAATCCTCACCCTCCCCTCATTTTTATTTCTTTAGATATTATTGCACTCCGAAATCATGCTGCTGCTCTCAGAGAACCTTTCGACCAAATAAATAAAAATTATTCAAAAACTATTCAGAGCGTCCACACAAGAAGACCCTTTGCTTCAATTAAGACTATCTCTAAAAAATCCACTATTGTCCAACTTATTTTATTGCCCCATCAAACCCTGATCATCCCAAAAGCGTTAGCCAACCTAATATCTGTTATTCACAATAAGGATGAACTCCAATTCTATGACAACAACCAAGTCAGGTAAGACCTTATTCTTCTTCATCCATCCTCCCCCCCCCCCCCCTTAATCATTCTCTTTTCCGAACTGGGCTCTTAACTTATGTTTTTAAAATACGTTTTTGTACCAGCTATTTGGTTTACGGTAATGAAGACGATGAACCGGCCTTAACATTAACCACAAACACCACTTATCTCAAAGTAATTTATTTTATCTTTTTTTAACGCTTTTCATCCTATACAATTTCTGACCATCATTGAAGTTAAACTTTACTGGTTTTTCACATGTTTTTCCCTAGGAAAACTTTGATAACGATTATGCCGGCGAAGAATTCCTGCCTGTCAAGGACATAATTCAAAAATACAGTTTTGTGTCCGACACCGAAGACAGAGCATGTAAGTATCGGCATTGAATATTTTTTCACTCATGACTCGTCAATCTATAGTTCTACTCCCCCACCCCCTTTTTTTTCTTTCAGATGGATTGGGATGGTCCATGAAGAAACGGTTGGCTTTTGATAATACTGACCATGGCTTTTCTCTTGCAAGTTGTTTAATATCATTAGAATTTAACTTTCCAAATAAAACACTCGATCTGTTTACGATTGAAAAAGAAGCGAATGATCCCACTCACCCGAACCTGAAATTTTTCTTCTCCCTCATTATCTATTCTGAAGACATCCCACCTTGGCAAACAATATCTTTGACAGCGCAAGACAACGTACCAGTGTGTAACTTTTTTTCAGAACATTATTCAAAGGTAACATAATTTCACTTTTTTATTTTTGAAAAAAAATGCTAACATGGTTCCCAACTTTAACTTCCATATTCTTTATCATCCCAAGGAATCTACTCTCTCTTTAACTGTTTCAGAACATAGAATTCTCACAGCACTTCAAGTCCGAAGTGACTTCAATTTACGCCCAGTCCTGGATTAGTTTATATTACGGATTGGGGACTCATATTAGTACTGATAACATAGTCTGTTTTGCGAACTCTCCAACCGATCAAACTATTTATACCAATGCCAGACGTTTTTATGTCAATGTTTGGTTTCCCAATACCGAGACTCAAACTTTCTTTTTACCCCCTCATATCTGGGAAAAAAAAACAAAGTCTACCCTTCTTCCTCATGAATTAGTCTATCGGGTTAAAGAGTTATCCAACATACCTCATGGTATGATTACCGATGGATACCCTTATGCAAAATCCCCCTATTATAAATCACCTTACTTTCTAACATTCAAAACAGATCATTCAGTCCCTTCAAACTTTTTAACTTTCAATACTTTTCAAATTCCCAATTCATATGGTCGTATTTTGAGTATGTTGACATACAACGATGATATTGACAAATTTGTGTCTGTCTTTAACACTGACATATACTTACCCTATCAAAAAAGTCTTCCTTTAAACAGCGTTTTAGAATTTAGAATTTTTGACGCCAACAAACAACTTGTACAATTCAAAGACCAGAGTCAATTGTACATATCCATTGAAATTATGACTTAATACTTTCAGATAAAGTTCGATCATGACCACTTATCTGGGTATGAATTTTGATTCCGAAGAAATGGCGTTAGAACGAGTTCATAATATATACAAGGACAAAGAATTCAACGTCGAGTTACCCGACGATTCTGCCTTGGTCGTCATGCCGAATATGTTCTGGACACGGGTATGTGTTCATATAGTTTTTTTCTAGCACTTTCCCTCATTTTTTATATTTATGTATATATAGACAAAAAACAACCAACTGTTGTTTTCTATCCTCTTTTTTTTTAGACCAACAACCCGAATAAATTTCGATTCTACAAACTTCAGTTGGAATTCAACAAATTCAGCACAACATTCATCAGCCAGAAATCACACACCACTCTCAACAAAAACCTGCCCGGAGAGATCATATACAAAATTACAACGTATTTATCCATACAAGATATACTTCATTTGTGTATTTCAAAATTATTCCTGCCTTGCTTTGTAAATTCACCCTGGTTTTTTGATAAAATGAACGCTTACTTCACTCACCTTCTGGCCTCGGCCTATGCAGAAAGCAACAATTTATTCATGATATGTGCCGTGTTTCCTGCTATAGTCCAAAATACATTCTATTTTTCAATAGATCACTCAAAATTACCCTATTTCAAATCCGTTTTTGGTTCAGATCATGTATTTAACCTTTATAAACTTGATCATGTATTAAAAATATGGCCCATACTCTTCCAACCTTACTCAACCTTTAAAAAACGTAAACGGTATTATCTTAAAAGTATAAAGAAATTTCCATTGTGTTACAACAATTGTCCATGTCTCAAATATAGACAGGCGCCTTTTTTTCTGAAAGGTCAGCAAACACATGCAACTCAATCTCTACCTTCTGTCTTCAAACAAAAATGTAAGCGACTTTAAAATTCTCATTCACATCGTAATTTCATAACCGTTCCCTATTTTGCAATATGTCTTCAATCATAAAATTCTCCCTGTTGCAGAACACATTTTTTTATTTTCTTAACCATGTGCGCGGGGGGCGAAGTTATTGCTTATCTATTGCTTCCTCACCTCATATGGGCAGGTAAAATTTTTCAAAACACCCACCTTATTGCTCAACATTATTGTTTTTCCTTATTATCACCCCTCCTATTCAACTTTCAGCCATAGTCGCCTGTTTCACTATACCGTGCTGGATTCATGCTAACAGATCAGTCTCAGAAACCATCAGTGACATGCTCTTCGGCTACGGTAAAAAGTTCCTTTTCCAGAAGAATACCTTGTTTACCTTTTTTTTAAAAAACAACAACAACAACAACAACAACAAGTTTTTTTCCTTCTTTCAGAGCTCTGTCCCAAAGACGAACAAATCATTCTACTCCTGGTTGAATCTAATATACCCATTGTACTGAATTTAAATCCCCATGACAGAGAAGTCTATGTCTATATCAGCTCCAACGTTGAACGACACATACTAAAGCACCTTTTTAAAAACAAAACCTTGAATAACCGAATTATTTGTTCGAACAGTTATCCAATTCAAATCGTCCGCAACGATGACAACTTTAAAATTATTTTGCACAAAGGAACACACACCACCACTGATATGTACTTCATAATATTGAAAAATCCAAAAGTTGACTGTATTAGGTCGGTTTTACCCCAACAAAAATACCAATCAACATTTTACGGGATAAAAGATAAGAAAATGAAATCGTACAGTAAATGGTGGACTGATTCTGCACTGAAACGGAACTATTTATTATAAAAACACACCCCTCCCCCCCACTTCCCTCCCATTTTTGTTTTTTCAGATAAGTCATATTTTTCAAATATGAGCAGTATAAATGACAATACGGTATCAACCCCTGATTCTTTCAAGGAACTTTTCTTCTTCTTCTTTAAAACAAAAAACCAATGAACCTCTTTCGATTTTTTTAAATGAAAAACTGATTTAACTTTTATTCCCCTGTCTCACCTTTTATGTCGTATTCAATAGAAGAAATAAAAAAAAATCCATCAGGTCCCTCTTGACCCTGTCGACCCACCAGACTCAACGAGACCAAAAACAGCTTCAATAGTAACCGAGGAAGAGAAAGAGGCTAGCTGTCACTTTTCTCAACAATATATCTATAAATTAGATGACCCTTTGGTCCAAACACACGGCTATATACAAATCACAAACAACAAAATTATTGTTCATTTTCCTATTAAACCAGACCATACCGTCACTTTCAAATCAATGCACCAAATTCAGTTCGTTTTCAACAACCAAGTCATATTTCATTCTGAATGGTTACCCATCTTAACTCATCAGGACCGAACAAAATTTAAATCCATGTTTTGTCAAATCTGGTATGAATACTCAAAACTGACCCACTATAAATATCCCCCTCTACCATCCTATGGACCTTCCGTGCATGACGAAATTATCACCAATTATGATAAACCATCCTATTATCTGGCTTGTTCTGAAACTTATAACACCACCTCAATAGAACTAACAACCCGATCTTCAACTAAATCAACCTCTCATACTACCCCTGTACATATACAATTTTATTTTGATCACCATTTGATTTTGTGTAGTCAAGTTCAATTGCGACATTTAGAGCCGGATGACCTTCATTTTGTCCTGTCATTTATCCTGCAAAAACTCATGAATTAACTTTTTCTCTGTTCCAGAGAGATAGTACTAAACACAAAATGGACCGCGTTCACGATTACAGTCGTTACTTACAACAATGTGAAGCCGTCTCTGAACAGATAGAGCATCATCTAGGTGAATATAAAAAAATATATATCAATACAATAGAAAAAGCATTCCAATTTTTGTATATACCTTCAATGTTTTTTAGAAACATGCGTTACATGCCGTGACCCCTTCAAACATCAACTGACAAAACTCTACCTGGAATTTCTGGATATTCAACTCATACCGATGTTGAACAAGAAATGCCTCGAATACGCAGAGTGGTGGATTTTCAAACCAGAGTCACCTCTGGCCAAATTTATTGTGGAAAACAAATACAACCTCAGTCTTTACTTCAGACCTGATGAACTCACTTCTCTGATCGAAGACATTGCAAATAAGGACAATATGTATGATCGTGGAAACTACAAGGTCATGACCTTAAATGGAGCACTCAAAGAATGCTTCAACTCAGACACAATCTACCTACCTGACCTGTACAAACTATGTACCCCTCATGTGAACATAGTGAACGATGCCCAGACTTTCCTGTTAAAAAACGACCTAATCAAAAGGGACCTATTTATACAACCTCCTCTTAACCTCATCTACAGCGATCCGACCTCTCAGTTCTGGATCCCTCCAGAATTGGTCAACCCGTACATTTGTGAAAACAAACAATCCGTTTTCACATGGAAAGAACTAAATTCGAAATTTCTAAGATTTGTTTCTTCCCCTGATGACAGTTCTGTTCGCATGGTTCATTCCATGTTTTATATTGACGATGACTCCATCTTTGCCAACAAATTCAATTTTAAACAGTTTCACAAAGACCAAATTCCTGATATTTTAAAAAAGGTTGTAAGATTTCTGAGCAAATCAAATACCATTCTTACCCTTTGCCCTGATTTAAAATTTCCTCACATCCGCCCCCATGATCCGGTGGTGTACTGGATAGAAGAAATGATTATGCAGCATAACCCTATGACCCCGTATGTACCATCCTACGTTTATCTATAAGTTTTTTAAAATTCTATCCATTATTTTCAGATATGGAAATAAAATTTATGAAGATGTACCCCTGGGCCGATCATCCCAGAAAACTCCCCAACAATCAGCTGAAAGTCTCCGCTCCAAAACTGCAGCATATACCCTCCAATCAATGGGTAAAAATTGAACTAGGGTTAATTCTCACATCTTTACCTCAACATCACATCATTAAAATTAATAATCCCCAAACAAAATATAAAATTATTTCCAACTATTGGTTGCCCTCTACCTGGCGCAAATTAACTCTTACTGTTATTACCGCCAAATCCTTTGATCTATATCCTGGAGAAACACTCTGTCACCTGCAACTTTTACCGCTACTTCATTTCTTCCCAGGTGCTTTTCAACTCTAGGCTCTTACATCTATATATATAATCAAATCTCATAACCAGGCATTTAAAAAAGACATTTGTTTTCAATCGCAGAACAGCAAATAGTCTCAAAGAAAAAACAAATTCATCACTATGGTGGGTTCAGTCGTTTTTTCTTTCTTTTTTAAATATATATAGATTTAAAAAGGTCGCTTATCCATTTTTACTTCCTACAAAAAACTCTAACACTATTTTACGTTACAGGATTAGATGAAACATGGCGCCTCCTATCCTTTATCAACGACGACGACGACGACGACGACGACGACAGGCATGAAAACTCACGTTTGGACCTTTAAAATTACCTACACCAATTTTTTTCAGAAACGCTCTTTGAACATCTCTGACGTAGCACCAACAATGGCTGTCTGCATTGACAACATTACCGATTTTATCAATCAATGGGGTTGCGAACTTCAACTTCAATCAAATCACCAACCTTTCTTTGGCAATTCGTCACTAGGTATTTACAGTATATCCGTTTTTTCTTCCCCCCCCGATAAAAAAATATATATTTCCCCTTACCCCTTTTAACATTTTTTTACAGATATGTTGCTGCAACATGTCTGGGACCATTGCAATCAATTTCAACCTCAGGTGAAACAGTATCAAAATCTAGTCGAAACAATTAAATTGACCCCACGAATATGGAATCCTGCTATTGACTTCATCGCCTTTCTCAAACACATCTCCTGGATCCTGGGAATACCCATCAATCTTATAAAATTTAGACGCAAACAATCGGAATACCAAGACACTTTTCAATGTAACCACACCAAAGTGTGCTTTCTACCCTATTACAAATTTCAAAACCCATACATACGGTTTTGTCAACAGTCGGCAAACAACTTTCATCAAATTAACATTCTGGAACATAAATCGAAATACTACAGTATTTCCTCAACGTCATGCCATCCTCTTCTCATCAACCAGCTACCCAATTTTAATTTTTCATTTCAATCAGAGCCAGTTACTCTTCATGACATTGAATCTATTTTAAAACACAAACATGTTGAAAAACCCTTTTCAATTGTCCTTTATTCAACACCTACCTATGTAAGAAGTCAACATATAAAAACTATCAATAAAAATATCATAGGTCATTACAACAATAATACTTCAGAAAGTATATTGCATCTTTTTCTAATCCCTCACCTGCATGGATCTACTTATGATATATATGTCCTAGAATTACCGACCAACAACATTATATTTAATAGAAAAAATGTATTCTCAAATACACACCTGACAGAAGGAAAATATGAATTTAAATCAAACTCCCGTCCAAATAAAGATATGTTGAATCAATCATATTGTATCTGCGAACATCCAGACACTGAACGGTACCATGCACCCAACAACAATACTTTTAAACCTTTAGGTAAGATAGGGTTTTTTCGTTCATTTTACTTCTGCCCCTGAAAACTTGTCAGGATCCATTTTAACCCTCAGACCAGTGATACGCCGGTCTCTCATTTTTTTACTGCTGCACTGAGAACTTTGTTAGAGACCATTATTGCCAATTCATTAAGATAACCTCTCTCATTTTTACTGCTGCGCTGAAAAAAAACGTGTTAGGATCCATTTTTGAGCCTCAGACAACGGATAAAAAAAGGAACTCTCATTTTCTGTGTCGTCCTATAACATGTTTCTAACCTTTTCTCTTCCACCCCCCCCCCTGCAAAAAAAACGTCATTATTCTTATTCCAATTCTTTTATTTACAGCTGCCACATCCAATCGAAAAAATTTCCTTTATGAAAATCTAGGTAAGGACGTTTTTTATCAGTTCAAATCATCTAATAAAAAAAAATAAACAATTGCTTTTAATAGTCTCCCCATTATTCCCTCTCAGAAGCCTTTGGACTGTTAACTGATAACCTGAAAAAAGTCTTAAAAGTTTGCAGTGAAATATCATTTCTCAGGTATACTCGGTTTTTCTGACCTTTTTAATCATTATGACAAAATATATATTTTTTATATTAATATATTTAAAAGCCTCAATTCTTCTTTGTTTACAGCTACGATACAGAAGCCCTCAATAAATCCTACAACAATCTCAGTCCGGATATAGAATTTGAAAATGTATTCCAAGAGTCGCAACATAAAAAAATCAACACTGGTATACAACAATTATACATAATAGGTTTATATGACCCCTTACCAGTTGAACCACTAATGAATATTTTCAATCAATATCTACCTGCCCCTTTGTTTCTTAAACTGAAACGATATGTAACCAGTGAACCAAACAAAATATACTCGACCATACATTGGCCTTCATTTAAAAGCAAACTTGACCACATAAGTACAACCGAATGTAGCAAAGAACTGTGTACTCTGCTCAATCAACATACTCCCTCTGAAAACTATGTCAAAACTTTTCACATCTGGAATAATCACTTGCCAAACAAATCCAAAGAACCTAACCAAACCAATACAACTCAAATGGTTTCAAATTTCCTAGCCTATATCTATCAGCGCAACATTCTTGCCTCTTTGATCAAATATATATTGCTGAAACCGCTGTTGAAAACATTTCAAACATCTTTGCTCTTGGATCAGAAAAGAGGGGTATTCTTTATAATGCATCAACGTTTGCAAGAAATTATCTTTGAATGTGTCCTTACCTCTTTTAATGGTTCAAACTATGACAACTACCTATTATGCAACAGTCTAATATTGATTCAAAGTAGGCTGCATCAAAAAATAAAAATATTCAAAAAAGGAGCCTCAATATCTTCCATTCTATGCATCAACAAAACTAACTTTAGCCACAGACATCCTTCAACATCAACGAAAAAAAAACTCCTTTACAATAAATGGACCATGAAATTATATATCAAAGATATACGAAATTTAGTGTCTTCCACGATGACTCTTGACAAAATAGGAAAACTATTTAACTTACCGGTGTCCAAACTAGTTTTCCCATACAACCAAGCTCAAACCATTGAAAAAATTAAAAATATCCATTCACTGCGCCCTACTGACGATACATTTTGGAAGGACTGCTTCTTCAATAAAACCCCTTCTTTGGAATCCCGTATCAATGCTGAAACTATATTTAATGAAAAAAAATTCAAATCTCTTTATGATTTTGGAACCTACTATCTTGTTCAAGACTGCACTCTATTACATTCAATACTGTTAACCCTATTCAACTCCTATCTCAACCAGGCACAACCGTTGAATATATTTTTACGAAGAAACTATTCTCAATCCAGTTTAGCCTACCAACAGTTCTTCATCATCGAACCTTCAAAACAAATTACAAAACTTTTAGCGCCCAAAGAAATTAACAATACATTTTACAATTACATGATAAAACAAGCGGTCACTGGAGGGTTATGCACCAGTTTTGTTCATGGTAAAATTGACGAATCCGTTTCTATTAATGAGCATTTCAACTATCTAGAAAAACCCACTCTTAATACCAAAGCATGGCCAAACTTTTCACATTGTGGAGAATGGGTCAAACAATTTAATGAAAAACCCAGTGGAATCTCAACCCTTGACATTCGATCTCTTTACCCCAGTGCTTCCGTCAAAAAAATACCTGTGAATACACCATTATTTTATTCAAGATTTACAATGAATGACTATGATCGTCTGTTCCAATGTCATAATTTTTATAAAACATTAAAATTGCAGAAATACTGTCACATGGTAAATAAAGAAGGAAATCACCAAACAGATCGTTTCAAACTGATCAGTACACCTCCCCGATTTTACAATGAATTTTATGCCTTGGCCCAGTATCTCAAATCTTTCCAATCAAATCCAAATATAGAAATATTACGATTTCAATCAGGATTCACTGCAATGGGCCAATTGATTTTCAATACTTTCCCCATTGATGGGTTTTTATCCTTCCGAGATCTTGCTACAGGAACTATTCATCTCAAACTCATCCAATACCATTCAGTTTATTTTCATGGTCATATATTAGGTTGTCCCATAGCCAATACAGACAAGGACAATGAAAAATTACAACAAACCATAGCGGTCACCCAGGAAATAAAACGGCTTTGTAAACACTACCTTGACCATTTTAAAGAGAGCTTGTCAGCCAATACTACTATTGAATATGTGGAAATGTCAGAATGTCATTTCCCACAACACCGCCTGGTTACAGATTCAAAATTTCTCATGCCATTTAACACCAACTACACTTATAAATCATTTTTAACCAACATCTATAACGGCAACCTTACAGGAATGATTGTAGTGAAAAACCTGAAGATTAAAAAAACTAACCAAAGTCCTATATTTGGATTTATTATTCAAAAAATTGAATACGGACTCCAACAACTGTCTCCTTATACTCAGGAACAAATTACCAAATGTCATACTGCCACTCGAGTGGTGAGTGTTCACGAAAACAAGCAATTTATGGTAATGAACACTGAGTATTTTAATTTTCTATACAAAACATTTGGCTTTGAAGAAACTCCAGATATTTACCATGCCCTTTTTTTCCAGTTAGATGACTATCTGAGGCCAAGTATAGAAAGTAAATTACTTCTTCGAAAAAATCTTAAAACTCTTATAAAACATGAACAAAATCCTGAAAAAAAACAAAATTATGAGGTTCAAGCCGAATTGATCAAACTAATGCTCAACTCTTGCTACGGCTACACCCTTTGTAACATTTCTTCCCAAAAATTCAAACAATATGAAAACCGCCGTAAAAAACCATCCCAAAGCAATAAAATTAAATCATGTTTTGAAATGGAAAAAAACATTTTTCTAGTTCAAATTGAAAAGGAATACGACGAGTCATTTCCCACCCTTTTAGGCCATGTGGGATGTTATATTTTATTCAACAGTAAAATTATCCTCTTACGGAGACTATATTTCCTGCTTAAATTTTTAAACCCAAAACTAGCCCAACTTTTGTACATGGACACGGACAGTGCCCATTTCTTACTTAAACATAAACAACTTGAAGATAATGTTAGTCCATTTTTGAAACCCCTCTTTAAAAGTCAAATGAATAAACATTTTGAATGTGGCACAAAAATATCTGGCATTTGGGTGGAAGAAGGTTTCTACGAATGCGGAGAATATCTCGCTGAAAAATGTTACAGACTCTACAACAAAAGTAATGCTCAATATTTGACACATATGAAAGGACTCAATACCTCTTTTCAAAAAGAATATCATGAATCTAATGTTGACCCTAAAAAAACTCCTTTTCTTGCCTACAATATATTTTTTAAATCCCCTGACTTCATAATTTTTAAATCACATATGAGTAAAAATATCTTTTCCAATTATGTTCCCAATAAGCGCTATTTTATTTCCGCTACAGGTAGTCTACCGTTAAAATTGTAAAAATCCCGTATCAATATTTTCAGATATAAAAAAAATGGCCTTTTGGGCTCTGGACAGAATTCAATACAACACCCATTTACCCGACGTTCAACGATTCACCCAAAAATACTACCTAAAAAGAACAATGCTCCGTGGAAAATATAATGCTCTAGCCTATGGACATAACAAAATAACTAGGGCCAAAGTTCTCATCAAATCTATCTACACACCAGAACCGTGCAAACTTGCAGAAGCGACTGTTCTTAAAAAACTACTACATGTACCAGGCGTAATTACCTATTTAGATCATTATGCCATAAAATGTAATATCTACTTTCTGGTCATGGAATATTTTGGGCACATGGATCTTCAATTTTTCTTGTCTACAAACGGGGCTGTTTCCGAAAAAATTGGTCATACAATCTTCAAACAACTTGCTACTACCGTTCAAGAATGTTTTAAACAAAATATTTTACATCGAAAACTTACCCTTAACAACATACTTATTGATGTCAGAACAAATCAAGTCAAAATTACCAATTTTAGCTCAGCCTCTCAATTTGACGAGGATGATGAACTTACAGCTCACCTGGTCGATGAAATAGCTTCGCCCGAATATTTAGAAACAACAAAATACACCGCTGACGGACTTTACACTTGGAGTTTAGGACTAATTTTGTATAAATTACTATTTAACAAAAAACCATTCAATTCAACTGATGATGTGATTAATACCCCGTTAACCATTCCGCCCCATAACCCAAATTTATCTCTTAATGTGATCAATTTCTTGCACTGGATGTTATCAAAATACGATCGGATCACTCTTCATCAACTAACCCATCATCCATGGATCACAAAAACATGGATTTAACCCCCCCTCCAATTTTATATTTTTTCTTTTTACAGAAAATAAGACAAAAAAACAACAACACAATGGCTTCCTCAATGGATGTAGACAACACAATTCAAGCTAAAACATTTGAAAAATCAGATAAACCTATCGAAAACATGGATGACCCAATCGACTATGAGTCCTTTCAACCTACTACGCCTACACCGTCCCCACCTCCAACACCTACTGACGGACCTTCTCCTCCCCCATCACCTCCTTCACCACCAGGACCAGCAGGACCAGCGCCACCTGCTCCTCTCTGGAACCAAGAAGACTTTCTCTGTACCATCACTCGAATTCACAACCATCTTTCAACCATCGAAAAAATTGTAATAGGACCCCATTTTCTTTTGATCGATGGTATTCAAAACCTAAACCGACGCGGTACTACACGTTGGCGAGAACGAGTACATCAGCTTTTATTCGAAGCGAAAATTCCATTGTATTGGATTCTTCGTTTTATTCCTGAATACGACGAAGAAAACAACGATAATAAACAACCTGAAGATGTAGTAGATTATCCTTATCCAGTATATCCTCATCGTGTACGACTGTATCTTATCAGTCATCACGTCAAAAATAAAGTGTACTATATGTTAAATTCGTTCTTTAAAAATGAATATAATAACATTGTGCACATGAACAACTAACATCTATTTTCCTTCTTTCAGATAACAAGTACCATGGCAAATCAAACCAAAGGACCTTACATCATCAACATGAAGTCGGTACAAGAAGTCCAGTCCGAAGAAAACCAAATAGAAGGCAACAAAGACGACGAAAACGTGAATAACATCCCCTCTCAACATTTTCAAAACATTCAAAACAAACTCTTGATAAAACGAATAGAACGTCGCATGTTTAAAATTGAACAATGCTATTTTAATCCTCAAACACTGACAATCGCAGGATATGACCAACTCAGAAGTATACCAGGTCAACATTGGAAATGTAGACTTTATACCTTGTTCAATGATGTTAATTTACCCCACTATTGGGTGCTGGATCTTTGGAGAAGTCCGTCTCACCAACCCGACAAAAATATTCCAGCTATTGTATACATTCAACTTATAACATTTCAAGTAAAAATGTTTGTCAAAAGTGCCCTTATCGAATTTCTTTCCAATCAAAATTCCCCCATAAACATTATTGATTGATTATTTTCAGATAAAACCCATTAACCCAACCTTTTTTAATAAAAAACAATGCCTCTGGTGGTATCCATACCTTCTCTGATTGTACGACCAAGACCTAAAGACGAAGACGAATGTGGCGGTTTCTGTCCTGTGATTCGCATCAAAACTATAAAATTATCAACATCATCACTATTTCAAAGAAATCACGAACTATTCGAATTAGAACTTACCCATCCAATAACAATTTCAAAAAATTCTTCACAGAATATTGAGTTTCCAGTTGTATTCATTACGGACCTTCCGGCCCTATGTATAGTCACAGCTAATTCTATTCTCTACCGATATAATCTATTTTATAATGTGACTATCGTTCCAACCAACGATAGTTACCCACATATCACACTTTTTAACTATACTACCCAACCTATAACAGTCGACTGGCTGTCGGTTTCCTTTCAAATAGTTCTAGCAAAAAATTCCACTCTGTTCCAATCCGAGTCGTACACAAAAAAAATTCCTCATAAATAATATCTTTTTTCATCCGTTTTTTTCTTTTTATTACAGATGGAGAACCTTTCAACCATTCTCGTAAGATTAATATTTTTCAACCACAACATTTCTTATCCATCCATTCTTAGTTCTTATATCTTTATTGTTTTTCTTCGACAGGTCCATATCAAACAGCTCTTTCTTCTATTAGCAACAAAATTGAAAACAAAAATAAAAATCAGCCTGAAAAAGAAAATAAAAAACGTTCCTTCATTTTTAAATAACTATGTACAATTGTCTCTGTCTACTCAATTGTAATTCGAACTATTTTAATTCCCCCCCCAAAAATAATTTTTGTATAATGATTTCAGATCAAAGGAATTTCCTTTTTAAAAAGAATGGACGCCATGACTGTAAACTGCAAAAAATGTAACTACAAAACTAAAGAAACTATGAAACTGTACAAACACCAAATTTCAGTTCATGGTTACCACTGCGAAGAATGTGATTTTACCACTGTTTTCAAAAGAGATCTTCAACGCCACGTCCACTTCATTCATCGAGAAAAATCACTCATCTGTACCCAATGTCACTACGAAGCGGATACCAAGGATTCACTTTATTTGCATTTCACCCAACATCATTCATCAATTTTATATCAATGTACCCACTGTCAATATCATACAAAATGGAGAACTAATCTTTGCAAACATGTTAAAAAAAATCATCCCAGAAAGTAATTAAGCTATTTTTCCTGTTTCAGAATGAATTGCGAGCAGCTTATCAAATCGTGGACTAATTCCACAACTGAAAAAAAATGTTCATGCTGCGTCATCAAAGTACCTATGACTATTTCCCTTTTACCCAACACAATCAATGAAATTATCATTCCATTCAAAGGTAAAACCCCATGCACCGTCTTACAAGTGAAACAACATATGAGTGACAAACCATGGAAAGTCATTGGCGAGTACCTCTACTTCAACCAAAGCTCCTCTTCAGTCGCTATTCCAATCATGGCCTCTCAAAAAACGATATTATCAAAAAATGAGGCTATCTGTCATGTTCAACTGATGGCTCCCTTTGGTCCACTTCAAGCAGTAAAGAGTACGTTACTATTTTTTATATACAATATTACAAAATAAAAAATAATCCCCTTCTTCATACCAATAATTTGTTTTTGCAGACCAAGAAGACATATTCTTTTCGGATGACGATGATGAAATGGCAGCACAACCTATTGCCAATAAAAAACAAGGTAATTTATTTTAAAAATAGCCGATACATATATTGAGAAAGTGTTTTAATATATATAACACATAATAATAATGTTTTTATATATTCTTACAGAGTCCAAGGACAAAACCGATGACGACATTCATCGACAACAAAAACAAATAAAACAAGACTTGTATAAACTGGAAGAACGTGAACGCAAAGTTATCTACAAAGAACGAAACATGGCTAGAAGAGAACACTTTGTAGCAATTAGAGAAAAACACTGTTTTCAAAGAGAAACCAGTGTACATAAACGGGAACTTGATGTTACAACAAGAGAAATCAATGTAAATACAAAAGAAACAAACATAACAACAGAAGTAATGAAACTTACTAAACAAAAAATGCTTTTGGCAACTTGTAATTGTGAACACAAAAAGAAATAAACAAATCATTTTTTTTATTTACAGATAAATTAAAAAATCAAAAAAATGGATGAAAATGACCAACCGCTATCGAACCCAACAAAACCGGAAAACAATAGCAAACTTAAAAAGAAGAAAATGACTGAACTCGACCAACCACTACCAAACTCAGCCGAAACAAAACAAGATAACCCCAACAACCCATCTGACCAGAAGAAAATAATATTGAAAAAGACTTTTTATTGGTGTGATCTACTGTTATTTATTTTACTACTTATTATAACTATACCAATTCTATTCTGGCCCTATTTAATAACGATAGTAATCAAGATAGAAAATGTAGACCTGTCCTGTTCTTTACCGAATTCAAACCAACTCTTTGATCAACACCTATTCACTTGATAATAATTATATTTATTTTTTCAGACCAGAAAACATAATGCTCATAACTGTATGCCATTATACATTAAAGAACTCTCATCCACTACAAACATGTAACATCTTACTATAACGGTAATATATTTTAATATCCTTAATATAAAATTTATTATTTCCATATCTAGTACAAAATAACTTGCCAAATTTTTTAATTACCCTACTACCAAATTTATTAGTACAAAATGACTGTTTATATTTTTTATAAAAAAATATAAAATGCTTGTTTTCTTTACTCCTATCAAATCTATATTTTAAAAAACAAAAACCCCTACTTTTCCCAAATAAGAGAGAATGAGGATTATTTTATTTTTAGAAAAAAAAATCTGACAATGGTTTTTATTTTTTTTCTAAAAATAAAAAAACTCTCATTCTCCCCTATTTGGGAAAAGTGGGTGTTTTTTGTACCCCGACCCGTATATATAAG
>Ga0208226_1000172_pt1 | contig 20134 bp, 12 predicted proteins | sample LakMenE18May11ns_FD_150713 | JGI IMG/M metagenome (GOLD analysis project Ga0208226, IMG submission 150713) | Freshwater microbial communities from Lake Mendota, WI - 18MAY2011 deep hole epilimnion ns (SPAdes) | ecosystem: Environmental > Aquatic > Freshwater > Lake > Epilimnion/Euphotic zone ... | reverse complement strand
AAAAGAATGGCTATAATAATATGGTATCGTTTATAGACTTAACACTAACTAATATGGAGGAAGTAGAACAACGTATGCAACGTTATACTCTAACAAAGCTAGATGATTATGTAGGAGCACAATTAGGAATTGAAACACAACCTGTTATAAGAAATAGGGCATATCGCAGGGCTGACGCAATTACAAGACATCCAGACAGTGAGAGAATAAGAGCAATAACAAGAAAAACAAGAAGCCGTTAATATAATCTATAACCTATAACCTATAACCTATAATCTATAATATGCAAAATTTTGATATAAAAAAAATTGATTGTTAAGTTATTTAATAATATAATGTATTACATTATTACAATATTACAATGACAACAATGACAAATATTATTAACGACTTAAAGATCAAAGGGATTGCATGGACCGAAAAAGTGTTACAAGGCACTATTACACTAACCAAACCAGGATCAATCACGCATTTGTTGTATGGCGCAAAACCAAGCGCACAATCTATTAATATTAAGCTAGGACGACTAGGCGAGTTCTTGTCAAAAGAATTAATAAATGCTAGCCCTAATTTGGAATTATTAGCTTGCGGAATTCAAACTATTAATGAGAAAAACAAGGATGTAGACCTAATTTTTAAAGACGAATTAAACAAAATTATTTATTATCGCGAATTAAAAGGAAACATTGAACTCGATACCGAAAAACTCCCTGCTACAGTAAATAAGTGTAAAGAAATTGAAACATCATTAAAAGCAACATACAGCAATTATACTATTAATTGCGGAATACTAAATTGGAGCGTTTATAACCGATCAATATTGAGTGCTGGGCTTTCAAATATAGGGGCATTTGAAAAAGCAGGAATTAAAATAGATCACATGGAAGATTTCTTGGCATTAATAAATATTACTTGGTCACAAGATGATTATTATGGTTATTTCAGAACATTAGGCGACCTAATAACGCGAAAATTTGACGAAGCAGAATAAAAAAGCGCGCCAACCTTCTTTAAATCCTTTTTTTAAATAGTTAAGGGGTTGCAACCTAATAATTTTTTATGATCAAGTGCTTTGTATTAATTTCGTCTCCAACACGACCATCATATAGCTTAAATCTATAGTTTTTATCATATTCGCCAACAATATAATCTTTATAGAGTTCTTCAATAAAAGCGGTTTTTCCGATTATCATAAGACATTTGATTTTTGTATCTTTAAAACATTTGGCTAGATTTGTTTGCTCTTTTTTCCCAAATTGACAATACCCATAGTCGGTAAACTCACTATCATATGGCGGATCTAAAAACATGAAGTTGTGCTCGTCGTTATAATTTGCAAAAATATATTCAAAACCTTTACACAATATGTGTGTTCTTGCTAGTAAAGTTTCGTAATCTTTATTTTTTAAACTTTCATAATTTACTGTTTTATACCGGCCATATGGAATATTAAATTTGCCATTTTTATTATATCTCAGCATTCCTCTAAAACATGTTTTTCGTTGATAATAAAACCTTTGTGCGCTACTAAGAGGATCATTTACTACCATGTTATCTCTCACATTATAATAAGTTTCCCCATTATTAGGCGTTTGTTCCATAAATTTATATATTTCATTTGCTTGTCCTTTGCCTATTACACTATATAAATCAATTAATTCGCTATGCACATCACTAATAACTGCTACTTTTGGATTTAAATAAAAATATAAGGCACCTCCACCAATAAATGGCTCCAAATACATGTTATAATTTAAAGGTATGTGGTGCTGAAATAACTTGATTTCGTCGCTTTTACCTCCGCTCCACTTAATAAGAGGCTTTAATGCGCTAGTTTCTGTTTTTTTAACTTCTTTCACGCTTACAACGTCGCTAACAACGTCGCTAACAACGTCGCTATTAACGCTTACAACGTCGCTTACAACGTCACTATTAACGCTTACAACGTCACTAACGCTTACAACGTCGCTAACGCTTACTTCTTTAACTTTGCTTAATAAATCCAAAATTTCATTTTTATTTTTAGAAGCATAACCTGTAATATTATATTGCTTACACAAAATAATAAGTTCTTTGCGTGATTTATCCTTATAATCCATATTATAATGTTATTAATAATTAATAAGATTATATTTCAATTTTATATTTTTTTTGATGCATTGTATTTAATGCATTGTATTTGATGCCTTTATATATATATAAAAAGGATTTAAAAAGCTAGTTACGGGTTTTTATATGAAAAACATGGAAAATAAAAAAATAAATGTTGCATTAAAAAAGTGGTGTCTAGACTCTCAATTTGTAAACCACAAACTACAAATTTTTATAAAAAAAAGTAATAAACTATTTAACTAGTAACACTAAACAACTATGTATATAATCCATATGGAATATCTTTTGATGATGCTTTATTAATTAGCTCATCAATGAGGTGCCTGGTTAAAATACATGGAAAGCTAATCTTGGTTTTTAATTTAAAACCGTCACTATTTTCAAATAAATTTACATTAGGCTTCATTAATCTGTATAAATTTAACTTTTTATACACAATTTCTAAACAACGCTTTAAATTGCGCACCCCGTCTTCTTTTTCTGTAAAGTCATTAATAATATATTCTAATAATTCATCACTAAAAATAATAGCATCATTGTCAAATTTAATTTCGTCCCTAATTTTTGGTAACAAATAATTTTTTGCAATAATTAATTTATCTTTTGTTTTGTAACCCTTTGTTTCTATTTTATACATCCTATCTTTTAAAATAGGATTAACCGCTGCTTCGTCATTATAGCTAAAAATAAATAATGCTTTAGACATGTCAATACTAATTTCTGAAAAATATTTGTCGCTAAATTTGGAGTTTTGTGTGCTATCTGTCAAATGTGTTAACACACCTGTAATTTCTTGACCTTTAAACGAATCGCTTAATTTATCTAATTCGTCAAATAAAATAAGTGGGTTCATACAACCACATTGGATTAATATGTCAACAATTTTTCCATGCTTACTACCTTCATAAGTATAGTCGAAACCATCGATAAAACCCGAGTCGCCACACCCACCTAATGCAATAAGCGCAAAAGGTCTATTCAAAATTTTACTAATACCCTCTTTAATAAGCGTAGTTTTACCAGTTCCAGGAGGCCCTTTAATAGCAATAGCACAGCCGATTGCGTTAGGATTTACTAACCATAATCCAATCATTTGCATTATTTGTATTTTAGCATCTTCTAGCCCGTAAGTAACACTATCTAATATTTTTTTGGCATTTTCCATAAAATCATGACATTGATCAATACCATCCGCAAAACTAATGGGCAAATTATTATACTTATTAAATGGGATCTTTAAAAAGGAGTCTACCCATGACTTAATCTTAAAGTATTCACTATTGCCATGACCACACATTGAACGCATGGTATTGATTTTTCTTAAAGCACACGCTTTATATTGATCAGGAATATCAAGATCAACCAAATGTAGTAAATATGGCTTGCTTACTTTTGTAATTTCTTTAAGCTTTTCTAATTTAGCAATTGCTTCTAATTGCGAATTTTTAGATAAACAAGTTTTGAAATATTCCGACTCCTTTTCTTCTGCATGCAAAATTTTATCAAATAATCTGTAATTCTTATTTGAAATCTTTTGCGGAGCCGGAATAACATCATCTTTATGAATGATTTCGCTATTTTCGCTATTTTCGCTATTATTCTTTTTAAATTTATTTTTAGATTGTGCTTTGATTTTTTCTTCTTCGTCTTCTTCTTCTTCATCGTGTTCATCTTCTTCATCAATTACAATATATGATTGATTACTATTACGACTTTCATTATTATTATTATTATTATTATAAATTTTATTTTCTCCATTTTTCAAATTTACAATAATATTAATACTTTTATCGGACTTATTAACATTGTCAAGAAGAGTTTTGAAACCGTCCGACAACAAACCTTTTTCATATTTTGTATCATCATCTTCTTCATCATCTTCTTCATCATCATCATCATCGTCTTCATCATTGCTGTCACTTTCATCATTTAACTTTTTCATATAATTTTTCTTAGAAACTGCGCTATGCTTTTTCTTAATAATTTTACTATTAAACAAATTATGCTTATTTATAGAACTAGTTAATGTATCAAAATTAGTAGTATGCGCTTTCTTTGCACGCTTATGCGTATGCTTATGCTCGTGTTCGTGCTCATTATTTTTTGTTTCATAAGCTAGCGCATTATATTTATTTTTACTATAATTTGAAGGATATAGTTCACTTAAAAATTTATAATAATCACGTTTATTAAAACTAACATCATTATCATGATGATCACTAATATTATCATAATATGAACCATTTTCTGAACTATAGTCTGAACTATATTCTGAACTGTTTTCAGAATATTCATAATCTGATCCACTAGTGGCTGACGAGTTGCTGCTATCATAAACATAATTCACTTTTTGAATGCTATTTGTTTTAGATCTGGTACAATGTTTATGGGGCATAATAGTTTTTATTATTAAAATATATTAATATTTCTTCAATTTTATAATTTATTACTAATTATAAAAAATTATAAAAAATTATTAAAAATTAAAAATTGAAGAAATATTATTTAAATATTATTTAACTATTATAAAAGAATGACCGATTTTGAAAATAAGAAACCATCTAAAATCATTGGTATTCAATTTAGTATTTTAAGCCCTTATGAAATTCAAAAGGGGTCGGTAGTTGAAATTACAAATAGAGATACGCATATAAATAATAAGCCGGTATTGGGGGGACTTTTTGACCCTCGTATGGGTGTTTTAGATGCGGGTATGATATGCCCGACCGATGGGCTTGATTATGTCCAGTCGCCTGGATATTTTGGACATATTAACCTAGCAAGACCCGTATTTTACATTCAATATTTATCAACAATCATGAAAATTTCTAGATGTATTTGTATTAAATGCAGTAAACTATTGATTGATAAAGAAAAATACAATTATTTACTAGAATTAAATGCGGACGCCAGGTGGACAAAAGTATTTGCATTGGCAAGTAAAAAACACAGGTGCGGAGAAGATTCGCATAATGGTTGCGGATGCTTACAGCCTAAACTTAGAAAAGAAGGTTTAGCAACAATTATTGCCGAATGGAATGATAAAGAAGAAGAATTTAATAATTACGACTTTAAGAAAGAAGACTCCAAAATGGCGATGAAAATTATTCCAGAAATAATGCTCAAAATCTTTAAGAAAATTTCGGATGAAGACGTAAAATTTATGGGGTTTAGCCCAATATGGTCGCGTCCAGAGTGGATGATTTGCCAGGTTCTAGCCGTTCCACCCCCACAAGTGCGACCATCTATTAAACATGACGCACAACAACGTAGTGAAGACGATTTGACACATATTATTATTAATATTGTTAAGGCAAATAAAATGTTGCAAGAAAAAATAGAGCAAAAATCCGGGTCCAATGTTATTGATGATTGGACAACTGTATTGCAATATTATATTGCCACTCTTGTAGATAACAAAATTCCAGGTGTGGCTGCGGTTGCTCAGCGGTCTGGTCGCCCGTTAAAAGCGATTAAAGAGCGTTTAAACGGTAAAAGTGGCAGAGTGCGAGGAAATTTAATGGGTAAACGCGTTGACTATAGTGCGCGATCTGTTATTACACCCGATCCAAACTTATCTATTAGCGAGCTAGGAGTGCCGCTAAAAATTGCCAAAAATTTAACAAAACCAATTATTGTAAATGCGCAAAATAGGAATTATTTGCGCAAATTAATTTTAAACGGCCCCGATGTGTATCCGGGCGCAAAAATTTACGAGCGTAAGAATGGTGATTGTATTAGTTTGCGCTATGTTGATCGCGAATCGATAAACTTAGAAGTAGGCGACATTGTACACCGCCACATGTTAAATGGTGATGCGGTGCTTTTTAATCGACAACCAACTCTTCATCGAATGTCTATGATGTGTCATATTGTTAGAGTAATGATGAGGGGAGACACATTTAGAATGAATGTAGCCGATACAAAACCATATAATGCCGATTTTGACGGTGATGAGATGAATTTACATATGCCACAAGATGACGAGTCGGAAATCGAGCTCAAAACATTGGCAGCTGTAAAATACCAAATTATTAGTCCGGCAAACAATAAATCAATTGTGGGCATTTTTCAAGATTCGTTATTAAGCACGTATTTATTTACACGTGAAGCCATCAATTTCAATCCTAGAACAGCCATGAATATAATGGCACATCTTAAAACAATCGATTTAACAAAAATTAATTTTGATAGCCCTAATCAAAGTAGCTTTTCGCTATTAAGTCAAATTATTCCAAATATTACTTTAAAATATAAGACAAAGCAATTTAACGAAACGACCGAAGATTATAAAACTTCTAATAATGTATTGGAAGTCAATAAAGGAGCTATTAAACGCGGACACATTGAAAAGGGTATTCTTGGAGATACGACCCGCGGATTAATCCATAGAATTAATAACGACTATGGTGTTGACAGCGCATGCGACTTTATTAATAATTTGCAAGATATTGTAACCGAATATATGAAAGTTCACGGTTATAGTGTGGGAATTAGCGATCTTATTGCAGACAAAGATACAAATGAGAAAATTAACGATACAATTAACAAAAAGAAAATCGAAGTAAAATCTTTAATTGACGAAACTCATTTAGGTATTTTCGAGAATAAAACAGGGCGCTCAAACGTCCAAGAATTTGAAACGCGTATTAACAATATTTTAAATAAGGCGTCATTTGAGGCCGGTAAATTGGGTCGGCAAAATCTTGACACGCATAACCGATTTGTAATGATGGTAAATGCCGGGTCAAAAGGCAGCGACTTAAACATTTCGCAAATGATTTCATGCTTAGGACAGCAAAACGTAGATGGAAAACGCATTCCTTATGGTTTTGAGGATAGAACATTACCGCATTATACCAAATATGACGATTCGCCTAATGCTCGCGGATTTGTTGAAAATTCGTTTATTAGCGGATTAAATCCGGACGAGTTATTCTTTCATGCTATGGGTGGTCGGGTGGGTCTAATTGATACTGCATGTAAAACGAGCCAAACCGGCTACATTCAACGCCGTCTAATTAAAGGCCTTGAAGACTTAATGGTGCATTATGACATGACCGTTCGTAACAATAAAAACAAAATTATTCAGTTTAAATATGGCGACGATAGCTTTGACCCCGTTAGAGTAGAGTCGCAACAAGTCCCGTTTGTTAACATGTCTATTGAAGAAATTTACGGACATTACCAAATGCCCAACGATTATTCGAAAGACTCCATTTATGGAACACTATACACCAAACAAGCGTATAGCAAATTTAAAAAGCAAAAACCCGAATTAGATAAGAAATGCAAATATTACATCGACTACATGTTACAAGCTCGTGAAGATGTAATTGCTAAAATATTCAATGCTATTTATAAACCATCTGTAAACGTGCCTGTGTCGTTTACCCATATTATTAATAATATAGCGGGAAATCAGGAGGAAAACGTAATTCTTGATATTACGCCATTAGAAGTATTTGAAATTATTGAAACCAATTATGAGAATTTAAATAAGCTAAACTATTGTAGCCCAAATAATCTCTTTAAAGTGTTATACTTTTACTATTTGAGCCCGAAAGATTTATTATTATATAAACGGCTTACTCGTAAATCTATTGAACTTTTAATGACAGTCATTAATAATGCATATAAGAAATCGTTAATTGCGCCGGGTGAAATGGTTGGTATGATTGCCGCACAAAGCATTGGTGAACCTACAACACAATTAACGCTAAACACCTTTCATTTTGCTGGTGTTGCGTCCAAATCAAATGTAACCCGTGGAGTTCCGCGTATTGAAGAGATTTTATCGTTAAGCGATAACCCCAAAAGCTTGTCATGCTCTATTTATTTTAATAAACCCGAGAGCTACGATCAGCAAAAAGTGAAGGAATATATTACAAAAATAGAAAATACTAAATTGCGGTCGCTAGTGGAGTGTATCGAAATATGCTTTGATCCCGACGATATGAATTCCTTAATAACTGAGGACGTGGAAATGATGAAAGAATATAATGAGTTTGAGAAATTATTAGACGAATGTAATAGCACTTATGACACAAATAAAGACAAAGAAAAATCAAAATGGATTATTCGAATGGCTATGAATAAAACGGAAATGTTGGACAAAAATATATCAATGGACGACATTCATTTTGGCTTAATGAGTAGCTATAACAACGTTACATGTATGTATACAGATTACAATTCTGATAAATTAATTTTTAGAATTAGGATTAATAGGAATTTGCAGCTTTTAAAGAAAAAGAAGAACAAAAATGTGTTAGAAACGCTCGATCAAAGCGATGAGATTTATTTATTGAGAAATTTGCAAGATGAATTATTAGACAATCTTATTTTACGCGGTATTAAAAACATCGATAAAGTGACGCTGCGAAAAATAACAGATAATTTTGAGGAAGTGGATACAAAATATATTAAAAAGGAGTTGTGGGTGTTAGATACTGTTGGCAGCAATTTATTAGATATATTAGCGCTGGATTTTGTTGACAAAACGCGAACGGTTTCAAATCATATTATTGAGATTTATAATGTATTAGGTATTGAGGCAGCTCGCCAAAGCATATTTGATGAGTTTTCGGAGGTCATTGAGTTTGACAGTACATATATTAATTATCGCCATTTAACGATTTTGGCAGATAGAATGACATGTAACGATAAGATGGTTTCGATCTTTAGGCATGGAATTAACAATGATGATATTGGTGCAATCGCAAAAGCATCCTTTGAGGAAACACCGGAAATGTTTTTGAAGGCGGCGAAACATGGCGAAATTGATAATATGAAAGGTGTGTCTGCAAATGTTATGTGCGGACAAGAAGGATATTATGGAACAAGCAGCTTTAAAGTATTGATCGACAACGACTTTATTATGACCATTAAGCCAAATAAAGACGTGTTACCTGTTAACGAGAAAATGGATGAAAAGGTTTTAATGGATCAGCTAAATGCTGTTACCTCTAATGAATGCAGCACTAATAATTTATTAATTGAGGCAACTGTTAATACTATGCAAACAGTTAACATGGGAAAGAGCGACGATTATGAATTAGATTTTTAGATTTAGATTTAGATTATAAAGTATTTAAATTAATAGTTATTTAGTTATTTATTTTTTTTTAATTTCAATATTTTTTACTTGCCTTATTTTATACTTGGTATTTGTTAACTTTGATAAATTGAAATTTGTTATGTATTTTTCTATTTTATTTTCAAATACTTTAAGATCTTTTTTAATATTGCTGTATAATTTAAAGTTAGGAGTATCTAATAGATCATTTTCAATATTAAATTTGATTGATTGCTTATTATAGAGCAAGTTATAATTATGCTCTTTTTTGCGCGAATATTTGCTAGGCACTTTAAAGAAATAATATTCTTGGTTTAATGTGTTTATATTACATATAATATAATTTTCATCAGTAATTGTTAGATCAATAGAGCTATTACATAATAATATTATTGGTAAATTATATTCTTTAGCTAACATATAAATGTCAATATATGTTATATAATAAAGGTCGCTATACACTAAATATTCAAATGTGATTTCCCTATTAATTACTTTTTCTAATAATGTTTTTTTATTATTTTTTAATAAAATATAACATAATATTTCAAAATTGACATCACTAGTATAGAGGTCTACTAACTTTTTCTTTAAACTGTTAATTGTTAAACTATTATTTTGAGTATATTGTTTAATAATACTTAAAATTAATTGAAAAGAACATATTTTGTTATCCATGTGAAAAGTCAATTCATATAATTGCTCTTTAAAGTTTAGTCGCATACTCTCTCTAAGTATGCTTTTGTAGAAACCGCATTTATAATTAGGATCACTGTTTTTTTCAATAAAATTAATATGTTGTAAATCGTCGTTATCATCATTATATACGTCATTCTCGACGTCATTCTCGACGTCATTATCGACGTCATCATATACGTTAGACAATGGTACTTGCAATTTGCTTTTTTTGGGCATAACACCCGTTACAGATCCGATTGGTCCAGATCCAGGTCCAGGTCCTGGACCATTTACAACCTTATTTTTAGTATAATAATCTTGAATATTTTGTAGCTTGTCTTTTGTAGCACCAATAACGATTGTGTCTTTCTTTAAGTTGTTTCTCTTAAAATTTAAGATGTCTTTAGTCTCTACAATTCCTAATGTGTCGAACGTATTTTGTAGGACATTTTGATTATTTGTAGTTATAATATCTTTAAAATAATCTTGTGTTAATATTGAATGAAATAATAGGAGCTCATTTTCTAAAATATTATACTTAACCGACCCATAATTATATGATACGCTTTTTTCAAAAATGAAATTTTTAAACTTATTATATCTTACAAATTCGTCTGATAAACGGCTATAATATATTTCTTCGTTGTCTTCGTTATTTGTCAGATTTTTCTTAGGTATAATTAATGAACATACGTCATTTGTCTTCATGCAAAATGATGTATTACAATCTTCCTCGTCAATACACGACGACACGTTTTTAATAGCATCCAATATATGTTTTTCATACTTAGAAAATATTATATAATTCTCTCCAACATCCTTTAATAAATTGTAAATATTAGATAACTTATCTAAATATAACATTGAATTGTTATTAATTATTTTTAATAGACTAGTTTTATAAACATTGTTTTTATGCATTCCCAATATTTTTTTGAAACTATTTTTGAAGCTATCATAAAATTGTGTTTCTAATTTAATATTATTGACCATGGACACGCGTTCATTGTCTATAGAAAGGTTTGTTTGTATATCTTTATCAATATAAACATAGCTCTTATCATTAATTTCTTTTAATTCGTCGCTATTATTAAACTCTGGTTTAGTTAGTTGAATAAACTGATTGCCCAACGTAAGAATACCAACTATTAAATTATCGTCCACTATTTTGTATAACGGTTTAATAATGAGTTTAGCATTACTCAAATTATATAATTTTTCTAAAATAATTTTCGTATTATTGTAATCATTAAGGTCTTGCTCACTTACTTCGTCAATCATTTTATATGGTATAGTTTCATGAGTAGATGATAATGCCGATGGATAACATGGAATATAAGCATGCTCGCTAGCATTATTAATTAATAGGCCAATAACTTTATTATTATAATCCATAATTTGATAAGTTATATCATATTTCAAATTTATTAAAATGCTGATTACATTATCTAACTGTATATTAGGCTTAAAATCATAAGTAGAGTTGTCGTATTTATTTGTAGTCGTAGTTGTAGTTGTAATACCAACACATTTTGAATTTATAGAATTTCTGATAATATTTAAAATATTTTTAAAGTTTGTTAATTGCTTATCTTCGTTGCTCTTTGCAAAACTGAAGGTTTTTACAATATAATAGTCAATAGTATTATTGATCAAATAAATGGGTTCAAAATACTCATTTTTTTGTATTAGCAATAAACATTTTTTTTGTAAATCTATAAATTCGCTGCTATAGCTTTGCTTAGGGCATACAATTTTTACATTATCAGTAGTGTCTTCGTTTGTAATATCCAAAATAATCAGATTTAACCCGTTTGGAAAAAGCAAAGGATTGCTTTTACATATTATATCCCATAAATAAGTATAGTCAATAAAAGCGTCGCTATCTAAATAGGCTTTGAAATTTTCAAAACTGTTTATAATCTTTTTAATAAAAATTATGTGCGCTTGGTCGTCGAGTTTATTTGTTGTTTTGGACACTAATTGACTATATAACACGCTTGAAGTATATTGACTACTACTAATAGTGTCTACTAATTCATTAAAATTTTTGGAAATAAATATGTGCGGTAAGTTTCCATTATTATATTTTATAAAACTATCTATTGTTAGACTAGCTATTATTAGTTTTTTCATTTCGCTAATTGAAACGGATTTGGAGTTATTTAGCACTAATGTTTCGTATAAATCGGCAATGCAAGCTATGAAAGAATGCTTGTTACTATTTTCAACACCATAACGTAATAAACAATTGCGATTTGATCTTAATAAGTTAGGAATTTGCTTTGTAACACAATCCAAATTATCGAAATGTAAGGTTTTTTGAATACTTAGCGGTAAAAACCCGATTTTACTTTTTTCTAATGGCATTTTTTCGGGGCCTTTAATATAGTTATAATAGTCTTTCTTGTTTTCGTTTGTGCTATAATCCAAATTCAAACATTTGCTCCGCCGTTGCATTTGTTGTGACTTATTCCATAATTTATTATTGAAACAGCAAGGTAAACAATAACCATTTCTATTGTGTTTTTCGTCTAAAAATCCGGGTACATGATTTATGTAATTCCCTTTTTCGTCAATATGATATTTTGTGTCTGTGAATTCCATAATGTTACCATCATAGGCTCCGTCTTTATTCTTTTTAGTAATGACTTTTCCAAAGCGCCCGCTTTTTACTTCTGTGTGTGTTAAACTGATGTTTTTTTCTAGGTCCCAATATCTGGGACATATGTAATAATACTTGTTTCCTTCTTTTGTGCCATATTCATAGCTTTCTGTATACGAATTTCTGTGATTTTTGTCTATATAATCTTTCTCTTCTTTTGTTAAAATGACGGGCTGCTTTTTAACGTTAGCAGGGCACAATCTTGAATATTCTGTATAAAATTTATTTTTGTCTGTTGTAAATAATTTTGGCTCTTTATTAATTAGTCTTTTTAAAATAGGATTGCTTTTTTCTGATACTTCTTTGAATTCTTCCTCTTTATTTGCATTAGTCGCATTATGTTCTTCTACTTTAGTCGTTATATTTACTTTTGCTTTTTCTTTTATAGTATCCTTTATTGTGCTTTCTACAACATCTTCTGTGTTGTCTATATATTCGTTAACAATATCTTTTATGTAGCTGTCTTCTTCGTCGCCTTTATCATCGTTGATGCCATCGTCAATACCTTCGTTAATGTCTTCTTCATGTATTGTATTTATTTTTTTATCAATATTAGTAGTGTTTTCGTCTTTACCATCTTCATCGCCATCTTCATCGCCATCTTCATCATCATCATCTTCATCTTCATCTTCATCTTCATCGTCGTCTCCAAGTAAAATATCCATTAAATCGTTATGCGCGCTATTAGTGTCATCATTTATGGAATAATCATCATCTTCTAATACATGATTAATGTTTTTGTTAATAGACGTTTCTATATTTGTAAATGTGTTTTCTTTGCTTTCGTCAATATACTGTGTTTTTTTACATATGTTACTAACTTCTAATTTTAGCTGCTCATCGTCAATTAACCCATAAAGTATTTTAATAAATCCATCTATATACATAGGAATAGTGTCTAAATAGTTAATATTGTCTATATTGTCTATATTAATAGAGAGATAGTTAGAGCTTATTTTTTTTAATAAGGTTGGAAATCCTGGATTATTTTTAATAGTTATTTTTTTATGGTTAAAAGTATCTTGCATTAATTTGAGAGAATTAATTACATCTATTAACTTGGACTTGGCGTCTTCCAATGATAAATTAAAGTTTTCTTTTAATTTGTGTAATATGTCTGTTTCGTTGGATTTTTGCTTAATAAGCTCAATAATATACGATTCCTCCGAATTCATGATGCTAAAGTTAGATACGTTTTTATAACGCATAACTATTTCGTCGGATTTAGAGCTAATAGTATTAAACAAATAACTGCTGCAATTGGTTATGTTGCTTATTTTTAACATGCCTTTTATTTTTACATTTGTTATGTAATTAATAGAATTAATTTCAACATTTTTGCTATCCAAATTATTAAATAATTCTATACTGCTATTAGATACAAACTTCCCAATAAATTTTATAATATTATTGACATTTGTAGCAATTAAGCTATTAATTGTAGTTAGATCAATAACATTCTTAAAATCTATTTTAAGATTAATAATTCCACTGTCTTCTAGCTCAATAAGAAACTCATTAATATTATTTACAAACAGTTCATCTTTGGAATTAACGTAAAAAGAAATAGTGTGTGATTTACCTAAGAATTTGGCATATTTTAGTATTAATGTTTTGCTTAATAAGGGTACCTTTTTAATATTTGCTTCATTAATGCAATAAAGTCGGTATAAATTTTCCATTTTTTTCCCTGGATTGTATTTAATAAACGGATAAAGCTCGCTGCTTGTAAATAATTTGAATAATGTTTCTAATGATATATTATAATTAATAGCACTATTAATATTGATATTAATACTTTTTATTCCGCTATTTTCATATTTTAAGTCATTTGAATTATTATAAATTTTGGTAAGCAAAAATTTGAATTGATTTTTGCTATTAAAATAGGGTGTATTAATTAATTCGGTGCTTTTCTTTAGCAACTCTATTTTTTGCGCTAAAAAATCTCTCTTATTTATAATATTTTTAGAATATAAAAATTGGAAATATAATTTTATAATAGCTTCATCGTCGCTGCTTGGCAGCGGTGTTTCAAGTAATGTGCTTGCTAAACAAACAATTATGCTATTATTGTATATGTTATAATCAAATACCATATTTGAATTGTTTGTACTAATAATGTCACCGAGAGATTTGGGTGTTTTACTAGAATAATCATATGGATTGACTGTAAAAGTTGTTGCAGTCTTTAATTGGCTTTGTCCGACTGGTATATATTCTTTAATGTCATGAATTCTAATACTATCAATATCGTCAAAAGTATAGACCTCTTTATTTTCTAAACTTTCAAGTATATTTTTCTTTTCATTAATATTTATTAAATAGCTAATTAGATTTTCTTGCGTTAAATCGTTTTTATTATTTGCCGTAAGATTATTAAATAATTCCATTTTATTAAATTTTGATAGTGTTAAACAATATAAATATAGCTCTTCAAAGCATATTTTCTTGTCTTCATAAGCAATGCTATTATAATGTTTAATAAATTTTAATTTAATAGTTTCAATGGTGTCATCAATATCAATAGCATCGTTTACAAATATGATCTTGCTATTATATGTTTTTAAGTAGTCTAAATCATTATAATTAAGATCATTTGCAAAGTATTTTTCATATACTTCGCTATATATAAAACTATTGTAATTGTTGTAATTGCTATTGAGTTCGTCGATGGTTGGAATAGATTGAGCTCCTGGATTGGTCACACTATATTTTTTCTTTATAAATAAATAAACCTCATTAAAAGTGTTATTATTGTTTATATAGAATTTAAATATATTTGACTTAAATATAATTGACATTTATATAAATATAAGAGTTTAATTTTATATAAATATGATTGTAAATATTATTGCGGCTTATTGTAAAAATGGAGGACTTGGTAAAAATAATGAGTTAGTATGGAATATTAAGAGTGACATGACTAAATTTAAAAAATTAACTATTGGTAATGGTAATAATGCTATTATTATGGGTAGAAAAACATTTGAAAGTCTTAATAAAGTCAAAGGTTTAATTAATAGAGACAACCTAATTTTATCTAAATCATTGAAAATAGATGAATATAATGGCAAAAATTGTGTAAAGAGTTTTGCAACGTTGGAGCAATTAGATGATTATGTTAAAACGAAAAACTATAGTGAATTATGGGTTATTGGTGGGGCGGAAATTTATGAACTGTTTTTGAACAATTATAAGAAACAAGAAAATAGTATTTTTAATATTAATGAAATAATTATTACGTATATAGATAATGATTATGATTGTGATTGTTATTTTCCTGATTTAAATAATTATATTGATAAATATAACTTGCTTTTTTATAGCAAAAACATCATAAATAATAATGAGAAAAATGACATAGACATTAATGACCCATGTATTAAGCAAAGTTATAATATTTATGAAATAATATATAAATTTATATAATGTAGCAAAGCAAATATTTATATAATGTAGCAAAGCAAATATTTATTTAACATCATAATATGGGTTATCAGTAATATTCATGCCACAATAGCGAGCAGGTTCTTTCTTATAATCAATAGGATTGTAAATATTAATAGCCTTTGCTTCTGTTATCATGAATTTAAAGTTAGACCAGAATTCATCTGTATGTCCTACTGACTTAGTAGCAATATGACTAACTTCATGAAGCGCAACATACATTAATGTATTCATATCTATTAAGCGACCTTTACTGTTTTTTTCGGTATCTAAACAAAAGGCTAATTTTTCGCCTTTATTTTCACTGTATGCTGTAAATTCGCTTGTAGGAAGTGTTTCGTATATTTTTTTAGGATTATAACCATTTATAAGACGTTGAACGTTATCATTTTCCGGATATTTTTTTGATAAATGATTTACTAGTTTATTTAAATTATTATTAACATGTGCTAATCTGTCTGCGGCTAAATCGAGCTTGTTTCTATCTCTTACGCAATATGTATTTCCATTTACATCAGATATAATACATCTTAAATTGAATGTGTCGCTATTTAAATATAATTTTGTAGCAATAATAATAATAAATATTATTAATATTACATTAAACAAAGTATTGCTTACCAGAGTTTTCATTTATATATAGTTATATATAAATGAATATAAAATGTTAAAAAATGTTAAAAAATGTTAAAACATGTTATTATGTGCCTATTTCTAAAGGTTTTCTGAACTGATCAGTTTCAATTGTTGAAATATTCCACGGGCAGTTAGTGTTTGATCTTGGGTTAGCTGGCTCAGATCTTAATTGTAAGTTAGAATTTCTTAAACTTGAACCTTGTGTGTTAATTCCGACCAACTGCGAAGGATTTAATAAATTAACATTTTTTAAATCGGCATCAGCTTGTGGTATAGAGTTTGACCAAAGATTACCACTATTGTTGGGTAAAAGGTCGGATGGGTTTGGTATTGCTTTATTGGAAGCAAGCTGGTTTATGCCACTTGGGCTATCGGCTGATGTTGCTACCGATGTATTTGAAACACCGTTATATGGCGCATATGTAGGTGAAACAGTTGTTGGCATAGTATCAGTAGGTTGACCATTTAGATCAGAATAGTCAAGCCTGTTTGACATAGGCGAACTTAATAAATTCTTGCCTTTCGAATAGTTATATAAGGCGGCGACAACAATAATTAATGTTATTATTCCTAAAAAATATTCAAAATTAAAGCCTTTGAGAAACTGTCCTTTGAAAAACTTTTTTGTAACAGTCATTTTATATAAAATAAATAATAAAAAATTTTTAATAATATTTAAATAATCATTAATAATAAATAATAATTAACCAATAAATAATAATTGAAAACCAATTAAAAACAAAAATATAATTAATAGTTATATTATATTAATTATATATGGCATAAATTAGCTAAATATCTTCATCGCTCGAACTATCGTTAGCTATATTTGTTAAATTGTATTTAATTTTTATATTTTTGGCTTCTAAAAATGCTTCTACTGCATTTCTTCTTATTTCTTTTGCTTTTTGTTTAGCCTTCTTATATATTTCTAAATATATACTTTCATGGGACTTTATTTCTATTGGATCACTATTTTCTGTAATAACATCTAAATTAGTTATTTCTAGTTCGCAATCATCGTCAATAGTCTGATTTTTTTCTAAATTATTCATTAAATATTTAAATGAATTATTGTCTTGTGCTTGTGTTAATTCTGGGTCTTGTGCTTGTGCTAATTCTGGGTATTGCGTTAGCTCTCGTGCTTGCATTAGCTCTGGATCTTGCATTAGCTCTGGATCTTGCATTAGCTCTTGGTCTTGTGCTTGCGTTAACTCTGACCTACTAGTTAATAATGTATGTTTATTATTTTCAGCATTATTATTCTCTAAAGGATCCTCTTTTTTTTTATTTATTTTAATCAATATTTGATTTTCTAAACTATCACATGGATATAAAACCATAAACTGCACTAATATAACATCAATGATGAATGATGATTTAGAAAATCGTATTCCGTTTATATTTAATAGCGGAATAATTTCATTATTATTGTCATAATCTGCTAAAGTAAGTTTCTTTTCGTTTTCATCATAAAGATTTATTTTCTCTTGCTTTATATTTGCTTTAATTAAAAATTTCTTGCCACCTTTATATGATCTCATAATTGGGTTAATAAAATCATTAATATCATCATTGGATATATTTTCGGAATCGTAAAACCATAATGATTTATTATTGCAAATTTCTTTTATAAAATAATTTTCTAGATTTTCAAAGAATTCAACTATTAACCTGTCGCTGCTGTTGAATTCTAAATCGCAAAAGCATTTATTATTAGCTTGAATTATTCCTTGTTTAGTTCTACATTTAGGAAGCTGAATATAGAAATTTTTATTTAGATTACTATTTAATTTGCTGAAATAAATGTTAGCATTTAGTAGTGTAGGATTTTCTAATTTTAAAGTGCTAAAATTAAAATTTTCACATATTTCATAAATCTGATTGTTCATTTATTTAATTATATAAAACTTTAGAAAAATGAATTTATATTTTCACGCATAAATGTAATAAATAAAAATGTAATAAATAATATACTTACTATAATTATAATTTTAAAGTAATATGTCAAAAACTTGTGTGTCAAAAACTGGTGTGTCAGAAAGTAGCATAGCGTATCATTGTATTAACTTTTTAAAATCGGAAGAAATTAAGAAAGAAATGAGCGCTATAATTAATCCTATTATGGATTATTTCTTAAAGCAAATACATATATATTTGTATTTTTTTTTATTTTTTATATTTATTAGTTTTATTTTACATTTAGGAGTATTATTTTTATTAATAAAATATAATATACGATTAAAAAAATATTATCATAAATTGGAAAAATTATAATATTTAGAAAAATTATAATATTTGGATAATATATAAATATGTTAAGCGAAGGTGAAGGTACAGATGATATGGCACAAGCAACTGATACAACACAATCAACCGACGCGACACAAGCAGCCGATGCAGCTTTAGAGGAATTGAAAGCGCTTACAGGCGGTAGAAGATACAGAGGAAGAAGAGGATTAGGTATGGGATCAAGATCAAGAGGAAGAGGAAGAGGAAGAAAAGGAGGCAGTTTTTTAGCAGAAGTAAGTGTGCCAGTAGCACTACTAGCGGCTACACAGTACATGAAAAGCAGAAGAAGATATGGGAAAACTAGCAATAGAAGAAGAAGAAGAAGAGGGACTAGAAAAAATTATAGAAGAAGATCCGGATATAGAAGAAGGTGAATAAATATTTAATAAATGCAGAGTGATTATAACTTAAAGTTAAAAGTTAATATTAACTAAATTCATAAGTTATTATTAACATGGATGAGAAAAATAACATAATTAATTTTGATATTCAAAGTAGTATAAAAAAATGGGTAACTTTAGACAATGAATATAAAAAACTATATAGTCAACTCACAGCTTTGAGAGAAAGCAAGCATGCTATAGAAACAAATGTGTTTAATCATTATGATATAAAAAATATGAAATATCCATTAATAAATATAAGTGATGGTAAATTAAGTTTAATACAATATAAACAATACAATATGCTAAGTTACAAATTTTTAGAGGATTGTTTTAAAGAGTTTTTCAAAGATTATGAAAATAGTGATGCTATTGAAAAGGAGCTTATTGAGTTTATAAGATCAAAAAGATCATTTAAAACAAATAAATTAATTAAAAGAAGTTATAATTAAACACAAGTTATATAATTAAACACAAGTTATATAATTAAACACAAGTTATATAATTAAACACAAGTTATATAATTAAACACAAGTTATATAATTAAACACAAGTTTAATACTTAAATTTATACTATTATTTATATAATAATAGTATAAAACATGTTAAAATATCTTAACGATCTAGATACTAAAAAACCTAAATTAAATAATTTAGCTATGCTTCCTGGTTTTAATATAATAGAGCAAGCAAAAACTAAGGATAATTTTAAGAATGATACATTTAACAATGATACATCTAATAAAACTATTGTAAGTGAAAATATGTTTACTAAATTATACGGTTTAATTGATAATGTTAAAAAACAATTTACCAGAAAAAATCACAAGAAAGCACAAG
>Ga0208226_1000167_pt1 | contig 20646 bp, 15 predicted proteins | sample LakMenE18May11ns_FD_150713 | JGI IMG/M metagenome (GOLD analysis project Ga0208226, IMG submission 150713) | Freshwater microbial communities from Lake Mendota, WI - 18MAY2011 deep hole epilimnion ns (SPAdes) | ecosystem: Environmental > Aquatic > Freshwater > Lake > Epilimnion/Euphotic zone ... | reverse complement strand
ATTGGAAGTTAAAATTGGTGATAAGGAAATGACAGTCGCAATAGCAGTAGCGCTACGCCAAGGTAAAGCTTCTGTGGTTGGAGTAAGCAAGGTTTCAGAAAAGTAGAAATCAAGCTATTGCTGCAATAAACCTGCAAATAATTAATTTTCCAATAATTTTGGCCCCTTTAGATAAGTTTTCTCGCTCTACTTAGTAGGGAGATAAAACTATTTACACAATGATTGCTTATTCAGATCGCATTGTGCATTTTTTCTATTCCATGGTGATATAATGCAGTGATGTGATTGGGTAAAACCAAAGGGGTGTAATAATGTTCCGATTCACTACTTTGACTGCTCTTATTTTATGTTTAGGTTATATTAATGATACCCGGGGTGCCTGAGGCACCGGCCCTTCGCGATCGACCTGTACGGTCGGATCCACTCAAACAATCAAGACTTCACCTGGTTCCATGGCAAATAGGAACACCAATCAAGGTGCTTCCCCTGCCCTGACAAACCTGATGAATTCCATAGGATCAGCCAAATCAAACTTGGCGTCTGCTGGAACTTTTTATGGTGGTCACAAAGGCAAAGCTACGGAAGAATTGGACAAAGCCATAAAAATGATCAACATTTATGCACCACAAACAAAAAATATCAAAGCGATGGGGACTGGAAAAGAATCCACTTCGCAATCGCAATCACAAAGCATAGATACCAATGCTTCAAATAAAAAGTTAAGGAAGGCAAAGCAAGCGATCGATAATTCCATAGGTATCATGTATGCAACTAATAACCCTAGTTTTGAAAACCAACTGTTGGTCTCGTATTTCAAGAAAGCAAGCAAAGAAATCGACTTGGCTCTCAAATATTAACTACTTGAAGGCATAGCTAAAAAAAGAAGCCGGTTCACTTCAGTGAGCCGGCTTCTTTTGTATTCATCCGAAACAATTGCAGAGGTTGTTACTTAAGATCAATTTTAAGCGAATTCTTTTCGCCTGCTTTAATCTCGACTGATATATCCGTGGTATTTACCGATTCATATTTGGCTGGGATATCGGATTTGAAACCGCCTGGGGGTGGTGGCGCAAGCACGCCGGGCGAGACTTCCTTCGTCATATCTTTTGCAGCGGTCACTTTGTATTTGCCTGCGGGGGCGCCATCATCTTTGCCATAGGTGGCGATAGAAAACTTGCCATCCTTATCAGATATACCCCGAGGAGCCACCTTGCCCTCAGAATGATGCAAAGAAACTGATACTTCAGCAGCGGGTTTACCATTGAGGGTGACAATGCCATCCACGGGCGTGGTAGAAAGTTTTTCAGGGCCTTTGGGTGCATCAGAACCACAACCTAATGCTGCAGTCATGCCAAGGATGAATGCAAAAGGAAGATAATGTTTCATGGTCATTCTTTCAAAAAAAATAAGGATTATTGAGAAAAAGCTTCTTCGCCTGCGCGAGTACCCATTGCACCAAAGATTCCAAAAGGGCTTGGTCCGGTAAGGCCTGTGCCAGTGGCATTCTGATTCCCAGAATCAATGTTATTGGTTATGAACCGAACAGAGGCATCGCCAAAAACTGCAACGATTCCACCGGTGTGCGCACTGCTAGGCGGGTACATTCCAGAGCCTGCATCCCAGCGCACCCAACAACAAGCGGGGCTACTATTAGGCGCGGCACTGGTGGAGATACCTGAAAATCCAGAACCACCATCATGCCAGCGAACGCCAGACCAAGTTGTAAGATCACCTTGAGCAACTGATGTAGGAAAAGAGCGATTTGCGAAATCAAAAGAAGCCCTGCATTGATTAGGGGTGGTGAACCAATTGCCCGCTTGGATATAGGTCATAGTCATATCACGGGCACTTCCACTTGAGGCCCGTCTGCGTTCAGCCATTGCCAGGGTATTGCTGGTACCATCCTTAATATCTTTAAATTTTAGACCAGTTCGTACCCCAGATAAAGCAGGGGTCTGATAAGAAGTGAACATTCCGCGCTCACGCGCAAATTGAATCTGGTCGATTGAATCGCCCAGACAAAACATGTAGTTGGTATGTTGGGTGGTGTTTGAAGCGGGTATGGGTGCGGGGTCGGAGGGGCATAACAACCCAGGAATTTTTTGGTTTTGGTTTAAGAAAGTCGCCCACCATGGATCTTTATCGCCATCCGTTGCTTCAATCTTGGCAAACAAAGCTGCTTGTTCCAAATAAGGCAATAAAAGTAGAACCCCACTTTGTCTGTAATTGACAACACCCGCAGCAGGAATAACACTTAACTGACCTTGATGCCAAGGGATTGCCCCCATAGTGCTTTCAAAATTATGGATGGCCAAACCAAGCTGTTTAAAGTTATTGGTACATTGGGTACGAGCTGCTGCTTCGCGCACCTTCTGTACCGCAGGTAAAAGCAACCCAATCAGAATGGCAATAATTGCTATCACCACCAAAAGCTCGATAAGCGTAAATGCAGACCTAATTATTTTCATAACATCATTTCCAAAACAAGGTATGGGCGGTGTAAGTTATACTTTATTTTGCAGCCCTCGACAAACCTAATTTGGTCAAAACAATTCAATTTGAGAGTGTCTTTTTTCTTAAAGATGGAATACTCTTATTATAATGATATTGCTGAGATATCGCTAAATTTAGCTAACCCATGCCCTTATCAGCCCCGCTTTAGGTGTATTTCCTGCCAATTGAACTTAGAATCAAGACCCTTACGAAAGAACTATCATGAATCATTCCATTAAAACCCTACTCTTGATTCCAATTCTGCTGTTGGCGACATTCAGCAGCCTAAGTGCTCAAGAAAAAACTAAGACCAAATGCTACTTAATTGGAAACTCACTTACCTGGGATACTTCACCCAAGTTACTTTCTGGGGATGTTCAATGGCATGTAGATTGTGGAGTCCCTTTACCCTTCATTTATGCCCACCCCGAAAAGCCATGTGTAAAAGAATCCACCCTTTGGCCAACTGCCCTTCGTGATAAGCAATACGACTTCATCTCGGTGCAGCCCCATTATGGTTCAACCCTTGCACAGGATGTTGAAACAATTTCTGCATGGATGAAATTGCAACCCAAGGCAGTATTTATTATCCATTCAGGTTGGGCATGGCATACTAAGCGTGCAGATGAATTTGCAAGTTATGCATCACCCGAACAAATGACACATAGCCCCGTTTATATTCGAGCATTGATTGCAGAGTTACAAAAACTTCATCCCGGGCGCGAATTACGACAGACCCTCGCCCAAAACCTGCTTGCCTCTATCGCAGAGGATATTTCAGCAAACAAGGCCCCAATCAAAAATGTTGCAGAATTGTATCGCGATGATATTCACTTAACCCATAGCCATGGAAAATACCTTGCCCATAACGCAATGCGATTCGCAATGGGCCAACCTTTTTCCCAAGCGGGATTCGAAAAGCTGGACCCCGAGGTGAAGAAATATCTTGATGCCGTGCTGGCAAAACTTGGTGCCTCCGCTAGCGATAAAACACTGCTCACCCAGATTCTTTCCATCGAGGAAAAGGTCGACCGCTCATCCTTGATCTCAAAGATTTCGGACCCAAATTTGAAAATCAAACTTAAGATCCTACTTCCTGAAATCGAACAAGCTGCAAAGTTGCGACGCAGCACTCTTTTGCTGAATGCAGAAATCAAGGAACTCGGAGGCAAACTAATCTGCACTCCTACCGGCCCCCAATGGCTTTACCTTGCTACCTCTGATACTGCCACCGATATCTTTGATGTTCCCGCAGCGATCGATCTTTACAACGGCAACAACCCACTCAAGGGCAAAGGAGGGAAAAATGAGCGCGTTACCGATGATTGGCTCAAACGACTTTCAAACATTTCCACCCTGCGCAAACTCGATCTCGCAAATTGTGCCATCCAAGGTGATGGCTTAAAACATATTTCCTCACTTAAAAACCTGCGCGAACTCAACCTGACTTTAACCCCGGTAAATGATGATGCTCTCAAACATCTAGCCGGCCTGACCGAACTACGAAATCTAGGCCTAGCTTCCACCCAGTGCACAGGCACCGGTTTCACCCATCTAAAATCCCTTACCAAGCTTGAAAATGTTAACTTCCATTTCACACCTCTAAACGATGCTGGCTTGCAGGCAATCTCTCAACTCCCGCTTTCAGGCAGGCTTTGGTTCGCTCATACCAAGTTCACCGATCAAGGGGCCACACATCTTAAAAACCTGACCCAACTAAAACGATGTGGCATTGGCAGTGCCGATAAGGCTAGCTCAGGCGAAGCCATCGCTGCTCTATCAAATCTAGCCTTGGAAGATCTGACCTTGCTGGATAACCAAGCAAATGCTGTAGGTATTGCTCATGCAACGAAGATCGCAACATTGATTCGATTTGATGTTTCCCATGCCCCCACCGTTAAAGATGATTCCTTGCTTCTAGTTGCCCAAATGCCCAAGTTGGAGGAATTTAAACTTGGTAGTGCGCTGGTTACAGATGCAGGCCTTCAAGCACTTGCAACTTCAAAGTCTTTGAAAAAAATATCATTGAGCGGTTGCAAGAGCATCACACCCGCTGGAGTCGAGCAATTGCGCAAAGCACGACCCAAGCTTGAAGTAGAATCGAAATAATGGCATTACCTTTCATGAGTAGAGCAAATTGATTGGTTTTGCTACGCCCTATTACTTAGACTATTGTTGATTGGAAGACTAAAAATTTTACCCACACCGGAACTTGATCCATGACTCAAACAAAATTCATTTGGCTTGCCACTCTTCTGCTCATCACCGTTACGCCAAGCTTATACGCACAAAAAGCGCCCTACGATGTTTTCCCACCCGCAGAAGCCCCCTACTACCGTGTACGCTACGAAGCTTCCACCAATCCAGGCGAGCTTACCTTCCCCGTCAACTACACGATTTGGATTCCCAAAGAAGTAAAGAATCTTCGTGGCGTGATTGTTCATCAACATGGTTGTGGCGAAGGGTCTTGCAAATCTGGCCTTACAGGCGCATATGATCTTCATTGGCAGGCACTTGCAAAAAAACATGATTGTGCTCTGCTTGCCCCCTCCTATGAACAACCAGAAAAAGGCGATTGCCAAATGTGGTGCGATCCGCGCAATGGTTCAAGCGCAGCGTTTCAAAAATGCCTTGTCGATCTGGGTGCAAAATCTGGGCATCCCGAATTATCGAAATTACCCTGGGCGCTTTGGGGCCATAGCGGTGGTGGCCATTGGGCCGGCGGCATGGTGCTCATGCATCCCGAACGCGTTGCAGCAGCTTGGCTTCGTTCAGGTGTTCCACTTCTTAAAGCTAATCCAGAACGCTCTACCATCAAGGCCCATACACTTCCCGATGCAGCTTTAAAAGTCCCCGTCATGTGCAACCCAGGAACCAAAGAAGGCGTTACCGTTAAAGATTCCCGTTTCGGTGGGGTATGGGCTGCCAACGAAACCTTCTTTAATGAAGTTCGCTCCAAGGGTGGCCTAATAAGTGTTGCAGTTGATCCACTATCCAGCCACGAGTGTGGCAACCAGCGTTACCTCGCAATCATATGGCTCGATGCTTGCTTAAGCGCCCGCCTTCCCAAGATCGCTACGAACCCACTTAATGCGATGCCCACTGATCAAGCATGGCTTGCCCCTATCACTGGCAGCGAGGCACAACCCATGGCAAAGTTTTCAGGCGAACCCCTAAAAGCTGCATGGTTACCAAACGAAGTAATTGCAAAGTCTTGGATGCAGTATGTGAAAGATACTTTGGTAATCGATTCCACACCGCCCTCTGCTCCAACGAATTTGCAAGTGAAGGGTAATGAATTGAAATGGGAAGCAGAAGCTGATCTTGAAAGTGGACTTGCAAGTTTCATCATCGAGAGGGATGGGAAGTTTCTCGCAAACCTTCCAGAGACTGGGAAAAACCCCTTTGGCCGACCCATTTTCCAGAACCTGCAATACAGCGACACGCCCTCCCAACCGCTTGTCCTAATGAAATACACCGATACCAAAGCGGAGGCAGGCAAGAAACACATCTATCGTGTAATCACGGTAAACACAGCGGGCTTAAAATCAAAACCTTCTGCAGATTCTAAATAAACAAATGTTTAAAAAGCAGAAGTAGCATAGCCACAGAAAGAAGAATAAGCAGAAGCATTTGCCACGGATTAACACGAAATTTCCCGGAAATAAGAACACATCTTGATTTAGGTTAATGAATGACTTCAAAGCCCATGGACTGCGCTCCATGGGTCTTTTGTTTTTGAATGATGCAAGTGTAAAAAGCAGACCCACCCAGCACAGTGGGTGGGCTTGAAGGCAGTAAAAAAGAAGAAGGCAACGAAGGCGTGGGGCAAGCACCAGCGGATTTACATCCGCCGCTCATTGCGGACAAAGGAGCGCTGGGCCCCTTCGACAAGCTCAGGGACCGGTTGAACAAAAGGTTCAAATGGAGGAGTTGAAGTGGGGCTTCCCCATCGCAACTCCTCTGTCTTTAAACAAACCCACATCAATCAACGGTAAGTAAAAGTGATGGAGGTTAGAAGCCCGGGCTAGCGAAGCGAAGGGCCCTTTTCCCGGAGGGAAGAGGGTTGGGAGTTGGGGGAAGAAAAAAAGAGTAAAAGAAAGAAAAAGAGAATGAAAAAGTAAAAGGAGAAAGTGACAGGCCAAAGTGTTATTTCCCTTCGAGGATTTTATCAAACAGTTTGAAGGCTGCTTCTCGCATTTCCGGGTTGAAATCATGTCCGCCTTCTGGGTGGAGAACCTTCAAATTCTCGGACTTCTTATAGAGCGAAAAAATCTTGCCTGCAGATGCAGCAACTCTATCCACACTATCTGCTTTAAAATTGCTATCCATGGTAGGCGAGATGATAAGAGTATTTCGGGGTGCAAGTGCGCCAATCATTTCGTGAAAATCAAACGGGATTTGTTCGAGCCTTCCTTTATAGGATGCGAGCTTAGGCATGTATCTCGTTTGGCACCAGCCTTTCTCTAACTCCCAGACCTTTGGGTTGCCATTCATGTAATCGAGATAAGAATCCAGCCCGCAACTAGAGACAATTACTTTGATGCGTTCATCAAAAACAGCGGTATAGACGGAGTTATGCCCGCCAAGAGATTGGCCCACTGCGCCAAAGTTATTGTGCGCAAGGTAAGGCAGAGTTTCCAGATAATCAAGACCACGGATATTATCCCAGACTGCTTTTAGCGTGCCACTTTCCCAACCCAAAGCTTTAATATCAGGCTGATACTTTGCAAGCAGCGGATAACTTGGCGATAAGGTGATATAACCCCGCTGGGCTAGTTCCATCGCATAGCCACGGTTGGCAACATTGCCTATGCCTACGACGGTGCCATGACCTATTTGATTGTTGGTACCATGCAGGCAAAGCACCGCACTTGCTTTTCTTTTTCCTGAAAGGGCATCTTTGGGGATGCAAAGATAAGCTGTCACCCGGGAGTTGGGCTCGCTGGCATAAGAGATTAATTTTCGCACATAGGTGCCACCATCAAATTCTTCTTCGACTTTAACCTCTAAAGCGATACGTTTTTCTTTTCCGGGAAGTTTCCCCATCACGGATTCCATGCCCCGGATGATTTCCGCTTTGCGCTTTTGCCAATCTTCCATGGTGGTAACGGGAGTGGGTTTGCCCATGGCATTTCTAAAGAGCAAAAGATTTTCGCGAGGTAATCGCTCTAAAACATCAGGTTTATCTTGATAACCAATGGTTGAGCAAAGAAGAAGTAATGAAAGGCTGGATGACCACATAACGAATTCCTCAAAGGGTATGATCCACCAAGTTTACCTTAAAGTTTGTGCAAGAGGAAGTAATTGATTAGAGTATCTTGGTTATATCAATGTTTTGAAATCGTAATAAGTTAGAAAGATATTCTCTTGGATTTATCACACATCTTGTTGCTGGGGTTATTATTTTTTCTAGCTGCGTTGCTGTATTCTTCGGTAGGCCATGCTGGCGCATCCGCATACATTGCAGCAATGGTTCTTATGGGGGTCGCCCCTAGCGTTATCAAACCCACAGCATTTATCCTCAATATTTTTGTGGCTAGCCTGGTGACTTATCAGTTTCGAAAGGAGGGGTACTTCCAATGGAAATTATTCTGGCCTTTTGCATGCGCTTCGGTGCCATGCGCTTTTTTGGCATCGTATGCATCATTACCATTAAGCTGGTTTAAATTAGGCTTGGTGGTAATTCTTTTATTGGGAGCATTGAGGTTATTCTTGCATAATGATGGTTCAAAACCTTGGTATCCGAACCGCTTTAGTAATTACAAAGGGATGATGATAGGCGGGTTGATAGGTGGGCTTTCGGGCCTGACGGGAACAGGTGGGGGGATATTTCTTTCGCCCATCATACTTTTTTCGGGCTGGGCCAACACCCGCACCACATCCGGAATCAGTGCAGCTTTTATTCTAGTCAATTCAATCGCAGGCCTGATGGGATGCATCGCTTCCACCCATTTTATTCCCGAGGCAATTTTTCTTTGGGTTCCCATCGTTGCCTTTGCTGGGTTTCTAGGCAGCCAATTGGGTATTCGAAAACTTCCACCAAGAATTCTTCTGCGATTTCTCGGGCTGGTAATGATAATTGCAGCCTGCAAACTTATGTTTCAATAATCGCTGGATATCACAGCTAAAATCGTATAGGATATAGGCTCGTTCTTTTATTATTAAAGGATAATCCATGGCAGAAAATCCAAGAACCGATAGTTTCCTTAATCCAAAAGACCACTGGATTGGCATTTATATCAAATGGCCCTACCTAGTTGCTTTCACGGTGCTGGCGCTAACCCCCGTTGCGATGGCGTGGGCCCAATACTTTCTCATGGGCCTGCCTTCCCTGCCCGAAAGCCCCAAGGTTATTCCCGAATCGTTTAACGACCCAATCGGCTTTCCTGTATGGCTACGCATCAATCACTTTGTCAACTTTTTCTTGATGGTGCTTCTGGTACGAAGCGGGTTGTCCATCCTTGTAGATCACCCAAGACTTTACTGGAACGATCATTGCACCCTCGGTTCCGAATGGATCCGATTCACCCCAATCGTGGTGCCTAAAGATTCCGTCTGGACTGCTAAGCAAGATAGTAGATACCTATCGCCTTGGATTGGGCTTCCCGGTTTCAGGCATACCGTCGGCATCGCTCGCATCTGGCATTTCCTTAGCGCATTCTTCTGGTTCGGCAACGGCCTTATCTTTGTGGGGCTATTGTTCTTCACGAATCAATGGAAACGCCTAGTGCCCGTGGATTTCCAGATCTTCCTCGACGCCTGGTCGGTACAGGTGCACTATGCAACCTTTCATCTTCCTGTCGAACCAAACGGGTTTTACAAGTACAATCCCCTGCAACAACTTTCGTACTTTGGCGTGGTCTTTGCAATCGCCCCGATAACTTTCCTAACAGGCATTGCGATGTCCCCCGCAATAGACAACCGTTTCAAATGGTACCCCTATTTGTTTGGTGGCAGGCAGTGCGCCCGTTCCATTCACTTCCTCGCATTATTAGGCTACCTTGGATTTCTAGTCCCCCATGTGACCATGGTAATCATCACTGGCTTTGCCCAGAACATGAACCACATCGTTTTCGGTACAGATGATACCAACCCGATGGGCATGATAGTCGGGCTATCCGCAATTGCACTGACAGCAGCGTTCTGCGTCTTCGCAAACTGGTTCTCTTGGACAAATCCACGATGGTTACAACTTGCATCACGCACACTCCTTGGGTTCTTCAAGAGGCTTTTCGTCAACAAGATGGAATCCGTCGTTCAGTATAAAAAAGAAAACATCTCTCCCTATTTCTGGCCCAATGGCAACCTTCCAATCTGCGATGAATGGAAAAACCTTTCTGCAAACAACTTCAAGGATTACCGCTTGAAAGTATTCGGGCTGGTCGAAAACCCGATCGAACTTTCACTTGAAGATATGGCGAAGATTGCAAAACAAGACCAGGTCACCATGCATCATTGCATTCAGGGATGGTCTGGGATCGCCCACTGGGGTGGGGTGCCCGTTCACAAAATCATTGAAATGGTGAAACCACACAAAGATGTCAAAACGGTTGTCTTTCATTCCTACGGCGAAGGATTGCATGGCGGAGAATATTACGACACCCTCACTCTTTACAATGCCCAACATGATCTCACCCTTCTTGCATTCGAAATGAATTACGAGAAACTCCCACTTATTTATGGTGCGCCACTCCGGTTGCGTGCTGAAAACCAACTTGGGTTCAAGATGGTCAAGTGGATCAAGTCGATCGAGTTTGTTACTTCCGAAAAAGCAGTGGGCAAAGGCTTTGGTGGTAAGAACGAAGATGATGAATACTACCCCATGCTTGCCAACATTTAAAATAGGCCAACTCAAATGCTAGACGAAGCCAGCAGGATCAAAGATTTTCCTTCCCTCGGAAACAGGATCTACTTTAACTCTGCTGCAGAAGGTATCCCCCCACTTTCTGTAAAAGATGCACTGCTTCAATATTTCCAAGATAAACTTCTTGGAATGGATGGCAGATTGCTGCACGAAGCGCAATGGAATGCCACCCGCGAACTTGTCGCTTCTTTCTACAATCTAACACCCAACGAAATCGGTTTATGCTCCTGCTCTTCTGAAGCCTACAACCTTGCATCGATGGCTTTGCATTTGAAAGCGGGCGATGAAGTTGTCATCAATGATCTTGATTTTCCCGCGGGTGCAACCCCTTGGCTGCAGGAAGGATGCCCTGCAACCGTAAAAGTTTGGCGGAGTCGAAATGGCATCTTGCAATTCGAAGATCTTGTGCCACTCCTTGGTTCAAAAACCCGCCTGGTGAATGTATCTCTCGTAAGCTTCCTCAATGGTTTTAAAATCTCTGTCCCTAATCTTGTAGAGATCGTACGAAAGTATTCACCCAGCCTTTTGGCGGTTGATGTTACCCAGGGGCTGGGCAGAATTCCCCTGCAACTTCAAGGCGTTGATTTGATAATCTCTAGCACCCACAAGTGGATTCTTGCAAGCCACGGAGGCGGCTTAGTTGGAGTACCTTCTGCCAAAAACAATTCTCTCACTGTTCCCGCAGGTGGTTGGTTCAATCTCGAAGAGCCCTTTGGCGCTAACCGCTTTACCGAAGCTAAAAGTAAACCAGGCGCAGCAAGCTTTGCAGTTGGCATGCCGAACTACCCAGCCATTTATGCGATCCGCGCTGGGCTGCAATACATCCAATCCATCGGCGTTGAAAAAATCGATACTGCAACACGACCCTTGGTTTTGCATTGCCTTGAAGAGCTATTGAAGCTGCCCATCGAAGTGATCACTCCCACGAATCCAGAACATGTTGCGGGCATCATTGCGTTTCGACATCCCAAAGCTGATATCATTCATGCTCATCTAAAATCAAAAAATATTCATGTGATGGGTAATGCTGGGCGATTGAGAATTGCAATCCATGGATACAACACCCATAGCAATGTGGAAGTGCTGCTTCAGGAATTAAAAGCAGTGCTAAAGCAAGTGGGTTGATCACCAAATGTGATTGACATTTATTGCAATCACTTCTCGCTAGGCTGGCAGATCCTTAAGAAAAAATTTCCTGAGCCACCTTCCCCGCCACATCGGTCAACCTGAAATCACGGCCTGCGTATCGATAAGTAAGCTGGGTATGGTCAAGGCCCATCAATGCCAAGAGGGTGGCATGAAAATCGTTGTTGTGCATTCTGCCTTCAACAGCCTTAATACCATATTCATCAGTGACACCATAACTAAAGCCTTTTTTGACACCCGCACCCACCATGAACATTGGGTAGCCAGTAATGTTATGGTCACGGCCATCCTTGCCTTGTTCGGTGGGAAGCCTGCCGAATTCGCTGCCGAACAAAACTAAAGTTTCTTCAAGCAGGCCCCGCTGATCAAGGTCTGCAAGCAGGGCAGCAACGGGTTGATCGATGGAGCCACAGCGATCTATCAAGCCCTTGTGAAGATTATTATGATGATCCCAACCTGGTTGACAAATCTCAACAAAACGAACCCCAGCTTCGCTTAATCTGCGTGCCATGATACATTGGCGGGCAAAGCTAGAAGTGGCGTTTCTATCTACGCCATAGGCATCCTTGGTGCGTTGAGATTCCCTGGAGATATCAAGAAGCTCGGGCACTTTGTGCTGCATTTTAAAACCGAGTTCATAGTTCTGGATGATGCCTTCCAAAGAATCAGGAGCACCTGCAGAAGAAGCCAAATCACGGTTCATGGCTTGAATCAAATCAAGTTGTTTGCGTTGCAATAAAGTATCAGAGGAAGGCCTAAGGTTGGGAAGATTGCCTTTGTCATCAATTCTGGTTCCTTGAAAGTGAGCAGGTAGAAACGCACTTCCGAAATTAACCGAACCACCAAAGTTTGGCGGTGGATTGATGGTGATGTAGCCTGGCAAATCTTGGTTTTCGCTACCAAGCCCATATAGAAGCCAAGCACCCATGCTTGGGCGGGTAAGAGCAGCATTGGCACTCCCGGTATGCAATTGAACAACGGCTTGGGGATGTGCGGGGGTATCGGTGTACAAGCCTCTAAGCCAGCAAATCTTATCCGCATGGGTGGCCATGTTGGGCAGAAGCTCTGAAAACCACGAGCCCGTTTGGCCATGTTGGGAAAACTTGAATTTTGAAGCAGTGAGCGTTCCACCACCTGGGCCAGATTTCCCATTATCTTTGATCAATTGGGGCTTGTAATCGAAAGTATCATGATGCGACATCGAGCCATTCATATGCACGAAGATAAGGCGCTTTGCCTTGGGAGTGAAGTGGGGCTCTTTGGGCGCCAAAGGCATTGCGGTATCTTTTACTGCGCCTTTAGCTTGCTGACCTATCAAGCCTGCGAGGGCAAGCATGCCAAAGCCGCCACTTGCTGATTTTAAAACCTGCCTACGAGAAACTTCTATCATTGCATCATCCTTTTATTACAAAGTATTAGTTTGAATTATTTAATAAACCTGAACTCCGCAGAAGCATACAAAGCCTGCACCAAAGCGAGCCAAGCTGCAGTTTTACCATCTTTTGGCAAGACTTCTTCATCGTTTGATAATTCGCCCTCTTGTTCGATCTGGTCAGGGTTCGCAGGAGGGGCGTTTTTTTTCTTAGCATTCTGCTTGGCTTGAACAGGCTTCTTCATATTTGGTTTTGGTGGGTACTTCAACTCTCTTGCAGCAGATTCATAATCTGCCAAAAAGGTGTTACCCCTCTCCAATTCTTTTTCATTCGGAATACGACCAAGCATAAGTTGATACGCCTGCTTAATTTTTTCATCATCAGAACTATTTGAGTTCTGCAAAAGCTTTTCTGCAAGCACCAAAGATTGCCTTCGTACAAATGAAGAATTAAGTACAAACAAAGCCTGGCCTGGCACCGTAGTGGAATCTCGGTTACCCGTCACCAAGGTTTGATCCACGGGGTCGAATGCTTCAAGATCTTTCGGGGTAAGGCCGCGCAATAGTGGCAGGTAAATACTTCGATAAGAACTCTTCGCTGCTGAATCGTGAATCTGTTTCGCTTCGCCACCATTGTCGCGAATCTCTTTCATTTTAAAATTGTTTGTAGGTGAACCTGAAATCCTATTCGAATTAAGCTGCCCACCTGTAGCAAGCATTGCATCGCGAAACTCTTCCGCACTTAAACTGCGAGGCGAATGATGCCAAACCAGGGAATTTGCAGGGTCAATCTGCTGATGTTTATCGGTTGATTGGGAGGATAATTGATAAGCCTTGGTAAGCACGAGGGTGCGGACAATCTTTTTGATACTCCACCCATCTTGCATGAATTGGCGGGATAAATAATCGAGGAGTTCCGGGTTCGAGGGTTTGTCACCCGAAACGCCAAAGTTGTCAACTGTGGAAACAATGCCCCTGCCAAAAAGATGTGCCCAAACCCTGTTCACAATCACCCTCGATGCAAGGGGATTTTGTTCGCTGGTCAACCATTGTGCAAGTTCCAGCCTGCCACTTTGCTGCTTGTTGACAGGCTTGGCATCAGGTACATGAAAAGCAGTAAGATACCCACGGGGCCAAACTGGGCCAAGTTTCTCTGCTTCACCACGGATGCGAACCTCGGTATCCGCAATCACATTAGAATCCCGCACGCCATGCGCAGACTGTGACTCCTGGGCGGAATCCATCAGTGAGGATAAATCTGATTGTAGTTTTTCCAACTTTACCCGGAATTTTTTCTGTTCTGGTTCGCCATTGGCATCAGGTTTCAATCCCTTGGGAGTGCCTTTGATTTGCTCCCACGCCTTCTTAGCATCTTCAATTTCTGCCTGAAGCTTGATACGCTTTTCGTCGGGCACCTGCGAAACCGCGCCCTTAAGCTTGACCAAATTATCAGGAACATAATAAGCCAGTCCGCCCCCGCCCATCAGATTTCGCAACCCGGAGGCATTATCGGTGCTGGTGAATATCCCCGCCAATGAGTAGTAATCGGTTTGTGGAATAGGATCAAACTTATGATCATGGCATCGAGCACAACTTACAGTCAGACCAAGCACGGAACGAGTAACCACATCAATCTGCTCATCCACATTATCCATGATGAATCGTGTTTTGAAGCGCTGGTTTACATCCTTGACACCCAAGGCAAGAAAACCCGTTGCAATCTTCAGGCGGTTTGAATCCTCATCATTTTTAGGGGAAAGAAGATCGCCAGCAACCTGCTCTTTGATGAATTGATTAAAGGGCAGATCCGCGTTGAAACTATCGATGACATAATCGCGGTATCTCCAAGCATGGGGGTATGGAATATTTCTGCTTGGGCCTGTGGATTCACCATACCTTGCAATATCAAGCCAGTGCCTGCCCCAACTTTCGCCAAAGGCCTTTGCTGCAAGAAGCCGATCCACCAGATTTTCCAACGCATTGGGGTTGGTATCATTGACAAAGCTTTGGATTTCGGCAGGCTTGGGTGGCAAACCGGTCAAATCAAAAGTCAATCTTCTTATCAAGCTAACCCGATCAGCATCAGCAACAGGTTGCAACCCCGCTGCATCCATCTTCGAAAATACAAACCTGTCCACGCTCGACTTAGACCATGAGGCATCTTTTACTTCTGGAACCTTGGGGTTTGCTATCGGTTGCCAAGCCCAATGTTCTTTCTTTAATTTTTCATAGGTGGGCCTGCTTTGTCCCAATGCAAAAGGCAACTTGACCGCAGGCCATACCGCCCCATCTTCGATCCATTTCTTCAAGATGTTGATTTGCGTATCGTTTAATTTTTCACCCTGCAAAGGCATCTGCTTATTCGCACCACTCGAGACCCTTTTAAGCAATAACCCCTGATCAGGTTTCCCCGCAACGATTGCTGGCCCATTCTTCCCACCAACAATAAGGCCCTTGCGATCGTCCACCCGCAAATCACCTGAAGGTTTGGTATCCGCACTATGGCAGGCATAACAATGATTCACTAAAATCGGCCTGACATTCTTTTCAAAATATTCAACCTTGGAAGCATCCGGGTCTGCAGACAATACAACATTTTTATCAGGCCCTTTTTTATTTTTGCCAGGCGATACTTTTTTAACTTCCGGAACAGCGGCAGTTGCAATTTCAATAATTGCAAATCCCAATGCCACGATCATCAATTTCGAGCGAATTATTTTCGGCAGGTTTAACATCATTCATCCCATTGCAATTCGGCAAAATACCAAGCATGATTTACGATTAACTACCATCTTAAACCCCTCTTGCACAGAATTGGCCCGCTAAACGATTATTTTTTCCAAAATATAGCTTTGAACATCATTCGCCACAACCTATTCCAAAACATAGCCTTATAGCTGTTACAACAAGATCAAACTTTTAAAACACGATCCTTTTCAAGCTTAAATACTTACCCTTAATCGGGATAGCCCATGGTTCACCTTTAGTCATTCCCCCCAAAGATCCCCTTCGCTTTAAATGGCATAAAACAATTCCATTCATAAAGGTCTTCGCTTTAAGCCACTTATCTCATTACAATTTAGCCTTGTACTTAATTAAAATCAGACTTGGATTTCATCGATGGCTTATTCTCATGTAATTCGTGGCGAACAATATAACTTCGCAGATCTTAAAGCGCTTTTAGCCAAGGCCAATGAACCTAAATCTGGAGACTTACTTGCAGGCATTGGTGCGAAAAATGAAAGAGAACGCATCGCTGCAAAAATGGCCCTTGCAGATCTGCCCCTAAGCGAATTCCTTGCATACCCAATTCTCGACCCCGATTCTGATGATGTCTCTAAAATAATATTCAACACCCATAACTCCGTTGCGTTCAAACCCATTGCATCACTAACAGTGGGCGAACTACGAGAATACTTATTGCAGGATTTGCCCCAGGGAGCAGAACTTAAAAACCTTCAACAGGGGCTTACCCCGGAAATGGTTGCAGCAGTCACCAAGCTTCTTGCCAACAAAGAATTGATTGCAATTGCAGCTAAGATTAAAAACATCGCCCGTTGCAGAAACACCACCGGCATTGCAGGAACCCTAGGCGTTCGCATCCAACCCAACCACCCAACCGATAACACCGCTGGAATTGCAGCTTCCTGCATTGATGGCTTACTCATGGGGGCGGGCGATGCAGTGATAGGCGTCAACCCCGCGGTAGATTCCATTGATTCTGTTTCCGCAATTTTGAAATCCATCGATCATGTAATCACCTCGCTTAATATTCCAACTCAGGGATGCTGCCTAGCACACATCACCACCCAGTTGGCAGCGATGAAAAATAACGCTCCTGTCGATCTTTTATTTCAATCCATAGGTGGTACTCAAAAAACCAATGAAAGCTTTGGCATCTCTCTTGCATTGCTTAACGAAGGCAAAGAGCAAGTGCTGGAACATCACACATCCAGAAATGTAAATTGGTTGGGCAACCAAGCCATGTACTTTGAAACAGGCCAAGGTAGTTCGCTTTCTGCAAATGCCCATCATGGTATTGATCAACTTACCCTCGAGGCCCGGGCCTATGGCTTGGCACGAACCTTCGATCCTTTTCTTGTAAACAGTGTGGTTGGATTCATTGGGCCCGAATATCTTTTTGATGAAAGACAAATCATTCGTGCAGGGCTTGAAGATCACTTCATGGGCAAATTGCTAGGCCTTCCAATGGGGGTTGATGTTTGCTTTACCAACCATGCCGAAGCGGATCACAACTCGCTTGATAACCTGCTTCTTTTACTTGCCAACGCAGGGGTTAATTACATCATGGGGGTTCCAGCAGGCGATGATGTGATGCTTAGTTATCAAACTACAAGCTATCACGATGCAGCCATGGTAAAGTCATTGCTTGATCTTAAAGCTGCACCTGAATTCCAAACATGGCTTGAACATAATGGAATCATGAAAGGCTCTTCGCTTTGTGGCAAAGACCGAGCTTTTACAGTTATGAAAAATATTCTTCCACTTCTCGAAAACACCAAGGATGCTTGATGAACCCCAATGAAAAACACGCCAGCGAAGACCAAAAAAACTTAGCCAGGATGGGTTACGAGCAAGAGCTTTTCCGGGGCTTTAGTGCGTTTTCGAACTATGCGCTTTCCATGTCCATCATTTGTATCCTTGCGGGTGGTATCACTTCTTTTCATATGGGGTATTGCGCAGCAGGCCCCGCAGCTATTGGCATAGGCTGGCCTGTGGCGTGCGTTTTTTCATTCGCAGTAGCAGCAGCAATGGCGCAGATAGCTTCTGCATTTCCCACTGCAGGCGGCCTCTACCACTGGGGCTCACTTTTAGGAGGTAGAGGATGGGGCTGGGTTACCGCATGGTTCAACCTTGCTGGTATTGTCATCATCCTTGCTGCCATCAATGTGGGCACTTGGAACTTTATTGAAAGTAGCATTTTCGGCAGCGCAGATATGGGAGACTTCGCCCAGGTTATTGCTGTTTCCGTAATAACTTTTTCCCAACTGGCAATCAATCTTTTTGGCATGCGAATTGTCAACCCAATGACCATCTTCAGTGGATATTGGATTCTTATTGTAACCGTTGCATTGGTTGTTTTGATGCTGGTTTTTGGCGGGCCTGTACATCCCGAAAGACTTTTTCAATTCGAAAACTTTAGCGGCCTTCCCGAAGGTGATAAACAAGTATGGCCCGAAATTGAATCCATCGCTTGGCTGTTTTTCTTAGCTATGCTGCTTCCGGCCTACACCATCACCGGGTTCGATGGCTCCGCGCACGCCGCTGAAGAAACCAAGAACGCTGCATCCGCAGTACCCAAGGCAATCATGCAGGCAGTAATAGTTTCCAGTATTGCAGGCTATATACTGCTTGCTGTTGCAATCCTTGTGATTGATGACCCCAGACATATTGCAATGCAAGGCGACCGTGCGTTTGTAACCATCGTTGAACAATCCCTCCCCAAACTTTTACAAGCCCCGGCTTTCATCGCAATTGTTCTCTCACAATACCTTTGTGGAATGTCGGTAATTACTGCGGCATCGCGTATGGCTTTTGCCTTTGCAAGAGATGGTGGCCTACCTTTTTCCAACTTCTTCAAGCAGGTTTCACCTAAAACGCAAGTACCAACCAATGCTATCTTTTTGGTTTCCATCACAGCCATCCTGTTTACACTTTATTCGCATCTTTATGACACCATCGCAGCGGCAGCAACCATCCTGCTTTATCTTTCCTACATGCTGCCTATCCTTGCAGGGTTTTTCGTGTATGGCAAAAGTTGGAAAAACATGGGCCCTTGGCATCTTGGAATTTGGTTTAAACCTTTGGCAATATTAAGCACATTCGCTTCTTTTGGGATTGTTTGCATTGGCATCCAACCTCCCAATGAAAAAGCTGGTTATGCTGTGCTTGCACTCACCATCTTTCTGGTAGCATTTTGGTTTACAGTAGCAAGGCACCGCTTTAAAGGCCCACCTATTTCCCTGCAACAAATGCAGGAGAAATAATTATGAACCATGAAGCTGCATTACAAACGATTTGTAAATCCTTAACTCCAGCAAGAGTATTTGCACCTAGAAAAGGCACCTCCCTTTCCACCAAGGATTGGCTTTTACTTCGTGCGGATCATGCCTTCGCCCGCGATGCTGTTTTCGAATCCATCGACCTTGAACGCGATTTCCGGAGCGAACGAATCGACCAAATGGGCCTTTTTGAAGTTTCTTCCAAAGCAAATAACAGACATGAATATTTATTAAAACCCGAACTAGGTAGGCAACTAAATCCCCCCGATCGCAATCGCATCCAACAACAATGCCCCTTTCAACCGCAAGTCCAAATCATTCTTGCAGATGGATTATCGCCCGCGGCTTTAAAACATCAGGGCCCGCCACTTCTCGACTCCCTTTGGGAACTTGCCCGTAACCAGGGTTGGACTCTGGGCAGGCCTTTCCTTGTTCATCAGGCACGCGTTGGGATTCTTAACGAAATTGGAAATCTACTCGAACCTGAAATCGCAATTCTTCTCGTAGGCGAACGGCCCGGGTTAACCACCGCAAACAGTCTTTCCGCCTACCTTGCTTACAAACCCAATATTGGCCAAGATGATGCAAACCGCAATTTGATTTCCAATATTCATGCGAACGGAGTGGGGATCAAGGAAGCCAGCATTCGAATCATGGCACTGGCACAATCAATGAGAAGCGCAAAAACTGGTGGTATCACCATCAAGGAAACTTTGGCCATAGGGGTAAGAATCTAATTCATCTTTTCATGGTTTCTAAGAAAACTAAAAGAATATTGTTTTTAGATGACTGCACATTTATGGTTTGTTAAACTTTTCTAAATATTGGCGAGCACCAAGATACAATTAACTTTATTGAAAGTCATTATGTCCAAATTTTCAGGATTGATACTCTTTGTTTTTGGTTTGGCACTTTCATGCCAGCCACTTGCAACAGCACAAGAAAAGACACAAGATTCTAAATCCTATTATCCGCTGAAGGCGGGTAACAAGTGGACATATCAAATTGAATCTGACACGGCTGCCAAGGGTTCAAAGCTAATCAACCAAATAGCAAAGATTGAAAAGATTGATGGTGTATCCCTTTCCAGATTGGAAACAACCGCAAAGGGAAAAGTTGTTGCTTCAGAGCATCTCAGCATTACTGACAAAGGCGTTTTTAGAAACAGATATAATGGCATAGAGGTATCGCCTCCCATTTGCATGCTTAAATTCCCCATCAAGAAAGGTTCCACTTGGAAAGTCGAATCCAAAGTTGGCGAGGAAAAACTCTCTGTTTCATGCAAATCAGATGAGGAAGAAATCGAGGTTCCTGCAGGTAAATTCAAAACGGTGAAGGTGGTAATGGATGCTGAGGTGGTTGGTGCGGGCATAATCGTTAGCACCACTTACTGGTTTGCCCAAGGGGTTGGGGTTGTCAAACAGCATGTTAATATCAACAGCATGCAATTTTCCATTCTGCTCGAAAAGTTTGAAGAAGAGAAGTAACCCAAAAGGTTTCTTTCTAATCAGATTTTTTTCGCAGCGTTCTTAAACCTCTTCGAATGATGTAAGCAGTCTCCTTCGTGGGAGACTCTTTTTCCCAGCGCTTACATAGATCTTGAACCCAACCCGGTTTAGTTTTGCTTGCATCATTAAGCCAATTGCCCACTGAGTTTCGCACATAAATCGAATCATCGCTGCGCAAAGGCTCGAGTAAAGGTAATCCAAGTTCAGGGTTATCTTTTAATGCTGGAATATGATTGC